>Ga0265300_10005307_pt1 | contig 10012 bp, 8 predicted proteins | sample AusTroGonzalo_MG_FD_193482 | JGI IMG/M metagenome (GOLD analysis project Ga0265300, IMG submission 193482) | Bovine rumen microbial communities from tropical cattle in Woodstock, Queensland, Australia - Gonzalo_03 | ecosystem: Host-associated > Mammals > Digestive system > Stomach > Rumen ... | reverse complement strand
GAGAGTCTTGGCTTAACCTGGATAGATGGTGACTACAATCACGAACAGTGGCGACAGGATGTCTGCGGACTGGAGAACGAGCCGGAAAGAGGCAAAAGGTGCGAACAATGTTTTATTCTCCGTCTGACAGCGGCAGCACGGAAGGCAAAGGAACTCGGACTCCAGTACTTTACAACGACCTTGGCCTCTTCCCGTTGGAAAAGTCTGGAGCAGATTGAACGGGCTGGACATCTGGCAGAGCAGGCTGTCGAAGATATTACTTTTTGGGGTCAAAATTGGCGTAAGGGGGGACTTCAGGAACGGCGAAACCAACTGCTGAAAGAATTTGACTTCTACAACCAGCAGTACTGTGGTTGTGAATTCTCCCAACGTCACCTTCAACCACTAAAATAGGTAAAAACGAGGCTCAAAGTTTGCAAGTCTCGTTTTTTCTTTGTACCTTTGCAACCTAAATTAATTAAGTATATATGTTTGAGAACTTAAGTGACAGACTTGAACGATCGTTCAAGATATTGAAAGGTGAAGGAAAAATCACCGAAATCAACGTAGCTGAAACCTTAAAGGATGTACGTCGCGCCCTGTTGGATGCAGATGTCAACTACAAGGTGGCCAAGACTTTTACAGACACCGTGAAGCAGAAGGCAATGGGTATGAATGTGCTCACTGCTGTAAAACCCAGTCAGTTGATGGTGAAGATTGTTCACGACGAGCTGACAGAACTGATGGGTGGTAAGGCTGCAGAGTTGAATCTCGAGAACCGTCCAGCCGTCATCTTGATGTCTGGCCTTCAGGGTTCTGGTAAGACCACGTTCTCTGGTAAACTAGCCAAGATGCTCAAGGAACGTCAGCACAAGAAGCCGTTGTTGGTGGCCTGCGACGTCTATCGTCCTGCTGCTATCGAACAGTTGAAAGTAGTGGGCGAGAGTGTTGGTGTTGAAGTCTATACAGAGGAAGGCAACAAGAATGTGGTCGAAATCGCTCAGAATGCCATCCGCAAGGCCAAGCAGGAGAGTTATACCGTTGTCATTGTCGATACGGCAGGTCGATTAGCTGTCGATGAGGAGATGATGAACGAGATATCCAATCTGAAGCAAGCCCTCAATCCTGATGAAACCCTCTTTGTGGTCGATTCGATGACTGGTCAGGATGCCGTGAATACCGCCAAGGAATTCAACGACCGTCTGGATTTCGACGGTGTGGTACTCACTAAACTTGATGGTGATACCCGTGGTGGTGCAGCACTTTCGATTCGTACTGTTGTCACCAAACCCATTAAGTTTATTGGAACGGGTGAGAAGATGGAGGCTATCGATGTGTTCCATCCTGAACGTATGGCCGACCGTATTTTGGGTATGGGCGACGTGGTCTCTCTGGTAGAGCGTGCCCAGCAGCAGTTCGACGAGGAGGAAGCCAAGCGTCTGGAGAAGAAGATTCGTAAAAACAAGTTCGACTTCGACGACTTCATGGGTCAGATCCAGCAGATTAAGAAGATGGGTAACCTGAAGGACCTTGCCTCGATGATTCCTGGTGTGGGCAAGCAAATCAAAGAACTCGACATCGACGATGATGCTTTCAAGGGTATTGAGGCCATCATCAATTCGATGACACCAAAGGAACGCGCCAATCCTGATATTATCAATCAGAGCCGTCGTCTGCGCATTGCCAAAGGCTCTGGTTCGAAGATTGAGGACGTGAACCGTCTGATGAAACAGTTCGACCAGACGCGCAAGATGATGAAGATGGTCAGTGGTATGGGCACTTCGAAGATGGCACAGATGGCTGCTGCCATGAAGATGAAAGGTGGCAAACCGTTTTAGTGAATAGTGTAATCGCGTAAGCGCTTTTACAAAGCGAAGCGACTAAAAGAATAATTAATAGTGAATAGTTATGGCATTTGGTAAATGGATCGGTAACCTGAAGGGCCTTTTCAATGAGGGTCCAATGAAGGAATTGACAGAGGAAGTGGCAAATCAGCCACAGTTGAAGTTGTCTGCTGAGAATGTGGTATTCTCAAATGAGTTTAACCAGACATTCAATGTGGAGAGTCCTGTAAGGGAGAACATGCGCAACAGTTTCCTGTTCTCCATGCTGGTGATGGCTTCGCATATCGTGATTGCCGACGGCAAGGTGGAGCCTTCTGAGTATAAGTTCTTGGGTGATTTCCTGAAGGAACATTTTGGCGAAGAGGCTGAGGTCGAGGGCATCGACGTGGTGAAGAAACTCATTGCCAAGCATGAGGAGTTGGAGAAGACCAAGCCGATGGCCTTCCTGCAGTTGATTGGCGACTGTGGCAGTCAGATTGCCAGTTCGCTGAGCGAGGACCTCCGTTATCAGATGCTGAGCATGCTTGCCATGATCGTCAAGTCCGACGAGAACATCAGCAACCAGGAGATTGAGACGCTGAAAGAGGTGGCCATGTATATCGGAATGAAGGCTACAGACGTGGATGCGCTTATGAACCTTGATCCTGAGAAGGCCAAGGACGAGTGGCAATGGATGAAGCAGAAGTAAAAAAAGAATAGTTCATGCAACTGATAGACGGAAAAGCAACGGCAGCGGCCATCAAGGCTGAGATTGCCGAAGAAGTAAAGGCGATTATCGCCAAAGGTGGCAAACAGCCCCATCTGGCTGCTGTGCTGGTTGGCCATGATGGCGGTTCTGAGACATACGTAAAGAATAAGGTGTTGGCTTGCGAGGCCTGTGGTTTCAAGAGCACCCTCATTCGTTTCGAGGATAACATCACGGAGGCAGAACTTCTGGCCTGTGTCGATAAACTGAACAAGGACGACGATGTCGATGGTTTCATCGTGCAGTTGCCTTTGCCCAAGCATATCGACGAGCAGAAAATCATTGAGGCCATTGACTATCGCAAGGATGTGGATGGATTCCATCCCATCAATGTGGGGCGTATGGCGATTGGTCTGCCTTGTTTTATCTCGGCTACGCCCCTCGGCATCATCACCCTGCTGAAGCGCTACAACATTGAGACCAGCGGGAAGAAGTGCGTCATCCTGGGTCGTTCGAATATCGTGGGTAAGCCGATGGCTCAACTCATGATGCAGAAACAGTATGGCGATGCAACCGTTACCGTCTGCCACTCCCGCTCAAAGACCCTCAAGGAAGAGTGTCGTGCGGCTGATATCATCATCGCTGCCATCGGACAGCCCGACTTTGTGACGGCTGATATGGTGAAGGAGGGTGCCGTCATCGTTGATGTAGGTACCACCAGAGTGCCTGATGCCTCGAAGAAGAGCGGCTTCCGCTTGAATGGCGACGTGAAGTTCGACGAGGTGGCACCTAAGTGCTCCTTTATCACACCTGTTCCTGGTGGAGTAGGGCCGATGACCATCTGTTCGCTGATGAAGAACACCCTCGCTGCCGGCAAGAAGGAATACTATCAATGACGGCACAGGAGTATTACGAGCAGGGCAATGAGGCCCGTAAGCGTGGCCAGTGGCACGAAGCCATCAACAGTTACATCCGTGCCATTGAACTCGACCCAGACAGTCCGGCTGTCGAGGCCAAGCGCATGCTCGACGACATCATGGCCTTCTACTGCAAGGATATGTATAATCCCTAATCATAACCAACTAACTTTTTAATCACAACAATTATGAAAAAAATCTTTTTGCCTCTTCTGCTCTTGGTAGCAGTATCTGCAAATGCGCAGAACAACCCCGTGTTAACGATTGAGGGTGGTAAGGTACAAGGTGTCTTGGCCGACGATCATCCCGATGTGTTTGTCTATCGTGGCATTCCCTATGCTGCACCTCCCATCCGCGAGAACCGTTGGAAGGCTCCCCAGCCCGTTGTGCCCTGGAAGGGTGTGAAAATCTGCGACACCTTTGGTCGTCCCAGTTATCAGGCCATCCAGTACACCGGTGGCTATTACACTGAGTGGGGTTATGGCAAGGAGGCCGCCTTCAGTGAGGACTGTCTGTATCTGAACGTATGGACAAAGGCTCCTGGTCAGGTGGGCAAGAAACTGCCTGTGGCTCTATGGATTCATGGTGGTGGCTATCGCGAGGGCTTCGGATCAGAGCCAGAGTTCGACGGTCAGGAGTGGGGTGCCAAGGATGTGGTGCTCGTCTCCATCAACTACCGTCTGGGTATCTTCGGATTCCTCTGTCATCCAGCATTGGCTGAGGAAAGCCCGAACAAGGTTTCTGGTAACTACGGTATCCTCGACCAGATTGAGGCCTTGAAGTGGATCAAGAAGAATATCGCCCAGTTTGGTGGCGATCCCAATAACGTGACTATCTTCGGCCAGAGTGCTGGCGGTGGTAGCGTTCGTACGCTGTGTGAGTCTCCGCTGGCTCGTGGCTTGTTCCATAAGGCAGTTATCATGAGTGCTCAGGGTCTCAGCATCCCCAACCCCAACGGTGGTGGTATGATGGGTGGTCGTTATAGTGGTGGTTCCATCGAGGATGCTGCTAATAATGCCAAGAAGATGTTCGACTGGGCAGGTATGACCGACTTACAAAAGATGCGTCAGGCCTCTACGGAGACTGTCTTTGCTCTGCCTACAATCTACCAACAGGTCAACAGCGCTGGACAGCAGCAAGGTGGCGGAATGGGTATGATGCGTATGGGTATGGGTTTCATGCCGATGCTCGACGGCTATGTCAGCAAGAAGAGTTTCGACGATGCTACGCGCGAGGGCACGCTCGCAGACGTACCTTATATGATTGGCTTCACCCTCAACGATATGGGTAATATGGCTCCCAACATCGCCGAGTTCTGTAAGGTTCGTGCACAGAAGGGCGGTAAGGCTTGGGCCTACGAGTTTGCTCGTCCTCTGCCTGATGATGGCAGTCATCCTGAGGTGACCCAGCGTCTGCGTGGCGCTTTCCACTCTTCCGACTTGTGGTTTGTGTTCAAGAGCTTGAAGCATTGCTGGCGTCCTTGGACCAAGGGAGACTGGGATCTCTCTGAGAAGATGCTCACCGCCTGGACCAATTTCGTGAAGTACAGCGATCCTAACGGCCCGAAGGGTGGCGTTTGGGCTCCCTGCACAGAGCAGAATCCGAAGTTCATGGTGTTCAAACTCAACGACAAGGATGTCGAGGCTTCTGTCTTCGGCGATCCTGAGGTTGCTCCCAATCAGGGCTTCGGCGGCTTCCCGGGTGGTGGTTTCCCAGGCGGCGTACGTCCTGGTGGCGCAAGTGCTCCTGGCAGACCCGCTGGTGCTCCTACAAGATAATCTCTTATATGCCAGAAATATTAATCCCTGAGCCTTCAATGGCCCAGGGATTACTTTATTTTGAGGGGATGAGGCTGGTCTTGGTGAAGAGGTTCAGATCAATGCAATTGCCCATCGTTTCGTAACCCTGCGCATTCAGGTGAAGCCAGTCGTTTTCGAAAAGGAACTGCTGTTGCATAGCTTCTGTATCCTGCGGATTGCGGACAGCCTGGTCGAAGTCGATTACGCCATCCAGCATTTCCGAGGTGCGAATCCAATCGTTCAATATTTTGCGACCTTTCTCGTGGCCTTCGGAGTAGTAATTGTTGCCTTTGAATGGAGTGATGGTTGCGCCGAAGACATAGATACCTTTTTGATGAGCCTCACGGATGATTTGTTTATAGACATTGATAATGCGCTCGGCCGTCTGTTCACCGTTACGTGCGTAACCTAAATCGTTGACAGCCTCGAAAAGGATGATCCACTTCACGCCCTCTTGTCCGAACAAGTCTCGCTGATAGCGGTTGACGGCCGCAGGACCTAAGCCTCCGCCGAGTACGCAATTGCCACCAATACCCATATTGAGCACACCCACCTGACGGGTTGCCTTGTTACCTAATAGACGACGCGAGAGTACATCGGCCCAGCGGTTCTGCTGATTGGTGGTGGAACCACGTCCATCGGTGATGGAATTGCCTAAGATGGCCACAGCCCCTGCTTTTTGGGGTGCTTCCACCTCTAATGCCAGTATATTGTACCAGTGGTCTGTCTTGACGGCATCCGTGAAGTCAGTCGTGTTTCCCGCTTTCAGATAAGAAGTGGTTCGTGAACCAGGGTGTCCACTTACGCTGGTTGATGATGCAGAGCCATAATGGATGGTGATGGCTACGTTCTCGCGCGGGCCGATCTTGAAGTTGACGGGATCGGATACGACCTTTCCGCCAGCAGGGATTTCTACCGATGCCTTGCCATCGAAGGTCAGACTGACAGTCGAGGATTCATCAACCTCGCTATTGCTGCCTGCTGTCTTGGCGATGGACAGTTCCACGGCCTTGATCTCGGTGGCTTCTTTACTGAACTCGTTAGTGAGTTTCAGACGCGCCTTCTTTCCTCCTATCGACACCTGTACGATCTGGCGAAGAGAGTTATTCGCCAGTCCTGGTGCCGGCGGGTTGTTATGACGTTCGACGAGTTGCGGGGCTGTACCCCATGTGCCTACCCAGTGACCTTTGGCAAAAGTCAAACCTGCTGTGAGCAGGCATGCGAGCATAAGAACGATCCGTTTTTTCATTTTTCTGCTATTATTGATGATTGACGCCACAAAATTACGAATAATAGTTGATATATCCAAAAATATTCGTACTTTGTGAGGTAAGATCAAAATAAAGGTGATTTTTTGACTGCAAAATCGATATAGTAGAAGAAAAAGATGTATCTTTGCAAACGAAATATGAAGTAAGAACCCCAAGACATATTGTTACGGCGACATGTAGAATAGAAACAACCATCAAAACTAAAATGACATAATTATGAAAAAAAAGAGTTTAATTGTCTGTGCCATCCTTCTGGGGAGTGTCAGCATGCTGACAGCACAAGTGAAACTGCAAACTAACAATGTGGATGAAGTCCTTAAGACTATGACGCTTGAGGAGAAAGCTATGCTTGTGGTAGGTGGTAACCGCCAGATTGCATCATCGTCAGATAATGGCATGATTGGCTCGCATGCCCAACGTGTGCCTGGTGCTGCTGGCATGACACAGGCCATTCCTCGTCTCGGCATCCCCTCTACCGTGCTTACTGATGGTCCTGCTGGTGTGAGGATCAATCCCAGACGCGACAACGACCAGAACACCTATTTCTGCACAGGATTCCCTGTAGGCACTGCACTCGCTTGTACTTGGAACACACAACTCGTAGAAGAGGTGGGCAAGTGCATCGGCAACGAGGTGCTGGAATATGGTTGTGACGTATTGCTCGCCCCAGGCATGAATATTCATCGTTCTCCACTATGTGGCCGTAACTTCGAATATTATTCTGAAGATCCGTATGTGATAGGAAAGATTGCTGCTGCCTATGTGCGAGGCATCCAGAGTCAGGGCGTAGGTACCTCAGTCAAGCATTTTGCTGGCAACTCTCAGGAAACCAATCGCATGGGTGTGGATGAAATCATATCACAGCGTGCCCTTCGCGAAATCTATCTGAAAGGCTTTGAGATAGCTGTCCGCGAGGCTGCTCCCTGGACGGTGATGTCATCCTATAACCGCATCAACGGCCCGTTCACTCAGGAGAACGGCGAACTGCTCACCACCATCCTGCGCGATGAATGGGGCTTCGACGGTATCGTGATGACCGACTGGACAGGTCTGCGCAATACAGCAGCCCAGATTCAGGCCGGTAACGACCTGATGGAGCCAGGCAATGAGTCACAGATCAAAGATATTATAGATAAGGTGAAGAGTGGCGCATTGAAAGAATCCGACCTTGACATCTGCGTGAAGCGCATTCTGCAGTATCTCGTGAAGACGCCTGCTTTCCGTGCCTACAAATACTCCAATAAGCCCGATCTGAAAGCCCATGCAGAGGTGACACGCCGTTGTGCCACAGAAGGTATGGTGCTGCTAAAGAACGAAGGACAGACGTTGCCGATGAGCAACTCGAAGACCGTCTCTGTGTTTGGCATCACATCCTACGACTTCATTGCTGGCGGCACGGGCTCTGGCGATGTGAACAAAGCCTATACCATCGACATGATGCAGGGACTCACTGAGGCGGGTCTGAAGGTGAACCCCAAACTTGCCAACCTCTATCAGAGTTACAAGAACTATCAGGAGAGCATTACTGCAGCGGGTCCTGCACGAGGTGGTTGGTTCTGGGGTAAGGCTGTCCTCCCAGAGATGGCTGTGAGCCGTAATATCATCAACGTTCAGGCACAGGAGTCCGACCTCGCCATCATTACCCTTGGTCGTCAGGCTGGCGAAGGTGCTGACCGTCAGGAGGAGGGCGACTTCACCCTGACTGATGTGGAACGCCAGCTCATCACCGATGTCTGCAATGCTTTCCACTTGGCCAACAAGCCTGTGGTGGTCGTGCTCAACATGGGTAATGTCATCGAGACGGCTTCATGGAAGGCAATGCCCGATGCCATCCTCCTTGCCTGGCAACCAGGACAGGAAGGCGGCTATTCTGTGGCCGATGTGCTGACAGGCAAGGCCTATCCATCTGGCAAACTAACGATGACGTGGCCCAACAATCTCATCGATCTACCCTCCAGCGCCAGTTTCCCCAATGTTCGTCCGGCTGCAGCTCCTCGTATGCGTGGGAACAATCGTGGAAATAACAAGGTGGAGTTTCAGGATTACACCAAGCACACAGAAGGCATCAACGTGGGCTATCGTTATTTCACCACGAGCCAGGCATCAGTGTCCTATCCCTTCGGATTCGGTCTGAGTTATACTACCTTTTCCTATAGTAAGCCTGTGGTCAAGGCCACAAAAGACGGTTTCACCGCCTCTGTTACCATCACCAATACAGGCAAGAGGGCCGGCAAGGAGGTGGTTGAACTCTATGTAAGCGCTCCTGCAGGTGGTCTTGAGAAGCCTACCCGTGAGTTGAAGGCTTTTGCAAAGACGCGTGAACTCCAGCCTAACCAGAGTGAGACACTCACAATGAACCTCTCGCTCTATGACCTGGCATCCTATAATGAGGCCACTCAGGCGTGGGAGACTGCCGCAGGTAAATACACCATCGGCTTTGGTGCTAACGTAGAGGACATCCGTGTCACAGCACCATATAGCCTCTCAAAGCAACAAACGGTGAAGTGTCACGACGTGATGAAACCCAATATGCCGCTGTAAGGATTTATCATTACATAACATTATAAGAACAGGAATTATGAAACAGAAAAAGAACTTTATTATGAGACTGGCAGTGGCACTTGTGCTGCTGGTGGGTGTTTGTGTGAATGCGAATGCAGGTGATCAGACCTTGCGTAAGGGTGGTTCGATTGTTGGTAAGATTGAGTCGAATGGCGATGTGCGTATCAATGGTTCAATCAAGGGTCGCTTCGAGTCGAATGGCGATATCCGTGTCAACGGCTCTATTGAGGGTAAGATCGAGAAGAACGGCGACATCCGCAAGCGTGGAAGTATTATTGGCAAAATTGAGTCGAATGGTGATGTCCGTATTAGTGGCTCGATAGTCGGCAAGATTGAGAAGAACGGTGATATTCGTAAAAATGGCTCTATTATAGGTAAGGTGGAGAATCTCAGTGATCCTCGACAGGCGGCTGTGATGTATTTCTTCGACTTTTTTGCGATGTAATAGAAACACGCCGTTTGAAACAGAATTTTGAGAATGGTATCAACTCCATCCTGATTTCTCCCCGCCGATGGGGTAAGACATCGTTGGTAGATCATGTCTGCCATCAGCCGTTAAAGAACTGATAAGCCAGTTCGATTTGGGAAGTCCTTCCAACATGGTGCGTCTTCGCAATGCCCTTATCGAGCGCGACATAATCTATTCAGAGATGCGCCAACTCTATATTACAGACCCAGTATTCACCCTTTGGTTTAGGCAACGTTTTTGGTAAATGTTGTGTGTCTTTGATTAAGTCAACAGAATTATGTTTGTATCAGAAATCTCTTTATGGGGCGCAGCCATAGTAGCGTGCGTGGTGTTAGTAGCGGCGATAGCACTGGCTTTCTTCGACAGTCAGATGCTGCGAAGGATGCTTGAGGACATGCTTCATCAGGTAAGGAATCTGGCTCAGCCCTTGGTGATGGTCGTACCGATGCTCTATGCCGGTATGCTACTGGGAGGTGTCGCTGCCCT
>Ga0265300_10005303_pt1 | contig 10015 bp, 12 predicted proteins | sample AusTroGonzalo_MG_FD_193482 | JGI IMG/M metagenome (GOLD analysis project Ga0265300, IMG submission 193482) | Bovine rumen microbial communities from tropical cattle in Woodstock, Queensland, Australia - Gonzalo_03 | ecosystem: Host-associated > Mammals > Digestive system > Stomach > Rumen ... | reverse complement strand
GGCGGTTATTTTCGGCAAATGGAAGCTGATGATCGTTTACCAGATCGGTACGGGACAGAACCGCTTCAGCTCCATCAAGAAAAATCTTCCCGACTGTTCCGAGGCCATCCTCGCCAAGCAGCTGCGCGAACTGGAAGCTGACGGCATCATCCGGCGGATCGATTTTTTCGAAATGCCGCCCCATGTAGAGTATTCCCTGACCGAGTACGGGGAGAACCTGATGAGCATCGTCAGCATGATCGCCAAATGGGGCACCTCCTGGATCGCCGAGTTCTGCCCGCCTTCTGACAAAAAGGAAGCCTGAAGCATCCTCAATAAGCAAAAAAACACCCGCCCTGCTGTCTGCAGGGCGGGTTTATTTTGGGTCCGCTTTGTCATCGTTTTCTGACGTCCATCAGCGTGCCGTCCGGCTTGATCGCCGCAAACATGTTTTGCTCCGCGTAGTCCACCAGCCATACATGCTGGCCCATCACACCGTCAACGGCTTTGGAGCGCCCGGCCTCGATCTCCGTGTAATAGGCCTTCAGGCCGTTCAGTTCTTCCTCCGGCACTCCCAGTTTCTCCGCAATGGCTTTCCGGCCGATTCCCAGCGCCTGTTCCTCCGGAATCGCGTCGCTGTCAGGGAACACACCCATCAGATCCAGTGAATACAGTTCTGGAATATGATAGGACAGTACCGTTCCGTCTGGCTTCAGATATACATACAGATGATCGCCCCTGAATTCTCCGTCGGTCCGCAGATCATACCAGATCGTCCAGATCCGCCGATACCCGAATGCCGGATTTTCTTCAAAATAGGGGCTCATAATGCCGTCGTCCAGGTCTTTATTGCTGACGCTTTCCAGCAGCGTCCGCGCAATCCGGACCGCTTCCTCCTGGTTGATTTCTCCTTCTTCCGGCAGGATAAATCTCTGGGACTCCGATGACAGCATGCCGTATTTATCCAGCATCTGGTTATACCAGTATTTATCCTCCACAGACCAGGCAGGCGTGCCGCCTTCCACATCGTTCAGCGTTGACAGAATGGTCTCCAGGCAGATCAGGTCCACCCGGTCCTCGCCGATATAGTCCAGCATGATGCGGTCACACAGGGCGTCCTTTTCAGCGTCTGTCATGCCTTCGTCCTTGAGCAGGCGTTCCGCGTCCGCGTTCCCCTTCAGGGCTTCCATCTCATACAGATCCCGGACCAGTTCAATCTTGGTACCCGTATCCCAGGTGTCATAGTATCCGTACTCGCCTTCCAGTTCAGCCACCTTTTCCCCGGCGTCTTTCCAGAGCACTGTGGCAGCCACGGCTACGGCCGCCAGGGCCAGGATTACCAGTGCTATTACCAGAGTCATTGATATCTTCTTAACCATAGGTTCTTCTCCTTTCGCTTTGCGCAGGACCTTGTAACGGAGCGAGGGCGCTTCATCCACTCCCCGTGTACAGTCGTCGATTGCGGCGCGGATGCTCATCATCAGTTCCTGATCATTTGCCATCATGCCCGCCCCCCTTCGAGTTCCTGCCTCAGTTTCTGTTTCGCTTTCCGGATTCTGTCCGAAACGGCAGCCTCCGTGATGTTCAGCATTTCCCCGATCTCCTTCATGGAGTATCCTTCATAGAAATACAGCAGAACGGCTTCCATATATTTAGGTTTCAGCTTCATGACCGCCAGCGTCAGTTCCACATGCTCGCTGTCCGGCGGCTCTGATGACGCGGGCAGATCATTCAGGGATACCCGGGGATCAATGTACCGGAACCAGGCGCTCCGCCTGTAGTCCCTGCACCCGTTCAGTGCGATCGTGATCAGCCAGGTTTTCTCGCTGCTTTCTTCCCGGAAGGAGTCCAGATGGCGGAATGCCTTCAGAAAGGTTTCCTGCACAACATCCTCCGCAGCGTTCCAGTCTCTCAGATACAGACAGCAGAGGCGCAGCAGGTCTTTTTCATATTGCTGGACCATCCGGTCCAGCCGGTCGATCTGGGCTTGATCCGGCGCCTGAATCACTCCCACCGTCATCACCTCCTCATCCAATTAGACGAAACACAGCTGTAAAACTTAAGCGAAAGAAAAAAAAAAATCGTCTGTTACCGGCAGACTGCCAAATAACAGACGTTTATAACCTGGTATTTTTTTCCAAGTGGACACTGGGGACTGTCCCCAGTGTCCACTTTTTATTACCTGATCTTTACTTCAATCCGTTCCGGTTCACCCGTATCCTCCAGGTCATCGTTTCCCCAGTCAGGATTCCAGTAGAAGATCAGTTTCTCCACCTTCTCCGGTTCAATCAACCGATCCAGGGTCATGATCTGGCCGTAAGCGTCATTCTCCGGATCCAGGCCGTCTTCATACCCTTCCCTGCCGCCTGCACCAAGCTCCGTCAGGGTTGTTCCATCCTCATAGATAACACCGGCAAAGAACGGAACCGCATCGTCCATCACGCTGTGCTCATTCAGTTTCTTGGGAACAAGCATCCTGAGATTGATGCTGACCGGCGTCAGATGCACCTCCGTCAGGAAGCATCCGTCCTTGCCGATCGCTTCATGCAGTCCTGTCACGTCCACCTGCCGGTTCGTTCCTTTCAGCGTCCATTCAAACTCCCACGGGCCTTTCACCTGCCGGATAACGTCCCCCGCTTTGCCTTCATAAACGCCCAGCCCGCCCAGGGCTACCTTGAGATCCAGTCCAACCATCGATACCTGTTCATCCGACGGCGAAGTAGTGAACACATACAGCAGATCACCGTCCTCATCCGTATAGGAAGCCTTGCTGTAGTCATAGGGTTCACCGTCCGGCACTGCAACCAGTCCATTGAAAAAGGATGAATAGTTGTCAATAAAGGTTTCCGCATGCGCGGCCTCACAGGAGGCCAGTTCAAACCCCGGTTCTTCTCCGGGCTGCAGCGGATAGCCCTTTATCCGGAATGCGATATAGGCGGTCTGCGGCACGACCACGCACTGATCCAGTGTTACCGTCACGCCATCCTTCGTCACACTCAGCCCAGGTTCGTCAAACAGTCCTGTTCCCTCGTGCTTCTCCTTCAGTTCATCTGTCACCTGCAGAATTTCCTCCAGACCCTTGGTCCAGCCGGCAATATGCGCGGCAATCGCCGTGGCCATGGTCAGAATGAGTATAGCTGCAATCACAATTGCCAAACGTGGAATCTTCTTCACTTTTTCCTCTTCCTTTCCGGAAGCGATGATGCGCCCGGCCATCAAGCGATCCGGCTGAAGGGAAGAGAGGCTGCGGTCAAGGGATTCCTGAAACTCAGCATTGCTGTACAGTTTATTCCTCATACAGGCCACCCCCTTCCAGCAGTTCCTTCAGTTTCTGCCTGCCCCGCTTCAGCCTTCCCGATGCGGAGGCCTGTGATATCCCAAGCGCATTCGCTGTTTCACTTACGTTCAATCCCTGATAATGATGCAGCAGGATGGCTTCCCGCAGTTTCCGCGGCAGCGAAAGCACCGCAGTCATCAGTTCGGCGTCGCTTTCATCCGCTTCTTCCGCGGCCTGTTCGGTAAGCATTTCCGGCGTCACCCGGTGGTTCATAAAGCGGAACCAGCCGGAGCGGTTCATGTCATAGCACGTCCGCACGGCGATCTTCATGATCCAGGTTTTCTCGCTGCATTCCCCGCGGAACGAATCCATCGTGCGATATACCTTCAGGAAAGTATCCTGTGTCGCGTCTTCCGCCAGTGTCTTATCACAAAGGGTGAGGTAACACAGCCTGAGAACCGATCCCTGATATGCTTCCGCCAGCTGTTCAAATCTCTGATCGCGATCCGGAGCAGTGTCAGGGCCCGTAACATTGCTCATCTGTCGTTCACCTCCTGCACTTATACAGACGATTGAAAAACCCAATCCATCGCATTTTACATTTTCTTTTTTCCAAAAACAAAAAAGCCGCCCGGAGGCGGCTAAGTCTATCAACGGATTAATCATCCGCGGATTCGTATTTCCGGGCGGAGAAGTATTTGTCGTCCTCTTCCGGGAACTCCATCGTCGGAACATTTGCGGCCATGGCTGCCGTACGGGCCGCATCCTTTTCCAGATCACGCACTATGATCCGGTTCATCAACGCTTCGTCGACCGGGATCACCGGCTCCGCTTGCTCCTCTTCGATAGTTCCTGATTTCATCTGTTCCCGGATAGCTTTCCGGGCTTCAATTCCATCTTTCAGCGCTCTCACGCCTTCTTCCGTCTTCCGCGCACATTTCTTCCCCAGCGATCCAATTCCTGTCATCACAGCATCAAACCGTTCCGCGGCTTTCTCTAACCGTGCTTCACGTGCTTCACGCGCTTCCCAGCGAGCTTCCTGCATCGCTTCCTTGAATTCCCGTCTGTTTTCCCGGAACTCCCGGATTTCTTTCATCACAAGTTTCGCAGTTTTCTTTATACTCTTTCCGCTTTTCCTGGTTTTCCCGTACAACGTGACATCCCGGAGGGAGAGCCAAATAATCAGTCTCATGACCAGAAACAATACAACCATCGAAATCGGTCCGAGCATTCGTTCTCCCTCCTTTCAAACAGGAATGCTTTACGGTATGGAAGCAGTATAACACCTCAGGTGCTGTCAAAAAAGGATTCTGTTCGTAAAATATCCAGCTATATTTTTCCAACAGAGAAAACATACCGGTGGCCCCGCCGGCTGTTCAAATTTCTGAGCGCGATCCGGAGCAGTGTCATAGCCCGTAACATTGCTCATCTGTCGTTCACCTCCTGCATTTGTACAGGCGATTTAAAACCACATTCATCGCATTTTATCTTTTCTTTTTTCAAAAAAGCCGCCCGAAGGCGGCTATGATGTCCGGCTCGATTCTCCCGTCAGCCGAAGATCCCCATGGAAAGATCCACCAGGCCGTGCAGCAACGCACAGCCGAAGATATTCCCGTACCGGCGGTACAGCCAGGTGCAGACCAGGTGCCACACAAACTGCATGGGCGCATTCGCAATAAAGGTAGGCCAGTATTCCGCCAGTCCCATCCCCCGCCTGGCCATCTGGAAGGGCATATGCATCAGCACAAACAGGATGCCGCCCGCAAGGATCGTCAGCCATTCCTTCTTCAGGGCAGGAAACAGCCGGGGCTGGATAAACCCGCGGAAGGCAATCTCCTCACACAGGCCGATGATAATAAAATACTGGTACACATTGTACAGAATCTCACCCGCCGGCAGCAGCTTCGCCCCGGAAACAATCCCGGGAATAATGGTCCAGGCTGACAGGAATACCAGCCCGATCGCCGCTCCCATAAGCAGGGACGGTTTCAGGTTGCGCAGGGTAATGCCCACATGGGACAGGTGTTTCACACACAGCAGCACCGGTATCAGGGCAAGAATCAGGTTGCCGGCCTCGATCAGGTAACGTCCTGCCCGGGCCTGCTCCCGGCCCATCCAGAAATAAGCCGCCATAAACAGCGCATAGTAAATCAGCGCCGCTGCCATATCTTTCAGGGTATAGTGCTCCATCTGTTCGCGGTATACCGGATCCGCCGCCAGAAAACCCTTCTTCATGTTCCAGTCTCCTAAGTCTGTTTTTTCCGTCTCTCCGGGATCAGCATCAGGAGGCATTATATCACAAACGGCGCCGTTGGTTCGTTCCTGATTCAATTCAGGTTCATGCTTTATCAGATAGTTCCGCAGCTGGGCCCGGACGCTCCAGGGTCTTGAAACAAACTCACCCGGAATCGGCGGCATCCAGCCGATCAGTACACTCATATAGTCCCAATGGCCAAAGGCGCAATACACAAATTGTGTTTTGTGTTTGAGCTGTTCCTCTTCCCACTCTGTATGATAGATCCACGCAAGCAGGACGTAGCTCCACACAAATACCATCCTGTCATCTGATTCAGGAGCTTCCGCCCGGCACAGGGCTTCCACTTTCTCTTCCAGTTTCTCACTGTAACGATCTTCCGTAATCAGGTCGATCACAAGATCCAGCAACGGATTGTCCTCATTCGCCGCTTCCATCGCAAAGGACAGCATATCCGATAACGTTACAATTTCATATTGCCAGCCCCAGCGCAGTTCCTGCCACGTCCAGGACTGTTTATACGGTTTTAATTCAGAAAATGCCGGAGCAAAACCGGCAAATGTTTTCACGTGCATCATCCGGCAATCACCGTCCTCAGTCCAAAACATAAACAGTTCAGGGGTTCTGTGCCCTGTGCCGATTATATCATGGCTTCAGCGGCCGCAGTGTAACAATACCGTAAACATTTATGGACACCGAAGATATTCGGTGTCCACTTTGCAGAATTCAACAGCTCTTACTTCTTCCGCCCTATTCCCGCCAGGCCAAGAACGGCGAAAATAATCAGGGAAATGGAACCCACCAGCAGGAAATAATACCCCATATTGTTCTGGATTAAGGATCTTGCCAACGCGTCTATTTCTTTCCCCAGATTCGTTGTAATGCTGTTGTTCTCAATGAAGAACATCGCTAAAGAAGCCATCCCCAGAAATATTACCGGTAAATATTTCCCTATAATGGAGAAAACCAAAGCGGCTCCGGCAATGATTAGAATATAAATCCAGTCGTTACTGTCTTTCAGGCTTTTGGATACCGTTACTCCCAGGCCGGAAACGGAAAAATAAGGGAGGAAAGCGCTGACGCCAATGACTAAACAGGCAATGATGCAAAGGATCTTTATTTTCATCTGAATCATCTCCTCAATGCTTCAATATATAATAAACAATACCATCAAAATATCATCCACACAACAAAAAAAGGCTGCTGCCCGAAAGCAGCAGCCTGACATATATCAATTCAATTGTTCACAGCATCATATCCGCAATCTCAGTCGGCGCAGCAGGCATCGCTGACGCTTCAACCCGCTGCTTGCTTCGATTGACTCGTTCACTTCATTTCGGCTTCGCCGACAGCCCACAGGGCTGACATTCAGCTCGCTCCCCAGGGTTCCTCATACCCCATGGCCCGGTCGCTGTCCTCCAGTCCGGCAGTAGTGGGATCCACGATCACGCCGATGAGTCCCAGGAAGGTCAGCACCTGGTTCAGCAGTTGCACCACCAGGTTCTGGGTCACTGCCGGGAACACGTCAAACAGCGCCAGCAGGCTGTAGATAAAGCCCACCACCAGGCTGAAGAAGCTTCCCAGCCACACCTTGTTCTTAAAACGCACTTTCCAGTTAATTCTCATCATCGTTCCTCCTTACAGATGTTTGATTTCCTTCAGTTCGTCCTGCAGGTTTTTGACGGTTTCCTCCAGACGGAACATCCGTTCCACCACGCTGTTGTGCTTGTCCACCTTCTCCTCCAGCTTTTCCAGCCGGTAGGATACCAGTGCCGTCTGCTTCCGGTTGCTCACATACACACCCAGGAATGCGAACCCGGCCGTGATAAGTGCGACCACAATCGTCTCGATGTTCAATCCGTTTCACTCCTTTCAATTCACAATTCATAATTCACAATTCATAATTGCTTCTTCTCCTCAACGTAGCAGGAGATGTGACAGAGGGACAGGCCTACTGTCACGTTCATTAAGAATGATGACAGTAGGCCTGTCCCTGCTGTCACATCATTGCTCAGAATGACTGGTGCAGGAGTTCTGTCCAGGTTTGGGGACCGCAGATACCGTCCACGACCAGGTCATAATCTTTCTGGAACGCCTTTACCGCTTTTTCAGTCATCCTGCCGAAATCTCCGTCCACGCCATAGGCGCCAATGTCATACCCCAGCTTTTCCAAAATGGACTGCATCTCTTTTACAACATCCCCTTTTGAACCTCTCCGGATCGTTTTGTGTTCACGCAAACCATTTAATTCTGAATTGTCACCGGCATAATCCACGCCGGTGAGCTCTCCCCAGTGTGTCCACTTCCCGGCGCTGACTTTTGTCGTAGTCACGCCTTTGATCGTCCCCATGGCCTCAATCACGATTCCGTCGCCCACATACAACCCCACATGGCTGTAATTGCTGCCATTCCAGACGAAGACCGCAGTACCTGGTTTCAGTGTCCCCTGATCCGTCCGCTTCCCCTTGTTCAGTTCCCCTTTGTTCACGCAATATTTCCGGTACATGGTGTCGGAGCCGTGGTACATCGTTCCGCCCAGTTTCTTAAAAGCCCACGAAAAAAGGCCGCTGCAGTCAGCGACCGTGTGTCCGATCCATTTGCTCCCGTACTTTCGTCCCTGGGCCCGGCTGGAATCCGTTGTCTTTTCCAGTTCTTTCTGCTTCGCCTCCGTCCAGGCTTCCCCGGCCGTACCCCAGATGTAGCCCCAATGCTCGTCCAGCGCCTGCCGGAATTTTGCGATCAATGCTTCCGGTGTAATCATTCAATTCTCCTTTCATCCATACAATAGACTTGTCTATTTTTCTCTTTTTGCCCTGTTTCCCGCTTCCCGGCTGTCATATGATGTATGCAGTAAAAAAGCGGCCTTCGCCGCATTTGGAGGAAGATATCATGAAGAAAGAGATGTTTATCGTAAGTTTCTGCTACCGTGGTTTGCTCGGCGGTGAAATCATCGCGGATGATCAGGCCATCACCTACAAGACCGGCAAACTGACAATTCCCGCTGAATACCGGAACCTGGAAATGAAGTATACGGATATCGCCTATGTCTATGCTGACAAGGCCGCGTTTCTTCCGGCGGTTTCCGTTCATATGAAGAATAGCAGCAACTACAAGTTTGTCTTTTTCTTCGGCCGGAAGAAATTTTTTGAGCTGATGAAAAGCCAGGGAATTGCTGTTAATTCATAATTCACAGCAATTCCGGAATCAGATCCAAAAATCTATTTTTCTCTATTTGTCCTGTTTTCTGCCCCCCGTTTTGTAATATGCTGTAGCCTGCAACATTGCGGCAAGTGCTGCAAACGGAGGAAGATTTCATGAAGAAAAACAGGTTTTACGTAAGTTTCTGCTGCAACAAGTATTATTATCCGGACGGCGAACTCACCGTGGATGATCAGGCCGTCACCTACAAAACCACCCAGGTGACAGTCCCGGCTGAATACTGGAACATCGAAATGAAGTATACGGACATCGGCTATATCTATACCGAAAGAACAAAATGTTTTAAGACGGTTGTTATTCATATGAAGGACAGCAAAAACTACAAGTTCATCATCTATTTCGGCCGGAAAAAGTTCTATGAGCTGATGAAGGGCAAAGGCGTTATTGTCAATTCATAATTCAGAATTCACAATTCAGAATTATGTTTTCTTCACGCAGTGATGTTCCTATTACTTGAGGGTTTACATTCCCGGAGGAGATTTCTCCGCAACCTCAATCGTCGCTGCTTCTTACCGCAATCTCAATGGTCGTGACTCCCCACTGGGGAGCTCACTCTCTTTCGATTGACCTCACCTCTGACGAAATTTCCGCCACCGGCGGTCGTCAGATGTTCGCCCTGGAGCGCTCTCACCGCTCGTTTCGGTAAGGATTCGCGCGCGCACCGCGGGCGGAATTCCCGCCTCGCGCACCGCGCACGACAGGACTCCGAGTCACTTCCTGCTTCGCAGGATAGCCCACTGGGCTATCGCTTCCCTCGCTCCCCACTCCCTTTGGTCGGTCGAAATGACAATAAAACGCTATGGACTTTTCCATATTGCTGCTCTTATGGGCCAAGCAAATATAATTATGCATTATGCATTATCCCGATCCCCGCTGGGATCGGGAATACTTTACTCACCTCCACAGGTGATGAGCCCGTTATAGTCACACTCCCGTCCCCGTTGTCTGTCTGCGTACTGCCCGGCAGGGCGATACCCAGCACCTCGGGGACGGTTTTGTTTGTTCCGTCCCAGCTCCACAGGGCCAGCTTCGCCAGCAAGTACTGCCGGAAGGTTTCATCCGGCACATCCGTTCCAATATCGGTACGGTTCAACCCGATGGCTGCCGCGATCTGATCCAGCTGAACCCCTTCAGCTTCTCCGAAGGAAAACACCGCCTGCAGCTGCGCAGCCAGTGCCGCCAGGTCCGATGCCTGCCGGAGCACTGCCTCCGCCAGCGCCATAAAGCGGGGCCGGTCCCGGGAAGCGCCCGGGAAAAGAGAAAGCCATTCCATTCCTTTTTCCCCC
>Ga0265300_10005302_pt1 | contig 10016 bp, 6 predicted proteins | sample AusTroGonzalo_MG_FD_193482 | JGI IMG/M metagenome (GOLD analysis project Ga0265300, IMG submission 193482) | Bovine rumen microbial communities from tropical cattle in Woodstock, Queensland, Australia - Gonzalo_03 | ecosystem: Host-associated > Mammals > Digestive system > Stomach > Rumen ... | reverse complement strand
ATTCCTGTCAGATCTTCGGGGTTATTCCCGACTGCTCACCTTGGTCGAAGGCATTCATCTGCCCATCATCAGCAGTCTCATCCGATGCTGGCACAAGCTCTTTGGCAAATGGGAACGGAAGAACCTCTGTAGCCCCCACCCCAGCCTCAGACTATTCAAGCTCTACAAACTCGGCTATTTCCTCAGTATTAAAAGGAAGTTAACTTCCTAATAACGTCTGAACAATGCGTTCTGCAGTGCGTCCGTCCCAACGATCCGGGAGGGCGCACTTTTTCCATTCACCCGCCACCATCTTAGCGACAGCCTCACGCAGTTTATCCGCATCCTCGCCCACCAAGACATTCGAACCGACGGTAACGGTTTCCTGATGTTCGGTATAATTATTGAGCGTAATGCAAGGAACGCCATTGAATGTCGCCTCCTCCGCCACATTGCCGGAATCGGTAATCACACCTGCCGCACGAGCCACCAGCCAACCAAACTCCAGATATCTTAACGGACTCGTAAACAATAGATTACAATTAAATGTTTCAAGCATTTTGCGGGCATTTGAACGCAATGGTGCAACGATCGTCACATCGCCTGCAGCCGCAGTCATCGCCTCCACCATCCGCTGCATTTTTCCGGCATCAGCCAACAAAGCCCGACGGTTCAATGTAAAGACGATATAGCGGCCCGAAATATCATCCATCAACGCAGGTCGCCGGAGCCTGTCGTGGTTGAAACGCAATGTGTCCATCAGGATGTTACCCACCATATATGTCTGCGACGACACTGACTGCTCCCGGGTGGCAACGCCAGTACTGCGGACACCAGCCGTAAACAGATAGTCGCTCAGGGCGTCAATCACCAAGCGGTTGATCTCTTTAGGCATATTGATATCAAAGGAGCGTGTTCCTGCCACAAGATGTGCCAGCCGCAGTCCCCGCTTCTTTGTGACAATGGCCGCTGCCATCGTAGAAGCCAGATCATCCACCACAATCACGACATCCGCAGGATGGGTATCAAGGAAACGGTCGAACTCCCCCATCACCCTACTCGTGATCTCATTCAGGCTCTCAGAATCTACGCCCAGATAGAAGTCAGGTCGCTGCATCTGGAGATCATCGAAGAGCGACGGCTCCAGTGTAGGATCATTCTCACAGCCTGCATACACCAGATGACAATCCATCTGTCCAGACTTATGGATAGCTCGCAGGAGCGGTGCCACTTTGACGAAATTCGGGCGTGCGCCTGCCACAATACAAATGTTTTTTTTCATAATAAACTCTAATTTGATGCAAAGATAGGTATTTTTTCCGAATTTCCTTTGTTATTTCAAAAAAATTGTCTACTTTTGCAAAACTAACATATATTATAACTCAAAAGACGAATATGCTAAAACAATTCATTCTCGGATTCCTCACACTTGGTTGCTTTCAAACAATCCAAGCACAGCAGGTTCAGGCCACGCTCTCGCATTATTCAACCGATGATGGTTTGGCAAGTAATGCCATCGCCGGCATTTATCAGGATGACTACGGCTTCATCTGGATGGCTACATGGAATGGTCTGTCCCGTTTTGACGGCTTCAACTTCTATAACTATAAGACCGGTAATAGCAGCGGTATCAAGAACCTGCACAACAGAATTCTCGATCTGGCCATCGACCAGTCGCAGAACATCTGGATGAGGATGTACGATGGACGTGTGTTCGTCATGAACCGCACCATTGACAAGATCATCAACCCATTCGAAGGGGAAACCGAATATGAGGAATTCCGCACCAACTATCCTGTTATTGTGACAAGCACCGGCGATGTACTGGTTTCCATAGAAGGAGGAGGTCTCTACATCATGCGTCTTGACAGACGTGGCTTGAAGGTAGAGCAGGCCACCACGGGCGGCCTTATGATTACCAGTATGGCCGAAGGTTATCAAAATGATATCTGGCTTGGCACCGACAAGGGCGTACACCTTTTGGATCGCAGCAACCTGACGGTAGATAGTAAAGCTATTCTGCCCGAGAAAGATGTCAGATGTCTCCATTCAAACGGCTTCAACATCTTCGCAGGCACAGCTGATGGCGGCATCTATAGTTTCTCATACGGAAAAGAGCCCGAAGAGATACGTCATCCCCACGGCAGCCCCGTATCCAGCGTTTTTGTCGACAGCCACGGCATCGTGTGGTTTGGCGACGATCGTACGGGAGCCGCCCGCATCATCCCTACCACTCACAACGAGAAATTGTTCCAACAGACAGTGCTTGTTCCCGAGTTTGACGGTCGTGGCAGCCAGTTCCGCGAATCCAACGGCGTAGTCTGGATCCGCATGAACATTGGTGGCTATGGTTACTACAACCGTGAGAAAGACGAGGTGGAGTATTTCCATAACGACCCGTCCAACCCCTGGAACCTCTCGAACACCGTCAACGCCACTCTTGAACTTCAGGAAGGTGTGATTTGGGAATCCACCAGCCGTCGAGGTCTGGAAAAGCTGGAGATTCTCAAGAACAACATTGTCAGGGTCCGTCCTGAGCCCAATGCCACATCGGCCATTGAGAACGAGACCCGCGCCATGTATTACGATGAGCAACGCAAGCTGCTCATGATCGGCAACAAGAACAGCAGCCTGTTTATATATAACAGTGACAGCACCCGCACCACCATCACCCATGACGATGAGGGACACCCCATAGGACGTATCTATGGCATATCGAAAGACTCCAAGGGCAACTACTGGGTCTGTTCCAAGGACCATGGTCTGTTTAAGATGTCGCCCAAGACTGGAGGCGGCTGGTCGCTGAAGCGCTACTACCACATCGACGGCGACAAGTGGAGCATGTCAGCCAACAGTGCCTACCTCTCCCTGGAAGACAAGGAGGGCAACATCTGGGTGGCCACCTATGGCGGCGGCGTCAACATCCTGACCAAGATGAATGGCAAGGAGGTGTTTCTGAATTGCGACAATGAGATGCACAAATACCCTTTCAAGTCACATCGCAAGATTCGTGCCCTCGCCCTCGACAAATACGGTAACATCTGGGCGGGTTCCACCGACGGCATCCTTATCATGTCGTATAAGAACCGCAAACTCAGCATCGAACCCCTGCAAGTTCCCGACGATCCCAATCATGTCCTGATGTGTAACGACGTGGTCTGTCTGGCACGTGACAAGGAAGACAACATGTGGGTAGGCACCATGGGAGGCGGTATTGGCCGCACCATTGGACAAGACCAGCAGGGCCGCTGGCTCTTCGACACCTACGACGCCTCGTCAGGTCTCCCTTCTGAGGAAATCCGCAGCATCATCTTCGACATCCACGGCAATGCCTGGTTCGGAACCGACCACATCATCTGCTCCTTCGACACAAAGAAGAACATCTTCACCACTTTCTCCAGTCTTGATGGCGTCGATGAAACTATGCTCTCTGAGGGCGAGAGTGCTGCCATTACCATGGGCAGTGACAAGATCCTCTTCGGCACCCTCGACGGATATTATGTCGTAGACCGTAAAAAACTGATGACCACCACAGGCTCATTGCTGAAACTGAAAATCACCGACTTCTTGATCAATGGTGAGATACAGAGTCCGCGACTGAACGACAACTACGAGGAATACCCGGCCGAGAGCAAAAGCATCACCCTGCCCAGCCACAACAGCGTGTTCACTTTCCGTTTCGCTGCCCTCAACTACCAACTCCAGCATCGCGTACATTATCAATATATGCTGGAGGGCTACGACGAAGACTGGCAGAATGCCGGCAAGGACCGTATAGCCACCTACTCGGGCGTTCGCTCCGGCACCTACAAGTTTAAGGTGAAGGCCTTCCTGCTCGAATCACCCGACAAATACGACATGCGAACCGTGGAGGTCGTCGTACCTACGTATTTCATATTCTCACGAACGATCATGTGGATCATAGCAACTGTGATATTCTTTGGGGGAATATATCTTCTGACCCGTATGAGAAAGAAAATCTTCAAGAAGCTGCACAATTTCCGTTCGTCAAAGAAGGAGAAAAAGAAAAAGGAAGAAGAAGACGAAGAAATGACCGACGACTATGATATCATCAATCCCTCAGACCTTTTATAGTGAATAATGAATAGTGATTAGTGAATAGTTAAAAAATACCAAGCGGAAGCAAATTCTTCACTATTCACTATTCACTTTTCACATTTTTTTCGTATCTTTGCACTCAGAAATACGGGTCGTGCCGCATAGATCGGGATACTCTACATTAAAAAAATCAATCGGGCCAGCTTCTCTTGCCAATGGCGGGCCACATCCCTCGGGAGAGCATCATGATGCCGGTGGATTACAACGACGGAGAGCACCCAAATCGTGTGAAACTGGAGTTTTCACCAAATCATCGGCACGCACCCGCTTTTTATAAATGGATAATTGACAATTGATAATTGATAATTATGTTTTCAGGAATTATAGAAGAGTTTGCTACCGTTGTAGCGATAAAGAAAGACCGCGAGAATATTGACTTTACATTGAAATGCTCATTTGTCGATGAGCTGAAGATCGATCAGAGCGTCGCCCATAACGGCGTATGTCTCACGGTGGTTGCCATCCACGACGGCAACTACACCGTCACCGCCATGAAGGAGACCCTCGACCGTACGAACCTCGGCCTGTTACAGGTCGGTGACAAAGTCAATGTAGAGCGCTCCATGCTTATGAACGGACGCCTCGACGGTCATATTGTGCAAGGCCATGTTGACGAAACTGCCCGATGTATCGCAATGGACGATGCCAACGGCTCCACCTATTTCACCTTCGAATACCCAGAAAATCGCGAGATGGCCAAGAAGGGCTACTTCACCGTCGACAAAGGCAGCGTCACCGTCAATGGTGTCAGCCTCACTGTCTGCAATCCCACCAGCAATACCTTCCAGGTGGCCATCATCCCCTACACCTTCGAGCATACCAACTTTTGCGACATCCACATAGGCACCGTCGTCAACCTTGAGTTCGATATCCTCGGCAAATACATCGCCCGCCTGCAACAGTTGTAACCACTCTTGCATCCCTTTGTGTTCTAACCTCTTCGCGACACTTGATTTATGCGAAGGTTTACGTAGGCATTTCAGACTATGGAAGAGGATTTATTCTCTTCCATATCTCTTCCATATTTTGAGGCATCTTTAATGAATGATAACTCATTATTAGGATAGTTTAGGATAATAGTACCTTTACGGTTGTTCAGACGTAGGGAACAGGGAGAAGGAACGTAGCAAACAGGGGGAAAGTGCCATAGTAACAGGGAGTAGACCCGTACTCTTCAAGTCAGCAGCGAACGGGAAAATAATCAGCAGCGCCCGCTGCTCATTTTGGCAACGGGCGGCGATAAAGTCGGCAGCGTTCGCTGTGTACCAAGTTTTATACTGATGGAGTAGTCTTCAGAAGTGTGCAGTCTTAACATCCGTTATGGAAAACTATTGCCGCGAACAGGGGGCGCAAAGGTTCTGCCCCTTGCGCCTTCCCTTTTTCCTCAAAATATTACAATATTACATAACAAATTGCTTTTTTGCAACAACTGTAAGAATCAAAGCAATAATTCGGATGGAGTGGAAATGAAAGTATCCGCTCCATTTCTTTGTAGGAAATCACGGTCGCGGAAACCCCAAAGGACACTGATGCAGGGAATACCGGCATTGCGGGCGGTGAGGATATCGACGTCGCTATCGCCAACGTAAACAGCGGACACTCCACCCCTATCCCCTCCCTTTAAGGGGCGGGGAATCTGGAAAGAATCCAGGGCAGCAAAGACGGTGTCGGGGGCAGGCTTGCGACGTATGCCGGCAGCCTCATCCTCGCCGATAGCGACCTCGATGGTGTCTGGGAAGAAATGATGGCAGAGCTCCTGGGTGGCTGCCATCATTTTATTACTGACCACAGCCAAGTGACACCCACGGGCTTTGAGGGCAGCCAAGGTCTCAGGAATGCCTTCGTAAGGACGGGTGGTGTCGAGGGAATGCGCCATATAATGCTGGCGAAAAGCGGTAAAAGCCTCATCGAAAAGTGGATTGCCAGCCCCCTCTGGTATGGCCCGCTCCATGAGTTTACGAACGCCATTGCCCACAAAACGTCGTACGTCATCGACAGAATGCTCCGGCATGCCATGAGTGCGCAGGGCATAATTGACCGAAGCTGCCAGATCGCCCAGGGTGTCGAGCAGCGTGCCGTCGAGATCAAAGATATAGGCAGAGTAGGACATGGGGTGAATGGGTTAAATGGGTAGAATGGGAGTTATGGGATTCGGTGACTTCGAGTTATCATCGTGCGTACCTTATTATTATATTTATCGGCGCGGAGCAGATCGTCGATAGAAAGGTGCATGCGGTATTTCCAACGGTTATAAGGATCGCTGGGCACATTGATGCGCTCTTCACGAGGATGCTTGGAGCGAAGTCCGCCGTCCATAGCCAGCCAATCCTGCAACGAGAGCATACACATCATCGACGGACAATAGAGATGACGGGCGATGATCTCCTCTGCCAGATGAGCCGGCAGATGCTCGGGTGCCCTACCCTGCTTCTGGAGCATCGTGACATAATAGCGCTGGGTACGCTCGGGACTCTCCTCCCACCACAGTCGGAGCGGCGCCATGTCGTGCGTAGAGAATGTAGCCACACTGCGATAGGGATTGCCCTCGAGATGGGTGAACTCAAAGCCGCTCTGCTTGGGCATCGACTGGATCTCTAGCGTCAGGATGCGGAGACTGTCTAAGACCGGTGACACGCAATCGGGCAACATGCCCAGGTCTTCTGCACAGCAGAGCATGCGGGTCTGTCCGAACACATCTGTCAGGCGACGAGTGGCCTCACTGCCCCAGAAGAAATTATGACGCTGGTAGAAGAAATTGTTATAAAGACGCATAAAGGCATCTTTCTCTTCGTTGGTCAAGGCATCGAAAACAGGCTCATTATAAACACCGATGCGAGGATGATACATGTTAGGCTGGCGGGGATCCTCGAGGAAAAGCACGCCGGAGATAAGCCGATAGAGACCATCGCGGATCCAGAGGCTATTCTCATCGCCACGGCCTTCGAAGTGGTCGCGAACCTTACGTTGGGTATTATACTCAGCCTTCAAATCATAAAGGCCATAGCTGCGAGGAATCAGGAAATTCTCCTTGACAAACTGGGCATGAATGCCGAAAAGGCGCTCTATCACACGGTCGTTGATAAACGGCCGCGTCATGAAATCTTTTCTGAAGGGCAGGCCGAAATACTCTATCTCACTGACAGTGAGGGGAAGTGCCGGGGAGAAATGGCCCAGGATGCCGAAGATGGCATCGACAGGGACTTCCCAGACACGGAAGAATCCCAAGACATGATCGATGCGGAAGGCATCGAAATATTGGGACATCCACTCCAAGCGCCGGTGCCACCAGTCGCCTATCGCTACCGCACTCCAGTTATAGGTAGGGAAGCCCCAGTTCTGACCATTCTGTGAGAAAGCATCAGGAGGAGCGCCGGTCTGAGCATCAAGGTTGAAGAGTGCTGGATGGGTCTTGGTCTCTACGCTATTGAAATTCACACCAATGGGGATATCGCCTTTCAGGACGATGCCTTTCGAACGGGCGTAATCAGCAGCAGCCTTCAGCTGGAGATGAAGGTGATACTGGGTGAAATATATCTCTCCGGCGCTGCCGGAGAGATATAAAGCATAGGGCTCGAGCCAATATTTGTTGTCAGCATACCACGCTTTAAACTCTTTCGACTCCAGCGTCTGCTTGCCTCGCTCCTCAAAAAGATCATTGATGAATGCAGATTTCACTCTGTCTACAGCCTCATAATCACTATAGCCTAAGGCATTGAGTTCACGCCGCTGGCGATGGTAGGCCGTCATCTTCTGCTTGCTCTTCAGGCTGCCAAAGGCCTCCAGATCCAGATAATGCGGATGAAGGGCGAAGGCAGATATGATGTTATAAGGATAAGAATCGCTCCAACCATGCGAGGTCGTAGTATCGTTGACTGGCAGGATCTGAATGACTTTCATTCCCGTTGATACGGCCCAGTCCACCATCTGCCGAAGATCGCCGAAGTCGCCCACGCCATACGAAGAATCGCTCCGTAACGAGAACACCGGTACCACGACACCAGCCACACGCCAAGTTTTTTCCTTGATTCGCAGATTCTCACCATAAGCCACCAATACGGTACCATCTGGCACGGCAGTGACATCCGGCGGCAACAGTCCGTCGGTGGTTCGGTTGTCACCCTCCTCCCAAGTTACCAAAGTGTTCGAAGCATCATCGATAACCACATATTTATATTCTAAAGGAAGAAGGACAGCATCGACATTGACCGACAACATCCAATCAGACTGGCCTATGTATTCCATCCGCAGATAGCGGGCTACATTCCAATCACCCAATGCCGGGTGGCTGCCAACGATGGCCAATGATTGTCCCTTGAGAAGCTGTGGAGCGGAGACACGGAAAATGATGGTCTTACGGTAGAGCGGCACACGATGCGGCTGCACCTGTTTATCGCAAGAAACACCTCTCGTGGTGGTATAAGCACTACTATAAAGATGATACTGAATGGGAATATCACGCCAGAGATCGGACAACACATAGCTTTTGGAAGTATCGAAATGATAGGTTCGGGGAATCATTGTCCATTCCCGACGAATCACACGGCCGACCTCATCTTCTACCTGATAATAATAAGAGAACGACGCAATGGGATGCTGGCGCGACTCTACAGCCGAGGTTTCCAGCGTCCACAGGGTACCATCGTCGGTCAGCATCAGCAGATTAGCGGTTTTCCTCGTTCCATCTATACTGAGATAACTAACCACAACGTGAAGACTCTCACCCCACTGCGTACCATATTGTATGGAGAATTTCAGTTTCATAATCAACTTATTTTAGTGCAAAGATACAAAAAGTTTAGAGTTTATAGTTTAGAGTTTAGAGTTTTTTTGTAATTTTGCAGCGATTTTTACATGATAGAAGAGAAATGAAGACAATAAAGGCAAAATATTATCTGATTCCCATCATCATCTGTTTATTGGTGATTGGGGGACTGGTATACTATTATTTCCTGACCGATGTGACAAAAGAAAACAAAGTATCTTACCTCTACATAGACGACGACGATACGGCAGACTCTGTCTATATCAAGCTGGAGCCCATGACCAATTCCCATGGTCTGACTGGTTTTAAGTATTTGGCCCGCTATTGGGGATATACTAAGAATATACGTACCGGACGCTATGCCATCCAACCCGGTGAAAGTGCCTTTAAGATTGTCCGCAATCTGAAAAACGGCCATCAACAGGCAGAAATGCTGACCATTCCAGAATCAAGGACCATGGAGAAGCTGGCTGGTTCTCTTGCCAAAAAACTGATGCTTGACAGTCTGACACTGGTTGCATCACTTACCGACAACGATTTCTGTGGGCGTTTTGGATACGATACGGCTACGATTGCCTGTCTGTTTGTTCCTAACACATATGAGGTATATTGGAACATCAGTCTTGACGGTTTGATGGAACGCATGAAAAAAGAGCATGATCATTTTTGGAATGGTGAACGGACAGCAAAGGCAGAGGCAATCGGACTGATGCCAAACGACGTATGCACCTTAGCCAGCATCATTGATGAAGAGACGGCCAATAACGATGAGAAGCCTATGGTGGCCGGTATGTATCTGAACCGTCTGAAGGCAGACATGCCACTTCAGGCAGACCCGACCATCAAATTCGCTATGAAGCGTTTTGAGTTGCGCCGCATCTACCACGACATGCTGTTTTATGATAGTCCGTACAACACTTATCAGAATACAGGGCTTCCCCCAGGTCCCATCAAGGTGGCCTCTATTAAGGGAATTGATGCTGTACTGAACAGAGTAGACCACGACTATCTCTATATGTGTGCCAAGGAAGACTTCTCCGGCACTCACAATTTTGCGAAGACATATAGTGAGCATCTAAAGAATGCTGCGAGGTATTCAAAGGCTTTGAACGAACGTGGTATTAAATAGAAAATCGAAAATCCGTAAATCGAAAAT
>Ga0265300_10005300_pt1 | contig 10018 bp, 13 predicted proteins | sample AusTroGonzalo_MG_FD_193482 | JGI IMG/M metagenome (GOLD analysis project Ga0265300, IMG submission 193482) | Bovine rumen microbial communities from tropical cattle in Woodstock, Queensland, Australia - Gonzalo_03 | ecosystem: Host-associated > Mammals > Digestive system > Stomach > Rumen ... | reverse complement strand
AAAAACTATGTTTTGAACAACTTGTTAAGGGAATGTCGTGTAGTGAAATCGCTAAAGCATTAAATATTAGTGAAAGGACTGTCCAAAATAGACGCAAAACCATTTATGACAAATTAAAAAACAGTGGTGTTTCATCTTTAGAAGAAAAAGGCTTACCTGTTATTAAATTGCAAATTTATATGCTTATTTTCCCAAATGGAAAGGTTTACATAGGCAAAGCAACAAGTCCTAAAAGGCGTTGGCGTGAGGGAAATGGTTATAAGCAAAATACTGAAATGTATGCAGATATTCAAAAATATGGCTGGGAGAACATAGAAAAGAAAATTCTTTATAATAATTTAAGCATAGATGAAGCAAAAAGCAAGGAAAATGAAACTATTGTTATATATAAAAGTTTTATGCCTGAATATGGTTATAATAAGCAAACAATAAGTTCATAAAAAAATTGATGGGGGTTAAAATGAAGACGAAAGAATATTACTATGATTATACTAGAGAAGCATATAATTACATAATGAGTAGTCAAATATTACGAAATCGTGATAAAAAGATATTAAAAGAATTGGTTGAGGGAAAGAAAACAAAAGAAATAGCATATAATAACAACTGCTCTTATCGTACTTTATGCACTAGAAGAAAAGAAATTTTTGAAAAGACTAAATGTTTTATGTAGTCTTTTTCTTTTTTTTTAAAAATTTCATAACTTTGCATAATTTTGCATAAACTTTGCAGTCATTTTTGACAAAAGGTATGTTATGATACACGCCAAAACGAGGGAAAATATGCAAGAAAAATTAAAAATTAAGGCTATATATGATGATTTTTTAGCCAATGTATCTTTAAATGACGAACAAATTAGAATATTAAATATGTATTTAAACAAAGAAAGTATACTTAAAATCAGTATGGAAATAGGCGTTAGCGAACGTACAATAGGCTATGAAATAAAGAAAATAAAGCAGTTATATGATGATTATTACAAGGTAATGATTACTAAGGCATATTTATTGCTATAAGGTTGCATTTGAGCAACCTTTTTCTATGTGATAATGTTTTTGTCAATAAGAATAGTTTTGACAGAAAGGAGACGTTTAAAGTTGAGTTTAAAACACCAATATTTACGTCTCTTTTTTATTTGAATAGGAGGAATATATGTATAATAACCCATACTATACGCAAATTACTTTAGATAGAATAAATGCTCAAATGGCAGAACTTGAAAAGATGAAACAACAGTTATCTCAACCTATGCCTCAGCCTACTAATCTTACACAAAACTTTCAATTAGCACCAAATAATAGAGAAGTAATAAAATATGCTAATAACATTGAAGAAGTACAAAAAGAAGTAATTGTAGGAGATACACCTTTCTTTAGTAAAGATATGAGCATTGTTTGGGTAAAAAATGCTAATGGGAACATTAAAACTTACGAACTCAGTGAAATGACATTTAAAGATGGAAAAGATTTACAAATAGACTTGTTACAAAGTCAAATAGATGAACTTAGAAAGGAAGTAAAACAAAATGAACGGAATATTTCAAATGCTTCTTCAACAAAAAATGCAACAGATACCAAAAGAAATGATGAACCAACTAGAAAAACAGTTGAAGATGATGAACCCACAAGCGTTTCAAAAGTATCAAGAAGCAAAAAAGAATAAAGAAAACCCTAATCAATTATTGAATGAAACTATAAATAATTTCAGCCCAGAGCAAAAACAACAATGGCAACAGATGATGGGTATGTTAAATCAGCAAACTCCTAGTAAATAGGCTAGAAGCCTGATAGGAGAGTATTATGCTAGAAATGATACTTTCCTATGAGTTTTCTAGCAACCCAAATATTTAGAAAGGAGAGAAAAGAATGAACGGAAATTCAGGTATTGTGCCTACAGTAGATTTAGCCACTAATAACAATGGCTTTGCTTACCCATACCCTGTTATGAATGGTTTTGGTGGTTATGGCAACGGTTTTGGTGGAGACGGTCTATGGGTTCTTTTACTTTTTGCTTTAATCTTCGGTAACGGAGGTTGGGGAAATAATGGTAATGGTGGTTTCTTTGGTGGAAGAGGTTTTGATGACGGCTATGCTTGGCTATCAAATGGTCAAAAAGATATTATGACAAATACTAATAATGGTTTTGACACATTACACTTATCTAATCAAATAGAAAACATACAAAGTGGAATAAGTGGTTTAAGTAATGAAATTTGTAGTTCTACTGCAAGTATAAACAGCAATTTATCTAACGGTTTCTATAATGCTGAAATAAGTGCTAATAACAGACAAGTGGCTGATATGAACCAAAATTTTAATAACCAAATTGCTACATTACAAGGCTTTAATAACTTAAATAACGCTCTTTCTAACTGTTGTTGTGAAAATCGCTTAGGTATTGCCAACTTAACTAGTACTATTTTAAGCGAGAACTGTAGTGATAGACAGGCAATAAGTGAGGGTGTTAGAGATATTTTGGCTAACCAAAATCAAAATGTACAGAGGGTATTAGACCAACTTTGCCAAGATAAGATAGACCAAAAGAATGATACTATCGCACAATTAAGACAAGAACTTCTATATGCTAGAGGTCAAGCAAGTCAAATTGAACAAACAGCAGAGTTAAGAAGAGGACAAGAAGCAGAGGTAGACGCTTTGTATAATCGTCTTCAAAATTGCCCTGTGAGTACTGTTCCCGTATACGGACGTCAACCTATCTTTACTTGCAACAATGGTTGTGGGTGCAGTGGGTACGGAAGTATCTATGGGACTAACATTTAATAGCATAGAGTAGAATACTACAAGCCTGATTACAGGAACTTGCTAACATATTCCCTTTATAGGGAAAACGTGAGAATAGGCAAGTCCTATTCTCTTTTATTAAGAAAGGAGAAAAAATGATACAAGCATTACAAATTACACCAGAAGTTTTAACTTCAAATACAGATAATATAAATTTCGATTTAATTGACGTTAGAGGAAGAAGTGCAAATTGTTGTGGTTGGCTTCAATATATGCAAGGTGGAAGTGAATTTACCATAATAGGTGGAGGGACTTTTGAAATATCTTTTAGTGCTAATGTAACTAGCGATACTGCTGGAATTGTGGCACTTGCATTAAAGACTGGTACTGGTACTGACGTTGAGGGTACTGAGGTGGACGCAGAAGTAACAACTGCTGGAAACTATATAAATGTTTCGCTTACTAAACTTATAAAAGTCTGCCCTCGTGTTAATACCACTGTAGCAGTCGGTTCAATACCATCTACTGTGACTGGAACTACTACATTAACAAATACTGTTACTCAAATTCCTACTGTCAAAGACGCTAATTTCATTATCAAAAAGATAGCATAATGAATAATACAATAAACAATTTATCTTTATTACTTCAAGCATTAAGTCTTGAAATCTTGTTTAAAGATTTCAATAATAGTGATTTAATGCAAGAACTTCAAAAGCAAGATAAAGAATATCTTGAAAGAATAATAGAACAGAATAAAAAGATAATTGAACTCTTAGAGAAAGGAGGACAAAATGGAAGAGAAAGTAATTGAAAGAACAGAAGAAAAAATAAAAGAAATACTAGATGAAGATATAAGCCCAAATAATTTAGATTATCTTTATAAATTGACAAAAATAAAACATATAGCAAAGGAGGACAAAAATATGAATTATGGTAATTATGGTAATTATGGCAGAAATTATGGTAACTATGGTAGAGATAGTTATGGTAATTATGGAGAATATGGACGTGGTGGAAGTTATGGAAGACGTGGCTATGACGCAAAATACCGTGGAGATGAAGAACTAGATAGAATGACTGGAGAGTATGGAAGATATATGGAAAGTCGTGAAAGATATGGTGCTAATGACCAAGAAACTGATAAATCTTTCCATTATATGTTAAAAGCACTTGAAGACTTTGTTATGGTTCTTTATGAAGAAGCAGAAACTCCACAACAAAAGCAACAACTATCTCAGGCACTTCAAAACAGTATGAGATAATATGTACAAGTTTTATAATGCCAATGCAGTTAATAGATATACTGATGACTGCGTTATTAGAGCAATTTCTTGTGCTACTAATAAGTCGTGGGACTATGTTTATGACTATTTAAGTGATATAGCACAATATGAGGGTACTTTATTTGATAAAAGGGACTTTGTAAGAAGTTATTTAGATAGGACATACCAAAGATTACCCATAACAAGAGGAACAGTAGGGTATATATCATATTTGTACCCTAAATCTATTTTGTTAATAACAATGAACGGTCACATTACTTGTAGTAAATATGGTACTGTATATGATACTTTTGACTGCCGTGACCGAGAAATTGAAAATGTTTGGCTGGTTAGTTGACTTTTTACGAAAAATATAATATTATTAAATATGTAAATGATTTTCAAACCTCAATTTGCGTGATTATCGTTTATGTAAAAAGACTAACTTCGGTTAGTCTTTTTCTTCTATATAAATTTCGCTTCTAGGGTTTTCTTTGTCGTATAGTACTCTAGTGCCGTCTACACTTTCAACTATAGAATAATTGTCGTCACTTAAGACTTTATACTTAACTAAAATGTCACAAGTGGCTTGTAAGAGGTTTGTAATATCACATTTTCGTTTAGTTTCCATATAATATAGCACTTTTAAATTAATTGGACAGTCTATTGGCTTATCAAGTTTGGGCATATACTCCCTACATTTCTTCTCATAATCTTGATAAGGTTTACTGGGAAGCATAATTGGGTGTCCTTTAACCATAACTATATTACCGTGGTTCTTCTTAGTTACAGGGTTAATCGGCACTATTATTTTTAACATTTTTAGCCTCCTTTAAAAGTCTAATTTTAAACTTCACTTTTTTGATTTCTTTATCTAATCTTTTAATCTTTTCAAATTGCTGATTTCTAACTCTTATGTTCATATAATACATTGAATTGATTACTCTTAAGGTTTTTCTTCTCTCTAATTCCAAATAAGACAACTCTTCAATTAAGTCGCTATTCTTCATAGTTTTATCTTATCATAATTTGACTGTAAATGTAAACTATGATAAGATTTTTTTAGATAGTGGGGGAGATACTTTTATGAGTTTAAAAGAAAAAAACAGAGATATACAAAAAGAAAATCAAAATCAACTTAGAGAACTTGAAGAATTTTATATTACTGGAAAAGTAGAAAATATGTTACAAAGTATTGAAGAAAAGAAAAAAGAACTTGTAGCAGATATGAAAAATTATGCAGAAACACACAGAGTTCCTATAAAATGGGACGAAGATGGAAACCCAACAGCATATAAATTAAATATTAACCCTTTAGTAATAAATAATTACTATTTTAAGTCTATAGTTCCTATTGGAAGTCAAGAGCCATTATATAATGCAGAAAAATTATCTATGGTATATGACTATTACTGTGACATTTTAACTAAAGTAAACGACTATATTGGTTATTTTCCTAGTTCACTTACTTCTTTCTGTAAATTAGCAGGTATTACTTTATCTACACTAAAATCATATAGAAATAGTAGTGACTTAAATATGAGAGTTATAGCCGAAAAGATATACGACCAAATAGGAGATGAAAATATAACTATGGCTCAAATGGACATAGTTAAGGAACGCTCTACATTATTCAAACTTAAATCTCAAAATGAAATGGTGGAAAAGGAACAGCCAAAAGTTAATATTAATATCACAGAAAAGCCTGATATGGAAAGAATAGAAGAGAGAATTAGTAAATATAAACGCTTTGCAACTAAAAAGGAGAAGAAATAATGCCAAATGAAGAAGATAAAGAACTTTTTAATGCAATAGATAATACTTTGACTATACTTGAAAATAATTTTAAATATAATTACGGAGAGAAAATACCTTATGAAGAGATATTTGAAATGATAAAAGACCTTTATGTAATGTTTAATAACTATGAAAGCCATATAAAAGAGTGTGGAAAACTAATTATCAAGCGTTATATACCTATTTTAGATTTGCTATTAGTAATAGACAACAATAGTGAACACCTTATGGAATACAACAAAATACTTAAATATGCCTATAAAATAGGTGCTAGAATAAGTTTAGAACATTATATGGTGTATCGTGAGTGGGACTTACCAGAAAAAGAGAAACTATTTGAACCTAGATATGAGATATTATGTGGGTATATTCATTACTTAGAAGAAATAGTCCTTAACCCTAAGTTTTATACGCTTGTATTTAATGCACCAAGTGGTTATGGTAAGAGTTTCCCAGAGAAAATTAGTGAAGCGTGGAGTTTTGGTATAGACCCAAGTGGTTCAATACTTGCTTTATGTTCAAACGACGACGTAGTAAAAGCAGGTTCAAGAAGTGTTATAGATGAGATAAAGAGTGACGCTTTTGGAGAAGTTTTTCCTAATATGAAGTTTGATGAAGATGACAAAAACTTCTTTCTTAAAGAAACGGACGAAAAGTGGAAATTAAAACAATGCAAATTGGCATATAGTTATTATGCCAAGACTACTAATGCAAACGTAGTTGGTTCTCGTGCTAATAGAAGAATACATATAGACGACTTATACCCAGACTATAAAGAAGCATTGAACCAACAATTAAATCAATATTACTTTAATAAATCACTTACAGTATGGGAAAAGCGTTATGTTCAAGATTTACACCCAAAAGTAGTTATCACTGGTACTTTATGGGCTAGTGGAGACTACATAGACCTTAAAATATCTCAGTTAAAGAAAGAACATAATTTTCATAAGCACCCAAAATATAAATACACTTTAGTAAGTGAAGACGAAACTTGCGTAATAATACAAGTTCCAGCACTTGATTATGAGACTGGAGAAAGTACTTGCCCAGAATTAAAGTCAACAGAAGAACTATTGAGAGAAAAAAATAACCTAGAAGAATATATATGGGAAACTAACTTTCAACAAAGACCTACAGACCCAGAGAGTTTATTCTTTAGTTATCATAGATTAAAGACTTATGACTTAATACCTGACACAGATTATAAAGGTTCTTACGCAGTAATAGACGCAACTCGTAAAAGTGGTAAAGACTTCTTCGCTATGCCTATATTTACTAAGGTAGCCAATGGAGAACTAATAGAATATTATTTAAGAGACTGCCTATTTACTAGAGAAGCAACAAAAGATATGTACGATTTCATAGTTGATAAGATAATAGAAAACCATATCATTTCTATTGTAATAGAAAGTAATGTCACAAGTGAATTATCTAAAGCAATATCAAACAAACTAGATAGTCTTGGAATAGGTTACTGTGAAATATTAGAAAAATATAATACAGTACCTAAACCTGTAAGAATAGAAACTGAAAAAGGAATTATAAAGAAACAACTCGTTTTCCCTAAAAAGGGAATGTATGGAATTAATACCGACATTGGTAAGTTTATGGACAATTTAACTACTTACAATGCAACAGGTATGAACCCTAATGATGACGCACCAGATAGTTGTGCTATGTTTTGTAGCGAGATTATTGAAGAAAATAGTCAACCACAGATAGCAGAACCAATTAAAGGAATAAGAGAATACTTTTAGTTATTCTCTTTTTTCTTGACAAAAAGTGCCAAATATTGTATGTTTTTGTATTGTAACAGGGTAAAACAATGGCAAAGGGGTGTTATATGAAGACTTTTGGACGTACAACCATTTATGCAAATTATACAGAAGAACAATTATTATCTGGTTCTAAGGAAGAACAAGGAGCAAGAGTTTTAGATATTCTTAAAAATAGTATAGATATTCACAATAAAAATAAGACTGATAGTTTATACTTAATTGCTTATTTATATGGAGACCAAGATATTAAAGACAAAGTTAAATTAACAAGAACTGACATAAATAATAAGAGTGTTGAAAACTGGGCTTATGCTTTTAAAGACTGGAAACAAGCGTTTTTAGTAGGTAAGCCAATTCAATATGCACCATTAGATGACACGGCAAATGAAGAGATAACTCTTTTAAATAAGTATGTAGGTTATGAAAATAAAGACCAATTAGACCAAGAGATATACGAAGACGTATTTACTGTTGGTAGAGGCTTTAGATATACTGCTGGTAGCCCAATGACAGATGACGACGAAGCACCATTTGATATTAGAAACTTAGACGTGGTTAATACAGAGGTTGTATATTCTAGTTCAATTAATCACGAGCAATTACTAAGTTTTGTAGTTACTAGTAAGAGATACATAGTTCAAGAAGTAAACCCAAATACTGGTAAGAAAGAACCACAAAATAAAAATTATAACGAATATACAGTATATACGAGAAATCGTAAGTATAGAATTGATGATAAAACTGGAGAATTAAGAATTGTAGATACTAAACCAATAATTGCAAATGTGCATTATATTAGCGAACTTTACTTTAATAAAAAACGTATGAGTTGGCTAGAAATAGGAAAAGATATATTTGACGACATAAATGACGTAGAAAACTTTGATAAAGATGATATACAAAGTTTTGTAAATGCAATAATGGTATTTACTAATGCAGAAGTTAATAAAGATAGTATGGACGCTATAAAAGAATATGGTGCTGTATCTATTAAATCAACAGACCAAAAGAAAGCGAGTGTAGAATTACTACAAAGCAGATTAAAGAGTTTAGATACTCAAATATATTACTTAAGAAAATTAAGTGCATTACATAGTATATTAAGTGTTCCACAAGCAACTAATAGTGGAGAAATAAGTTATGCTGAAACTGGTAAAGCAACTCTTACAGGACAAGGTTTTACAAGTTCAAGTGTTAGAGTTGAGAACGAAGAAAAATCATTTAAGAGATTTGATAGAAGCGTATTAAAAGTAATACTTAAGATATGTAAATTATCTAAAAATAGTGGTATTAAAAATCTTAAAGCAGGAGATATTGATATTAAGTTTAGTAGAGACCTAAGTGATAACTTACTTGTTAAAACACAAGCACTTATTAACTTAGCAACTGCTAAGATACCACCAGAGATAGCAAATGCAGTTATAGGACTATTTAGTGACCCAGTAGCAGTTACTAAATTACAAGAAGCATACATAAAAGAACAACAAGAGTTGCAATTAGAAATGCAAAATAGACAAAATCAAAATACTGCCATTAATAGGCAAAATAACAACTTAGAAGATACTGCACAATTAGATAATCAAGGGCAATAGCCCTTATATCGGGAGAGTATTAGACCTTGTTAGGTGCAATTCCTAATCTCCCGACCCCCTAATATGGGTAATATGGGTTTAGTTTAAAAGCAGAACGACCGTCTCCAAAACGGTAGAACTGGGAGCGTTACCTAGAACCTATGCCAAAAAAGGCTTTAACACTTGTGCGTTAACAAGTGTGAATATAAATATTCTCGTCACGTTTTGTTGGTTTCACGTTAAAAACTATTCGTTAATAAGGAGGAGATATTATGACAAGGGAAGAAGCAAGAAAAATCTTAGGAGAGGAGGCAACAGAGGAACAAGTTACAAATCTATTAGCAAGTTTCCACGGAATTGAGAAAACTAAAAATGATGAAATAAACTCATTAAAGGCTCAATTAAGTGAAAAAAGTGACTATGATGATTTGAAAAAGAAGTTAGATGATATTAACAAAGCAAATATGACTGAGCAACAAAAATTAGACCAAATGCTAAAAGAAGCAGAGGCAGACAGAAAGTTAGCAAAACTTGAAGTTAGCCGTGCTAAAGCGAAGTCAATATTAGCAGAAGTAAATATTACTGATGAACAAATAGAAGACTTGGTTAGTGATAATCTTGAAGAAACTATTGCTAAAGCAAATAGATGGAAAGATACAATTACTAATTTAAAAGATACTGTTGCAAAGGAAACTAAAGAAAGTTTAGTTAACTTAGACCTTAAACCAGATTTAAGCAACGTCCCACAGGGAGATGACGTTATGACTATTGAAAAGTTCAATAACCTAAGTGCTATTGAACAAGAAAAGTTCATAAACGAACACCCACAAGAATTTGAAAATTTATAATAGAAAAGGAGAGAA
>Ga0265300_10005296_pt1 | contig 10021 bp, 10 predicted proteins | sample AusTroGonzalo_MG_FD_193482 | JGI IMG/M metagenome (GOLD analysis project Ga0265300, IMG submission 193482) | Bovine rumen microbial communities from tropical cattle in Woodstock, Queensland, Australia - Gonzalo_03 | ecosystem: Host-associated > Mammals > Digestive system > Stomach > Rumen ... | reverse complement strand
AGGAGGAAACACAACTATGGCACATGAAAGAGTATATGATCGCTGGTCCACCGAATGGGCGTTCGTCGCCGACGAGGCAGCCGATGTGTCCAACGTGGAGTCCGCATACCCCGACGCACCGGTCGGCAGCTGGATCCTCGTAGGTGACGACGACGGTGTGGCAGCGGTCTATGTCAAATACCCGGCAGGCTCATTCCTTAAAACGTTTGACTTCTCGTGAGGGGGTCATCCTATGCGCAACATAGTATTCCCCAGGCATTGGACGACCCTGCGTAAACTGATCTGGCTGAGAGCCACAGCCGCGGCAAAAGCTATATACGAAACCATATCCGGCGCGATTGTGTCTTTCACGACCGTTCGCGCCGCCCCTTTCCGTTCCCTCTCCCTCTCCCTGTCCCCCATCCAGTCACTGAATGGCTACGATAACCCCTGGCCTGCGGGGGGTGGGAAGAATCTGCTGAACTGGGAGAACACAACGCAGACTATTAACGGAGTGACCTTTACCGTTAATTCGGATGGGACTGTCAATGTAAATGGTACGGCAGACGGAGGGGATGCGTCTTTCTATTCAACGCCTACCGACAAAGTGTTGCTCCCCGAGGGTAACTATGTGTTGAGCGGCTGTCCGTCTGGCGGTAATGTTTCAACGTACATGATTAACGAAACCATTTATTCTGCAAGAGATACTGGAAGCGGTGCGAATATTAGCGTCCCTCAAGGCTCTACTGGGGTAAGGGTGCGGATTGTTATCAAGAACGGTACAACAGTGAGCAACAAGCTGTTCAAGCCTATGATTTGTCTGTCTTCCGCAAGCAATCCGACCACTTTCGCCCCTTACTCCAACATCTGCCCCATCAGCGGATGGACGGAAGTGGATGTGACAAGGACAGGGGAAAGCCTGCTCGACATAAACACATTCGTGCAAGGGTCTATCAGCGGGCAGGGAGTAGACACAAGTACAACGAACCGCCTACGTTCCCCACTCTTTGCCGTCTATCCGTCCACAAAATACTGGGTGAAGTGCAACACGGGTGTTCTTGTGTATGAGTTCCACGATTATGACGCAAACGGAAAATGGTTAGGCTATACGACCATCAACAACACAAGCGGAGTAATCACAACACGGGCTAATGCAAAATATGCGAAAGTCCTTATGCGTCATTTGGACAACTCCACGATTACAACGGACGAAGTAACACAGTTTACCTTTGCCGAAGGGGAAACCGCAGGAGAATACATCCCCTACAACGGCACAACCCTCTCCATCTCCTTCCCCACACCCCCCGGAACCGTCTACAGCGGTACGCTTGATGTGGTAACAGGAGTGCTGACGGTGGATATGGGGTATGTGGATTTAGGTACGCTTTCGTGGGTTTCCGCAGGGACAAATCAGACTGGCGCTTACAGAATGCAATCGCCTCAGATTACACAGGCAAAACCCGCCACGAGTGACACAACAAAGGCGAATATTCTTTGCTCAAACTATGCAACAGTAACTGCGGAACAAACATATTACAATAACACGGGCATAGACATTGGGGCAAATGGAAGAATCCATGTGTATGACCCAAACTATAATACAAGTACATCAGCGTCTGCTTTCAAAACCGCCATGGACGGCGTCCTGCTTGTCTACGAACTCGCCACCCCGCAGACCTACCAACTCACCCCGCAAGAGGTTTCGTCCCTGTTGGGGAACAACGTGGTGTGGCAATCGGGTAATGGTGACGTTTCCGTAACCTTCCGCTCAAACTGATGAACTGCGACAACTGCAAGCATTACCGATGGTACTATGATAGGTGCGAGAAGTGGGGTTGTGAAGTAGACGCAAGGGAAGTCCACAACTGTTTTGAGAAAAGAGAGATATTGAAGCGCACAACCGCAATCCTCTCCGCTCTGCTGATTTTGGCAAGCTGTCTGACGTTCCCCATCTCCGCAAAGGCAAGCGAATCACAGACGAACATACCCGAAGGTGCGTATGGGGTTTGGGAGATTGCATCATTAGGCACAATTTCTCCCCTGTACACATCAAAGGCGAACACAAGCCGAGAGAATCAGCGGGTAGTAGACCGTGAGAACTGTGCGCTGTGGTGGCGGTATTCCAAAGGTCACGCAATAGTTGACCATCTTGACAGTGAAGTCGGTGACGGGCTGTGGCGTGTGAATGAGATGCACGTTTCCGACATCGCCACGCTCACGACATCCAAAGGGAAAACCTACTATGAGTGCCGTGCCATTTGGATGGCAACACAGACGAAATACGTTTACCAGTATGACGGGAGCACGATCCAAGTCAAAGCGGGTGACATCATCTGCGTAAGCTGCGCTGATGAAGACGGGTACAACTACGTTGCGTACTTTAAGAAGATAGCTTAATCGCCCCGTACCTTTGCGGAGATACGGATAAACTGCGGCGGCTCAGTTATCTGCGGAGATACTCTGCTTACAACCGCCAATTCTTAATCAGCTTATGTGGTACGAATACCTTATACTCGGCCTGATACTTGGGTTCCTTATAAGTAATTTCCTTCATTGGATCAATTCAAAGTAATATGGATACAGTACAGTCAGAAGTTAATATCCTCAACGCCGAGCTGGCTCTTCGTGAGCTGGCCCGGCGTTCTTTTCGGGACTACCTGGCCTACACAACGCCCGGGTGGATACCCACACGGATGTCAGACTTCCTCGCCGACAAAGTGCAATCCTTTGTCACCGCATCCACAGGCAATGCGTACGACATCCTGGTTGTCGAGTGTCCACCCCAGCACGGCAAGTCGATGACGATAACCGAGGCGCTCCCCAGCTGGTATCTGGGGAAGTACCCCACGGCGCGTATCATCGAGGCCAGCTACAACGAAGAGACTGCCGAACGCTTTTCCCGACGGAATAAAGAGAAGATACAGCAGTTCGGCGCGAATTTGTTCGGGCACACGATCGGCGACATCAACCGCGCGACCGAGTTCGAGCTGAACAATCATCAGGGCCGCATGATATCCCGAGGCATCATGTCAGGCATCACGGGCAACCCGGCCAACCTGATGATCATCGACGACCCGATAAAGAACCGGGTCGAGGCTGACAGTGACACCCTCCGCGGCAGGGTATGGGATGAGTGGCAGAACTCACTCAAATCCCGTCTCGCCGCCGGAGCGAAAGTCGTGCTGATCATGACACCCTGGCACGAGGACGACCTGGCTGCCCGTATCCTCCGAACCGAGCATAACGTGACTCTGCTTCGACTCCCCGTCGAGGCTGAGTCCGAGGATCCCATGGGCCGCCAGATCGGTGAGCCCCTGTGTCCCGAGCTGGGGAAAGACGAGAACTGGCTTCGGGATTTCAAGGCCGCGTACCTCAGGGACCCGGACGGCGGTGCTCGTGCGTGGGCGGCTCTTTACCAGTGCGCTCCCCGTGTGGAGGAGGGCAACCTCATCAAGCGGAACTGGTGGAAGTGGTACGACCCCAACGAGATAAAGACGTTCGGTACGGAGATCATCTCCGTGGACGCGACCTTCAAAGACAAAGACGATAATGACTTTGTGGCGATTTCTGTGTGGGGAAAACGCAAGAACGACTACTTTTGTGAGTTTATGATGAACCGCCACCTGAACTTCCTCGCCACACTGCAGGCGATACGGAACATCAAGCAGCTGTTCCCCCACGCCATGCAGGTACTCATCGAGGATAAGGCGAACGGCAGCGCGATCATCAGCGTACTCCAGCAGGAGATGTTCTGTATCCCCGTCAACCCCCGAGGCGGTAAGGTGGCGCGAGTAAATGCCGTGTCCGCGGCCATCGAGTCCGGGCACGTGTTCCTGCCTAAAGCCGCGACGTGGACCGCTGACTTTATCGACCAGGCCAGCGCCTTCCCCAACGCCGCGCACGACGACATGGTGGACAGCGCATCTCAGGCCCTGTCCTACCTTATATACTCAAGCGGCGCGTATGAGGTTCCTGAGCTCCCCGAAGAGGAGAAGTACGTGGTCAGAGAGGAGAAAGCGTTCCTCGACAACGACGTACTGTTCGACCCGTACGACAACGAAGGGCCGCTGCAGAGATTGGAGGCACATATCGAATGAGTGTTCTCGAAGACATCGCCAACCTGTTCGAGAGGCAGGTCGGCGTGAAAGAGACCCCGGTAAACAACGTAATATACAACACAGACTACTACGGCACATCAGTTAACGGGGCACAGTACCCCTGGTGCGCCGCGTTCATATGGGACGTATTCCGGATGGCAGGGCATTCCAACCTGTTCCTCGGAGGAGAGAAGAGCGCCTACTGCCCGTACATCGAGGGCTGGGCGAAGAAGAACAACCGGTGGGTCACCGACGGATTCGTCCGCGGTGATCTTCTTTTGTACGACTGGGACGGGGATGCCGTGCCCGACCACATCGGGTTCTGCCTGAGGTGGGACGGAGACTCCGGCGTGGCTATCGAGGGGAACTGCAACGACCAGGTATCCCGCATGACCCGTCGCCGCTCACAGGTGATAGGAGCATATCGGCCTGTGTACCCCGAAGGCTCATCCTCGACTCCCACGACCCAGCCGTCCACTCCCGCAACTACACCTGCAACTCCTTCGACCAACGCGCCTGACGTGTACATCGTAAAAGAAGGGGACAGCCTGTGGGCCATCGCCGCCCAGCTTCTGGGCAACGGCGTGAAGTACCAGGCGATCATGGACGCGAACAACCTGAAGAGCTCCATGATCCATCCCGGTCAGGTGCTGAAGATACCCACAGAGTCAGACCGCAGGGTGTTCACGGTGACCGTGGCACCTGAGACGTACCGATTCCTCTTCGACGCGGCAGCCGCGGATGAGGTGGACGTGGGCATTATCCTCGACCGGATCGTGGAGGGCAGGTTATGACAGCATTTTTCATTGGCGTACTCGGAGCGTTCGCCGTAGTCGCGCCCCTGTGCATCGGCGCGATTATGGGTTGGAAAGCCCATGCAGCCTACACCGCGCATCTGGAGGCGCTGCAGCCGCCGCCTCCCGAGCAGGAGCCTCCCTCCGCTGAGCAGATGCGGAGGTTCATGGAGGACCAGGAGGCGTTTGAGGCGATGCTGCACTACAGTCCGGAGACTGCGTACGGGCTGACGGGCGACCCGCTCCGGGACATCGCAGGGAAGGAGTGATGAGCCGTGGACCGTAACAACGTAGGCAAGACCAAGGTATGGCAGTACTACGAATCGGGCCGGGCGTACAACAACGGACTGGTACCGAACCAGTACCGCACGGTGAACACGAACATCGAGTTCTTCGCCGGGAACCAGTGGGTGCACATACCCGAGACCCCGGCGATGTCGAGGCTCCCCAAGCCCGTGTTCAACATCATCAAGCGGGTACTGAGCCTGTTCGTAGCCAGCCTGACATCCAGCGCCACCACGATCTCGTTTGAGCCCCTCGCCTATTACGACGGGAACAACGTGGCGGACCCGGACAGTGATGCCGCCTCGTTCGCTACGTACGAGGTGCAGAACCTGCTGGAGAAGTTCAAGATGGACTACCGCATCCGGGACGCTCTGTTCGACGGGGGCACGACCGGAGACTACTGTGCGCATTTCTACTGGGACCCCAACGCACTGCCCTACGGCGGAGCGTATGGACCGTATCGCGGTGAGATAAAGATGGAGCTGGTGGACGGGCTGAACGTCATGTTCGGCAACCCCAACACCCCTGAGGTGGAGGAACAGCCGTACATACTGCTCATCGGGCGCGACACTGTGGAGAACCTGCGCGAGGAAGCCAAGCGGAACAAGAAGTTCAGACCCGAGAACGAGGGCGACTTCTCCGAGTTCGAGATCCAGCCCGACTACGACACACAGTGGCAGGCGGCTATCGGCGGCAGGCACGAGCTGATCCCCGACGACGACGGGAACGGCAAGGCACTGTACGCCTACATGTACTTCAAGGTCACTGAGGAAAAGGACGTTATCGACCCGAAGACCGGTGAGCCCGTGATGGAGGTCGTGACTGACTCCAAGGGCGAGCCCGTCATCGCCAAGGACGAAGAGGGGAAACCCATCATCGGCATGGACGGCGCTCCCAAGTACAAGATGAAGCCGATGCGCCAGCTCCAGACTTCGGTGCATGTAACGAAAGCCACCAAGTCCACGACCATCTTCGAGGACGTGGACACCGGGCTGAGCCGGTACCCGATCGCGTGGGGCAACTGGGAGAGACAGAAGAACCAGTACCACGGACGGGCGCTGGTCACCGGCATGGTGCCGAACCAGATATTCATCAACAGTATGTTCGCCATGGTCATGCGGCATCAGCAGCTGCTGGGCTTCCCGAAGACCATCTACAACGCGGACATCATTTCTCAGTGGACGAACGAGATCGGACAGGCCATCGGTGTGCGCGGTCTCCGTCCCGACCAGAACATCAACCAGGTCGCGTACAACCTCCAGCCCGCGGATATGTCCAATCAGATCATGCTGGCTATAGACAAGGCAGTGACGATGACGAAGGACTGCCTCGGCGCGACTGACGCTCAGCTGGGCAACGTGAACCCGGACAACACCTCCGCGCTGATGGTGCTGCAGAGCGCAGCCGAGATACCGCTGGAGAACATCCGGGCCAACCTCCACGAGTGGATGGAGGACATCGGGGAGATACTGCTCGACATGATGGGTACGTACTACGGCGAGAGACCCGTGCTCCGTGAACGTGAGTTCGAGGAACCTGTGGTCGCTTCCGAGGGAGCCACCCCGCAGATAGACCCGTTCTCCGGTACGCTCAAGACCAACAAGGTGATTCGGAAGGTAGTGCAGACCTTCGACTTCTCGCAGTTTAAGCACCTGTGGCTGAACGTGCGTGTGAACGTCGGCGCGACTACGTACTTCTCCGAGATCGCCATGGTACAGACTCTGGACAACCTGCGCCGCGACGGCGTGATCGACATGATCCAGTACCTGGAGCGTGTACCTGACAGGCTCATCCCGCAGAGGGACAAGCTCATCGAGGACCTGAAGACCAAGACCATGCAGCAGGAGCAGGAGCTCGCAGCCCAGCAGCAGATGCAGATGGACAGCGGCATCATCCCCGGCTCCGACGGTCAGGCTATCGGGTCGATGACGGAAGGTCAGGAGGCGGCGTTCGGCGCTGCCGAGGGCCTGCCGAAGAAGCTCCCGCCCAGTGGTACGAATCCCACTGTAGGAGGGGCCATAGATGATGCCAAGGCATTTGCGGGGCTCCCGCCCGGAATGCAGGCAAGATTTGAGGAGATACCCAGCGCCCGTGCCAAGAACAACGTACTTCAGCACGGAAGGCTGCTGGCTAAAGGAGGAGCATAAACATGGATGAATTCAATCTCGCATCCCGGTTCGCGGAAGACGAGGACGAGGCTCCCCGTCGTGGCCGCGGAAAGATCAAGCGCCTGCGCAAGAGAGGCGTAGGGCTGGAGAAACCCGAGGACGTTGAAATCCCCGAGGAAGAGATGGACGAGGAACTGCCTGACCTGCCCATGGGCGGAGGCTTCCCCGGCATCGAGCTTGAAGAGGACATGGAGGAAGACGAAGCGTTCGACGATCTCGTGTCCAGGCTGGAGGGCAGCAGCGCAAGCGCTGGTCGCCGCCGCGCAAAAATGAAGGGCCGTCGCCCCATGCCCCGTGGGCGTGAAGACGAAGAATAAATAAACTGCCTCACCATGGCAGAAAGGAGCAACCCCATGAGCGAATTTGAAAACACGGTCGAGACCTTGGAAGACAGAGACGACGAGTTCCTGCCGGAAGGCTGGAGCGGCACAGAGAACGAAGACTTCTTTGACCCCTCAACCTGGGGCACCGGTGACACCACTGCGGACGCGCAGGAGGACAGCGAAGAACAGGAAGAGGGCAACCCCGAGGAAAACGCAGACGACCAGACTCGCACCACAGATGAGGACGCTGAGTTGCAGACCGAACCCTCCGACGACCTTGATGACCCTACCACGGTCCTCGTGGACGAGGAGAACAACATGCTTCGATTCCGGGCGAACATTGATCACGTTCCGCAGGACATCGAGCTGGACCCCGCAGACCTGCCAACCGTTTACCAGAAGTCCCTCGTACTTGACCGGTACCAGAAACGGGTAGCTGACCTTGAGGCGGAACTTGCCACATGGGACAGCCTCGCAGCCGGACTCAAGTACGCCAACCGAACAGAGCTGCACGAAGGGCTCTTTGAAGGAGCCGTGCAGGACTTCATCGCGGAGCATCCTTCCGTACCGGAGGAGATGGCCCGCGATTATATTACCCGCCAGTTTAACGTCACCCCTGCGCCCAAGCAGGAGGAGAAGACCGAACAGAACGAAAGCGGCAGGGACTTCAAACAGGAAGTGGCGGATCTCTTCCGAGCCTACCCCGGTGCACGTAATGAGCGCATCCCCGACGAGGTTACCAATGATGCGCTGAGCCTGAACAAACCTCTTGTGCAGGCGTACGCGGACTGGAAAGCCCGGACTGCTTCAGCCAAAGCCACCCGTGCAGAACGGGAAAACAAAATCTTAAAACAGAACCAGGCTGCCGCTGCCAGAGCGCCTGTGTCCAAAGTAACAGGTGGCGGTAAGACCGACACCCGCCCGGTGGACGATTTCCTCCGGGGTTTTGAGGACGACAGCGCCTGGTAAAACCACACACGGCAGCCATATAGCCATACGAAAGGAATGATTTAACATGGCTGCTGGTATCAACCTTGCTTCCAAATATTCCACTAATGTGGATGAGAGATTCTATAAAGAATCTCAGGCCGCTATGGCCCTTAACAACGACTACGAATTCACCGGCGTTCAGACGGTAAAGGTCTACAGCATTCCTGTCGCCGTGATGACCGACTACTCCAAGTCCGGCCTGTCTCGCTACGGCACTCCTGATGACCTGACCCGCAACGTCCAGACCCTGACTCTGACCCGTGACCGCGCCTTCACGTTCATCATCGACAAGGGCGACAAGCTCATGTCCCAGATGGTCAGTGACGCTGGCAAGGCTCTGAGCCGCCAGATCCGTGAGGTCATCGTGCCCGAGTACGACACCTATGTGTTCCAGACTCTGGCCTCTGCCGCCACCGCCGCCGGAAACGTCCCTGAATCCGGCAAGGTAGCCATCCCCACACAAATCGGGGCTTATGAAGCTTTCCTGAACGCTCAGGAGAAGCTGGGCAACGCGAACATCCCCGATCAGGGCCGCGTGTGCTTCTGCTCCTACCGCTACGCCAACCTGCTGAAGCTGGATCCCGCCTTCATGCAGTACGGCGACAAGGCCCACGAGATGACCCAGAAGGGTGTCATCGGCGAAGTTGACGGCTGCAAGATCGTCAAGGTCCCCGCCACCCGTCTGCCCTTGGGCTGCAGCTTCATCCTGACCCACCCGATCGCCGCTACCGGCCCGAAGGTACTTGAGGACTATAAGATCCATGACAATCCTCCGGGAATCTCCGGTTGGCTCGTCGAGGGGCGCGAGATTTACGACTGCTTCGTCCTGAACGAGAAGCGCAATGCCATCTTCTACCATGGCTCTCAGGCCATCCTGGGTATGCTGGATGTCCGCACCTTCGCGTCTGCCGCCGGTAAGACCACCATCATGGTGAACCAGGAGCTGCCCAGCGGCTATGAGTTCTCTTACTACACCGGCACCTCCATCCCGTCCGTGACCTACGAGCAGGTCATCCAGGGCGGCACGACCACCGGCTGGACCAAGATGGTGGACGGCTCCAGCAACGCCTCCAACATCATGGAGATCACCCCGACCTCCGGTCACACCACGGCGACCGTGGTCATGGTGGATACGACTGCGCATAATACCTACGCTGTCGGCTCCGCTATTATCAACGTCGGCTGATAAACCTACATACTCCCCCGGGAAACCGGGGGAGACGTTTTAATATGGACTTGTGGGAACGACGAAGCTTAAATGGGCAAGTGGGTGGGTGCCTGCTTTGTCAAGTAAAGGAGTGACTACTTATGACCTTTGGTGAATGCCGGGACCTCAGCCTGAATCTTATCCATCAGGAAACGATCGCGGGCACGGAGATACCCGG
>Ga0265300_10005293_pt1 | contig 10026 bp, 6 predicted proteins | sample AusTroGonzalo_MG_FD_193482 | JGI IMG/M metagenome (GOLD analysis project Ga0265300, IMG submission 193482) | Bovine rumen microbial communities from tropical cattle in Woodstock, Queensland, Australia - Gonzalo_03 | ecosystem: Host-associated > Mammals > Digestive system > Stomach > Rumen ... | reverse complement strand
CTATCTGCTGGAAAACGCAACCGCCGAATCAGAACGGGTCGTCCTGCCGGTCTCGATCCGGCTGGGACCTCCGGTTACGCCGCTCGGAGTCGCGGCATTCCTTGTTTCCGGCCGCTACTTCGACCAGATTCTGAGCGAAGCCGAGAACCTCCCGCTCGGCCTGGTGTCGCAGTATTTCATCGCGAAAGACGGCGATGTCAAACTGGAACGCATCAGCAACGGCCCAGGCAAGCGTCCGACGGTCAACCTCGAAAAAGGCGTTTATCCCGATCCCTGGCTTCTCGAATGGATGGAGGGAAAAGACTACGGTTCCGTCATCCGCAAGGAACCGGGCGGATCGTTCGTTTACTGCTTCGCGGATGTCCCCGCCATGCAGGAATGGTATGTGGAAAAGATTCGCTTGAAGGATTTCCTGCGGAGCGTTGACACGAAACAGAAAGGCGGTCTGCAATGAGCCGGGGCGCTACATCAGGCAAAGTCCATACCGTGACCTCGATCGACCTCGGGCTGAAAAACCTCAGCCGCGAACAGGACACCACCGTCACTTTCACGCACGTGGACCACTCCACCGTCCGGTTCGACGACCAGCTCGACGTCAAGCTGGAATCCATCGATGCGGAATACGAGCAGGGCAAAGTCTTCGCCGAGGGCGGACAGGGCATCATCCGCGAGGGGCTTGACCTGAACCTCCGCCGTCCCGTGGCGATCAAGACGCTCAAATCGCAGCCCGAGGACCAGTTCACGCGCGGCCAGTTCATCCAGGAGGCGCGCGTCACCGCCCAGCTCAGCCACCCCGCGATCATCCCGATCTACTCGCTGAACTCGGACGACAAGGACGGACTCCACCTCGTGATGAAGCTCGTCGACGGCAAAACGCTGAAGGACTATCTGGATCAGCTCGACTACGAATACCGCAAGGCCGGCATCGGACAGTTCGACGAACGAAAGTCCCTGATGTTCCGTCTCGAGGTCATTCTCCGCGTCTGCGACGCCCTCGACTACGCAAACAGCCGCAACATCATGCACTGCGACCTCAAGCCGGAAAATATACTCATCGGCGAGTTCCGCGAAACCTACATCATGGACTGGGGCATCGCACGCCAGATCATGGAGCCGGGCTACGATCCCGCCACATGGGTGAAACCGAACACCATCTCCGGCACGCCGCGTTTCCTGTCGCCCGAAGCAATCCAGGGCGAACACACCGACCAGCGCGCGGACATCTATGCGCTCGGCCTCATTCTCTTCGAGGTCGTCACCCTCCGCGAAGCTTATATGGCGCGCACCAGCGCCGAAGTCGTCTCCATGATCCGCGAAGGCCGCATCGCCGAAACCCGTCACAAATACGGGTTCAAGATCGATCCAGACCTGAAGGCCATCATCGCAAAGGCCACCGCCTACAACCGCGACGAACGCTACCAGACCGTCCGCGAGCTCGGCGCCGACATCCGCCGCTACATGGGCGGCGAGGAAACCACCGCCAACCCGTACCACCTCTTCGGGCGCATCTCCGCTTTCGCCGTCCACCACAAACGCACCTCGCTGGCCTTCGCCGTCGCATGCATCCTCACGCTGCTCCTCACGATCGGCGTGACGGCTTACCGCCGCGTCAGCCAGATCAACGCCGTGCATGCCTATACCCGGCAGCTCGGCACCGCGCAGGTCCAGTCCACCGCATGCGCCGACTATATCGAAACAAACATCGCCCGCAACGCCCAGTTCCTCTCGTCCATCACCTCGGAATTCGTCTTCCTCTACGAGACCGATCCCGACGACGGGGAAACGACCCCCGACTGCATGATGCCTGTTTCTTCTCTTCGCACTGATTCGAAGGCGGCCCCCGCCTCGCTCCTGTATTCCTCCGTGTACCACCGCAAGATCGACTTCGCGCACTTCTCCCACAAGACCATCCACGGCGAGGAACTGACCAATGTCGAGAAACGCCGTCTGCATATCCTGGCGCATCTGAAAGATACGATCATGGGCGTGTTCAATGAGCGGCTGCCGGGAAAACTCGCGGACGCCTCCGAAGCTGAAAAGAACGAGTATCTCCGCCTCACCGGCATCCCGCTCCATCTGCTGCTTTTCGGTTTCCCGGACGGCCAGTACGTCGTGTACCCCGGCAGCGGCGTCTACGCTCAGAGCTACGACCCGCGCACCCGCCACTGGTACAAGACCGCCCAATCCAGCAGCGGCGAATTCGCCTGGAGCAAGCCCTACCCCGGCAACACCGCCGCCGCGGGCTATCTGCTCTCCTGCAACGTCCCCATGCTGGATACCGCCGGCAATTTCCTCGGCGTCGCCGGATTCGACCTGCACCTGAATACGATTATCCGCGACCTGAAGACGAACGGCAACGTCGGGAGCAATGTCCTGGAAAAGACCCTTCTGGATGACAAAGGGCTGATCCTCGTCTCCACCGGGGCCAGATTCGCGGGCGCCATGGAAACGAACAAGGAAGACTCCCTGACGATCCACTTCGACGATGCCGACCTGTTCAAACAGTTCACCGAAATCAAATACGGCACGATCACACGCACGGAAAATGGCCGCCGCATCATCTACTGCGTGAACTACCTCCCCAGCCAGGACTGGTATTACATCGAGAAGATCGACATCACCACCACTGTCGCCCTCCCGAATATCTTCTGATCCGCCCGCCATCGCGAACGCGATGCCGTGACGTCGTGTTCGATGAAGGACGGATATCCTCTGATCCGCCCCGCCCGCCTTTCCTGCACTCACCCCGATCCGGCATTGGCATTTGCCGGCGTCCGGGGAAACACCGTCTCGGGCGGCCGTTCGAGAGGCTTCCGTTATCCTATCATTCGCGTCCCCTGCCAAGGCAAAGCACGTTTGTCAGAGTAAATGCCCTCTCTTGTCTGACTAAACGCTCCCTGCCTGATGACCCGTGCGTTTGCTATTACAAATGACGCCGATCATCCGACCGGCGATTTTTCCCGCTTTTTTGAGACGCGGATTTGCTTTTTTTTGACTTTGGGCTATATTATTTGATTACATTATGCCGTGCACCCGTAGCTCATTTGGATAGAGCGACTGCCTCCGGAGCAGTAGGTGGTGGGTTCGAGCCCCGCCGGGTGCACCACTTTTTTATCTTCATTCATGCTCAAAAAGAGTAGATTTGATAGAAATCGACAAAACCCGATTTTTCCTGCTTTCGCGGAAAAAATCGTGAAAAAATCGTGAAAAACTGTTGAGCTCAGAATAGATCCCTCTAAGCACACACCGGATTTCACGATCGTGAAAAAGCCTGTGCTCCTGTGAACCGTCGCTGAGACAAGGCATTGTTTTTCCGGAAATCTGAGCCGAACATAGCCGCACACCTGCCTCTTCCAGGTCGGAGGGATGACCAGATACACCCTGTTCCCGCATAGCGCAAGCTCGAAATGGCACGTTTCTTCAGCAGATTCGAGTTGCTTTTGAACCTAAATCGTGAAAAAAACGTGAAACACTGGAGAAAGAGACGCAGGCGATTGTTTCCTCCGTTCAACCGTCCTTGAGGATTTCATAAGCTCGTTTGCCATAGTGTCATCGCCTATGGGAAAAGGCGTCTATTCGCTCGCAGACGGTGCGGATGGTTTTCAAAACACGATTTCCGTGGTGAATGCTTCTGGAGAGGCCCTTGGCTCGCTGACGGTCGGCGACACGATTCAAATCGGTGACGAAGACTTCACGTTGAACTTGACCGGTTCCGCCCTGACGCTCGAGGTGAAGGGAGCAGAGATCATGCCGACGAATCTGGTCGGGACAAAGGATCGGGTGTCCTGGGATCCGACCGGTGCCGGGCAGTATGTCGTGGAATACTCGACGGATGATTTTCAATATGCGATTCAAATCCTCACCACGGGCACAGCCGTTGACATGCTGGATCTGCCCGCGGGGAAATACCAGTGGCGCGTGAAGGCGGGCGACAGCGAATGGGCAGTCGGAGATGAAATCGTTTCGGACAACACATCCGGCACGCCAAAAGTCATCCAAAGCGAAGAGAACGGAGATGAAGATCTCTTCTTTGCCGATTCCAACGGGACCTGGGGCGAGGAAGGTTTCGTGTTCCTGGCTTTGCATGCCGGTTCCTTGAACAGCTGGACGGGGACACATGAAATCGTGATAGCCGATGGCAAAGGGCGGATTCAGAATCTTTTCTTCGGTTCATCCGATCCGAATGTGCTATGCTTGACCGATGGGGACAATGGAGACGCCATCTTTGTGGACGATATTTATACGGAGCTGCCGGAAGAAATCGAGGAGAACACGGCACGGCTGTTCAAGATCCGGGAAATCCGTGCTGGAGCAGGCGATGATATCGTAGATATGACAAGTCAAAGATTCGAATATACTGGCGACGGCCTGACAATCCGAGGGGGTGAAGGCAACGACACCATCTGGGCAAACAAAGGTGACAACTGGCTCTTCGGCGATGCCGGAAACGACCGTATTGTCGGCGCATCCAGCTGCGATGTGATCGCAGGCGGCATCGGCAATGACCGCATGCACGGTGGTGGTGGCAAAGACACATTCACTTTCTGCGAGAATTGGGGTGTGGACAACGTGGAGCAGCTAGAAACGGGTTCGGTTACGCTCTGGTTCGCCTCCGGCAGCCTTACGAACTGGGACGAAGCTACGCTGACCTACACGGACGGTGAAAACAGCGTCAAAGTCTCCGGTGTAACATTGGACAAGATTACGCTCAAATTCGGCGACGACGGATCAGAAGACTATGCTGCGCTTGCATCCGCTGGCGCGTTCCTCGACGCCACATCGGAGCGCATCTTCGAGGAATCCGGCAAGGGGATGCTCGCAAGTTTATAAGGCTATCCGGATCGAAGAAGGCGCAGAAAAAAGCGCCTTCGAGTATCATTCCTTTAGCTTGCTTCCTGCTTTCTTTCTGCATGCTTCCAACTTGTTTTCGTTGCTTGCGATAGGATGGATATCCTGGACAGGTTGTTAAATGAGCGGGAATATCGTCAGAGATACGAAATTCCGGTGATTACAGTGATGCGGCCATCAGTCTTGTCTCTCTCGCGAAATGCCGGACGCCACTTTCCTCATCGCGATCTTATAGATGATGAATAAAAAACTAAAAAATTGTTTTTTTTTCTTGCATGGAGATTTGAAAAAAAGAAAAGACTCCGCTATATTATTAGAAAGAGGATAGTTGATCATGATCAATTCGGACAGCCTTTCGCAAATATGCAATATCTTAACGCGCCAGCAGTTTCCGCAGATATGCATTAGCGACAGGGAGAACACTCCCAATTTGGATCAGTGTTTCTCCGAAGTTGGCAAAGCGCTTGATAAACTGCTTCCTGAAAAGTCATCTTTCGAAAAATGAACGGTCCGAAATGACAGGGAAACGAAATATCAGGTTTGAAGCAGGATATGAGCATAACTGAAGAGAATTTTCACGAACAGCACTGTTCCTGACCGCCTTATGGACATACCGTTTCAATCTCCCCAAAAAGATAGAGCCAATATGAAACCTTTTTTCTCCTTTGCAGTCCCCTGTTGCGACGTCGAACCGTACATCGTGGAATGCCTTCAGTCCATCCTGAGCCAGTCGTTTCAGGATTGGGAATGTATTCTCGGCATCGAAACCTCGAAAGACCGGACCGAGGAGATCATCCGCGAAAAAACAGCAGGAGACCCCCGATTCAAGATATTCACCGGTCCGCGCACCGGCTCATGTTCCGCACCCCGCAATACCGGGATCGATATGGCACAAGGGGAATATATCATCTTCCTGGACGGCGACGACACCATCGCCGACGGCTGCCTGGAACGCCTTCATGAAAGGATCATGGCGAATCCCGGCGCCGACCTCTACCCGTGCGCGATCATAGCCAATAATGAAATCACGGGGAAAAAAGAACTCCGGGACAACTATGGAGCGGATGCACCGGCGGAGATGACCGGCGTGGAGGCGGCGCTTTATCTGGATCACCGTCTGCACGGGATTTTCTGCCCGATGCTCCAGCTGACCGTCCACCGTCGCGAGTTTCTAGTAGAACACGACCTGAAATGCATCCGCGGCCTGCGGTGTCAGGACAGCGAATTCTCCCCGCGGGCACTTTATCTGGCAAAACGCATCGTCCCGCTTCACGAACCGTTTTATCTCTACCGAATCCGGACAGGCTCCGTTCAGACCAATGCGAAAGGCATGGACTATTTCATGAAGGACTGGGCCATCATCACGAAATCCCTGCTGGCTTTTTACGACAGAGTCTCCCGCGAGGACGGTTTCGATACACGTGTCGTCCCGTGCTGGAACCGCCAGTGGATCTCACGTATGTATTTCAGATGGTTTTCGTCGGAAGTACAAAAGACGATCCCCCTTGAAAAACGTTTGGAATCGCTGACATCCATTTTCGAGGACGGCTTCGACGTATTTGACCGCATAACAAAATCCGGTTCGTTCCCGCAACGAGCCGCCGCATTCCATGTGCGGATGTTCCTCAGACATCCCTCCATGCGTTGGGCCACTGAGCTCTTCTTCCGCGTCTACTTCAAACTGGCGAGTCCGGACAGAAAAAGCGAAATACAGATGCCGATTTCATGATGACGGGGCTTTTTTGACCTCCCCGAATTACATACAGCGTGGAATATGAGGACACATAATGAAAAATGTTCTGCTCTATTATAGTTTCACTTTCGCTCTCGGCGGCGGAGACTATCTTCCTTTGATCTTTATCAAGGCTCTGCAAAAGATAAGCAATCTGACCGTAGCGGTGGATTTGGCCTGCAATATCGAACATACGGCAAAGACTTTCGGCATTGATATCGACATGTCCAGAATGAAGGTCGTGCAGGTAACTCCGCCGGACTATAATCCCAGGAAGCATACGGCCATTCTCTCTTTCTACAGATTCATTCATCTGAAACGGCTTGCCCGAAAAGCGGATGTCTGCATATCCACCGCGAGCATCATGGATTTCGGAAAGCCATCCCACCAGTTCATCAATATGCTTGCGTTCGGCGACGATGATTTCACTGCTTATGTCCAGAATCCCGCCGCCCCTGCCCGCCGGGGAACAAAAGCGAGGATCAAAAGATTTCTTTCAGACGCAATCCTGCGGCCGCTTTTGGGAATGCGGTCAAAACGAAGTATTATCTGCGATCCCCGTGAGCATATTTACCCGAACTCCATGTTCGTGGAAAGCTTTATGAAGAGCTTCTACGGGCCGTTCAACAGCACGGTGTTTTATCCTCCGACACTGTTGGAATCCCAATCGGACGCCACAGAGAAACGCAATCCGCTGAAGGTCGTATATATCGGCCGCATCATTCCCGAAAAACGCATTGAGGATCTTATCGGCATCGTCGAAAAGGCCCGCGCAATCACCGGCATGGACATCAAGTTCCATGTCGCGGGCCGCCTTGATCAGACGCCATCCTACGGCCAGAAACTCAGCCGGATGGCGCAGGAAAGGGATTGGCTTGTATTTACCGGTGCTCTTTATGGAGACGAAAAAACGCGTTTCCTGCAATCCGGCTCCTACGCAATCCACGCGGAACGCCTTGAGGCATTTGGCATATCTGTAGTAGAATACCTGCAGTCCGGCAACATTACGATAGTGCCGGACGAAGGCGGCACACCTGAAATCGTCAATTCTCCGGACCTGGCATATCACACAAATGACGAGGCGGCGCGGATCCTTGCACATCTTCTTACCGATGCTGAGTTCCGGGAACAGCAACGGGCTCATTGTGCAGAGCGTGCCAGGGTCTTTTCCCGCGAAGCCTATTTAAAACGTCAGGATGAACTGCTGGAGAGAATCCTGCGTATGTCCTGAGGCTTTGACACGTTGCCGGCGATGTCGATAGACAGCTTGTAATATGCCATCATCAAACGATCTCCCCCCTTCACCTCAACGCCGTTTGCGTTTTTGGTCACCGGAACTTGAAAAGAGTTTGAATGATGCTATAGTATTATATTATCGCCGGTCTCTTCACGTTCATGAACACAACAGAGACCTGCCTCGTCAGTTATATCCAACCTATTCTTACCGAACAGCAGGCAAAGAGGACAGAAACAAATGAGCGATGACATCAGGACGACCGTTGTCACTGCGGGAGATCATGCTTATTCCTGGGGTCCGCTCCTGCTTGTCGCCAGCATGCGCATGAACGGCATGAAGCATCCGGCAGTGGTCGGAGCGATGGGCTGGACTCCGGAAATGAAGCGGCGTGTGACGGCACTTGGCGATGTGACGGTCTGCGAACTGCCGAACTCCAGACAGTGCGTCGCCTGCCAAAAACCGATGCTGATGGGGTGCGACGATATCAAAACCGATTGGGTCTGCTGGGCGGACGCCGACGGGATGTTCATCGGCGACTGCAGCGAATGGCTGACCGGCGATTCGCCCGATGAGATCGTGATCCGCAGATATGATCCGGCCCCGCCGGATTTCACGGAGGAGAATCTGGAGATATGGCGAAAAGATATCGAGCATTATCTGGGGAGCGCGCTTCCCGAAAGCCGGTACGACACCAGGTTCAACAATCCCTTCATCGTCCTGCATCGCAGCCATTTTCCGTTTCTGCAGCACTGGCAGACTCAAATCCAGAATGTTCTGCCCCCGGATGTCAAGATTATCATGGAACAAGGTACGGCATATTTCCAGACGGACGAAAGCGTGCTCGGCAGTCTGCTCTGCTTCGATCCGACCGCACCGAAAGTCGCGGATTACTACAGAGCCAACGGCAGCGTCGACAAAAACCGCTATTTCGCCCATTTCGCCTACAATCCCAAACCGTGGCAGATGTGGAATCCGCATTCCATAAGATGGCGCGACGATATCATGCGGGTCGTGGACTGGCTCCTCAAAGAAAAGATCGTCGCACCGTCCGACCTGCCGCTGTCGCTGCGCCGCACCTGGTGGCCGTTCTTCCGCGCTTTCACCTGGGCCGCGCCGTGGGCATGGCGCGCCATCAAGCTCAAACGGCGTCTTTTCCACGGTTAAGATTTCCGGTCGCGCTCTTATCCTGCAAGAGGCATGGCGTCCGCTCCACCGGTTGAAGCCGCGTTCGAGGGCAAAAGGGGACAGCATCCCGCCGGATCCCGCCCGCATCTCAGGCCATTTTTCCCGTTTTTTGTGCTTCGGAACAAAAAATCTACCGAAATAATCGTAATTTCGCTTGACATCTTCGTTTTTTGTGCTATATTAGTTCACGTCAACCAGATTCCGGAGTCCGGTCCGGGCTTTTTTCAAACCGCAATCACTACTTTTTCGATAGGCTTTATAAACAACATGGTCAGGAGGCCGATCAAGTAATACGACATCTTTCCCACGAATCAATCCGATCTGAATCAATCAAAACGAATCACGAACAACGTTCCTTCCCGTTCGCATAAGGAGATACTACCATGGCCGACAACAAACAATACCGCATCGAAACCCTCGCCATCCACGCCGGACAGGTCCCCGACCCCACCACGCTCGCACGCGCCGTCCCGGTCTACCGCACCACGGCATACGCGTTCCGCAACTCCAAGCACGGCGCCGACCTCTTCGGGCTGCGCGAAACCGGCAACATCTACGCCCGCCTCATGAACCCGACCGAAGACGTGCTCGAACAGCGTCTGGCCGCGCTCGACGGCGGCAAAGCGGCACTGGCCGTTTCCTCCGGCACGGCGGCGATCTATTTCACGATCACGAATATCGCGCGTCAGGGCGACGAGATCGTGGCGGCGAACAACCTCTACGGCGGCACCTACACGCAGTTCGACGCCATCCTGCCCCAGAGCGGCATCAAGGTCAATTTCACGCCTGTGAACGACTTCGACGCGGTCGAACGAGCGATCAACGAACGCACCCGCGCCATCTACATCGAGACCGTCGGTAACCCCGGCCTCGACATCGCCGACATCGAAGCCTACGCGAAGATCGCGCAGAAGCACCACCTCCCGCTCATCGTCGACTCCACGTTCACGCCGCCCACCCTGCTCCGCCCGATCGAGCACGGTGCGAACATCGTGATCCACTCACTCTCGAAGTGGATCGGCGG
>Ga0265300_10005288_pt1 | contig 10028 bp, 5 predicted proteins | sample AusTroGonzalo_MG_FD_193482 | JGI IMG/M metagenome (GOLD analysis project Ga0265300, IMG submission 193482) | Bovine rumen microbial communities from tropical cattle in Woodstock, Queensland, Australia - Gonzalo_03 | ecosystem: Host-associated > Mammals > Digestive system > Stomach > Rumen ... | reverse complement strand
GGACTTTCCATTTGGCTGCTATGAATATTGCTCATCATGTAAAGATTGTTTCCAATAGTACTTGAGTGATAATTCATCCTAACAAATTCCATCTTGGGATTACAAAAATTGCCGTGATTATTCAGATTATAATTCAAGTTAAATTGATTTTGAATAATATATTTTGCTTGTCTATTGATACAAAAAGATAGTTGAATACTTGCTTAATGAAGCTCAACAATAGTACAAATCACAAGAATGGAAGTAATTGATCTGATCACCAAGATGAGAAATTTTCTCGACTACCAAGGAATTTTGGACTAGAAACGAAGTTGATAATTTCTTTTCCAAAGACTCGGAAATTTATAGCGATTATTGCTCAAATTCGAGTGACAAGTGATAGTAAATTTCACATACTTTTTCTCTTGTTTACTACGCTATAGTTTGGTATTTTGTGCAATAAACTATTTCATAAAGATGATGGGATAATCAATAATATTTCAATCAAAGATAATGATAGAGCCCAATATCATGAGTATTCATATCATGCAGAAGTTGGGAAAATCCATCACAAAAACATCAAAACGATTAGAGTATGGAATGAACTAAAGAAATATGCAAATCCATATCTCCAATTTCATTTGAAAATATCTTTGATGAAATTTTTGTCTATGTCTATCTTGAATGGCAAAAGATCTCTTGTCCTGAGATGTACTTCTACATTCTGTCAAATTGAACTAGCAACTACTGAGAATACTACGACACAAAATGCTGCAATCATTACTGGAGTAGTGGCTGGATCTGAGAAATCTACATCTTTGAAAATTCGATAAACAGCAGGAATCAATACTGCTAGTTGCGAGAATCTTGCAATAATCAAAGACCAACTCAATCTGTTCATTTTCCAGAAAAGCTGCAATGGTAACTGCTGAATTCATACAAACATATTGCTTGCAGAATACAACATTGCAAGTGGTAAAGCTCGTATGATGAATTGATTATCTGTATATGCTGGGATCAAGTATGCTGTAACGATTGCAATTGTGTATATTACGATAATCATAAATACTCTCGTTCATACGAATTTATGATATGTATCTTTTAATTCTTGTGATTCTCATCACTGAGATTCTTTGATCGCTCAAAGTCTTTTTACAGCTATTACATAGATTCCAAAATCTACCAATGCGGTCCATCGAGCAAAGAATCTAAAAATTGTTCAATAATCTCAATATCTCAAAGGTCCAAGATATGATGAAATTATTTTTGTTATCACAAATCAAAAAAGGGCAGAAATTACTCTACCAAAAAGTTGTCGTGCTGCATCCTTTATTACTAATCTACTTCAATTCATAAAACACTTTTTAAATTAAATATTATAATTTCAAAAACCTACCAAGTCTATCCCAAGTTGATTGATGATACTCTCATTCCATAGGTAAATAATTATTTAACTGCGTTAAAAATCAGTCCAAATTCTCTTTTGAATCAAGTATACTGTATATTGAATGATTTTTTTCTGATAGCAATACTATATTTTTGACTTCTTGAGTCTCTTTGTTTATTTCTATGACATATCATGTCAATTTTGTTCGTGGAATTAACTTATTTCATAGTATTAATCAATTTTCTGTTATTTTTAATTTAGTTTCTTTTAAATTAATTAATCATAGATAAATATATGATCACAATGCTAAAAACATCAAAATTATTCATGTCAAATTTTTGTAGAAAATACATACAAAAATTACTATAACCATAATAAATGCTAAGATTACATATCGCCATTTACCTCTTTCAAATTTCTCGGCACTATAGATTTTTAATTCCATAACAAAATCTTAAAATCTAAAAGATTTTTCAAAAAATTTATAACTAATATTGATTTTTATTCAAGAAGAAGTTGGCCAATTATGTAAAACATTGTGCATTATAAATTCATTTACGAAAAAGGGGCCGATGGAAACGAAACGAATCCAACGACCCCAGTCATGCAAAACAAAGGTGAGCACCTCTAGATTGATTGGGCACCAATCTCTGATTCCTCGAATCTTAAGGGCGAAACCTTTAATTCTAAGAATGTCTGGCTAACTTTTCATAGCTGTCATCACGACAGTTTCCAAGATAGCGGTGGTCACTAATAAAGCAGATCTAATCGATGCTGTCGCACAAAAAACTGTGCATGGCAAAGAACTGTTGTGTTTATTATTATAAAAATATTTAATCAAAAGTCAAGAATGATTTTACAAAAGAAAATTTGAAATTTTCTTGTTTTTCTTGTTTTATTCTTTAAAAGTAAATAATTATTCGCTTTTAATTATTAATTCTTAATTATTACGATGGACCTTTTGGAGATAGGAAAGAAATGGCAAAAGAAACGAGAAGAAGCTGGAACTTATAAGGTTGTAGAAGACCCAGAAAAACAAAGTTTTTATATTTTGGATATGTTTCCATATCCTAGTGGAGCTGGATTACACGTTTGACATCCAAAATGATATATAGCAACAGACGTGATTGCTCGTAAGCATATGCTTTTAGGAGAAAAAGTTTTACACCCAATGGGATTTGATACTTTTTGAGTTGGTACAGAGCAATATGCTATAGCTCACAAAATGAAACCACAAAAAGCTGCTGCAGATAATATTGCTACATACAAAAGACAGCTTGCCATGTTTGGTTGTACTTATGATCGAGATAGAGAAGTAAATACAGCTGACCCAAATTATTTCAAATGGACACAAGCAACTTTTTTGAAAATGTACAATAGTTATTTTGATGAAAAAGACCAAAAAGCTTATGATATTTCAGTATTGAAAGACAAAATTCACAACTGAGAAATCAAGGTCCCAGATACAATGACAAAAGATGAATTCATAAATAGTCAGAGGCTTTGTTATATGGATTATAAGCCAATTAATCGGTGTCCAAACTGTAAGACAGGACTTTCAAATGAAGATTTGGAAGCTGATTGAACTTGTGAAAGATGTGGAAGTATGGTGGAGCAAAGACCAATGAAGCAACGAGTAATTAGAATTACAAAATATGCAGACAGACTTTTGAAATGATTGGAAAGTTTGCCATGATGGGCAGATAGTGTAAAAGATCAACAAAGAAACTGGATTGGACGTTCAGAGTGAACAGAATTTGATATGGAATTAGATTGATTTGATATGAATATCAGTGTATATACGACCAGAGTTGATACAGTATTTGGTATGTCTTTTGTAGTAATGGCACCAGAGCATGAATTGGTAGACAGAATTACTACAGCCGAATATAGAGCTGCAGTAGATGCTTATGTGGATCAAGCAAAACATAAAACTCAGCTTGAAAGGACATGACTTCAAAAAGAAAAAACATGACAATTTACATGATCATACGCAATTAATCCATTTAATGGAAAGAAAATCCCAATTTATATTTGAGATTATGTACTTGCATGATATGGTACGTGAGTCGTAATGGCTGTACCTGCACATGATGAGAGGGACTATGATTTTGCAGTAAAATATAATATCCCAATCGATTTTGTAATAGGAAATAGATTTGGAAAGAAGCCAGAAAATCTAAAATTATGAGATGAAACAGTTTACGAAGAAAAAACAAATACCACAGTACAGAAATGATGAATTATCGCAAAACAATCATGATATGGTTTGGTTTATGATGAAAAAACAAAGACTGTAATGATGCTTGATACAGGAGATGAAAATTGAAGATATAAAATTCCTGGATGAACAATTGAGCAATGAGAGACAATGCTTCAATGAGCAATAAGAGAAGTAAAAGAAGAGACGTGATATACAGATTTCTCTTTTGACGCAGAGCTTTATTGTGCTCAAATGTACTATCCATGTCCTGATTTTTATAGAGAAAATAATGCAAAATACTTCTTATTCAAATTACATTCCGATGCTCAACAAGAAAAACATTTGGATGCAGGTGAAAAAGATTATCCTGTAGTAAAAATGAGTATTGAAGATTTGAAACAATATGTAAAATCTATGCCAGAATGATCAGAATGAGTTAGTTCAAAAGCAGTATTATCAGCATTATTGGATACGTTGGAAAAACACATAGCATGAGAAAATATAGCATATACAGAAAAATGAATCGTATTTAATTCATGAGAATTTAGCGGTTTAACTTCAGATCAAGCTATTGCAAAGATGCAAGAATGGTTGGCTGAGAGATGAATTGGATGAAAGAAAGTAAATTACAGATTACAAGACCGAGTATTTTCTCGTCAGAGGTACTGGTGAGAACCAATTCCAATGATTCACTGTCCAAATTGTGGAATAGTATCATTGACTGAAGACGATTTGCCTTTAACTTTGCCTGATGTAGAAAATTATGAGCCAACAGGTACAGAAGAATGACCACTTGCAAACATCCATGAATGGATGAATGTAAAATGTCCACACTGTGGTGCTGATGCTAAAAGAGAATCAAACACAATGCCAGGATGGGCTTGATCAAGTTGGTATTGGATTAGATATATGGATCCACACAATGATAAACAACTTGTTGCTCCAGAAAAAGAGAAGTTTTGGCATCCAGTAAATATGTATGTATGATGAGCTGAACATATTAATAGGCACATGATTTATGCAAGATTCCGAAATATGTTCCTTTATGATATGGGAATCACATCAGTACAAGAGCCATTTGAAAGCTATCAATCAGTATGATTGATTATGGCTGAAGATGGTCGTAAAATGTCCAAGAGACGATGAAATGTAGTAAATCCAGATGATATTGTAAACGAATATGGAGCAGACACATTGAGAGTTTATGAGATGTTTATGTGACCTTTTGACCAAGCAGTAAGCTGGAATACAAACTGAGTAAAATGAGTAAAAAAGTTTTTGGATAGAGTATGCAATTTGTATCCAAAAGTAGATGAAAACTACGAAGATGACAAAAAAATATTGATGACATTACATCAGACAATCAAAAAAGTAGATGAAGATGTAAGCAGGAGATTTGGATTCAATACTGCTATAGCTCAGATGATGATACTCGTAAATGAGCTTACGTGAGTAGAAAAAATATCGAAAAAGACATTTGAAACTTTGATAATTTTGCTTGCTCCATTTGCTCCTCATTTGGCTGAAGAATTCCGAGAACAATTAGGAAATCAATTTAGTATCTTTGATGGAAAACATCGACCAGAAGTAGATGAAAAGTACTTGGTACAAGATACAATTACTATGGCTGTACAAGTAAATGGAAAAGTAAGATGAACTATTGAAATATCAAAAGATGCTACACAGGATGAAGTAATGGAAGTAGTAAAAAATGATGAAAAAATCAGTAGAAATTTAACTTCTGAAATAAAGAAAGTAATCTATATCCCATGAAAGATTTGTAATATAGTTTTGTAATTATTTCATGACAATGAAATTGTATATCGATGAAGCAGGAAGATGACCATTAGCATGACCTATGCATGTAGGAATAGTTTTGCCGTTGAAGAAATTTAGCAAAAATGAATTTAAAGACAGCAAAAAATTGTCTGAAAAACAGAGAGAAGAACTATTCTCTCATATTGAGAAATTACAAAAAGATTGAAAAATATCGTTTGCAATAGCAAGTGTAAGCAATACAGAGATAGACAAACTCGGTATGACTAAAGCACTGAATCTAGCGATTAAAAGGTGACTGTCTGAAATTCTTTTTTCATCGAATAAAAAGTGAATTTCAAAAAAGGAAATAGAAAAATGGCAAAAAGAAAATAACGATAATATTGAGCTAATTATTGATTGAAATAATAAATTTTGATTAGATAAAGACTTAGGAATAAAGGTAGAAACCGTGGTAAAATGAGACGATAAAATCAAAGAAATTTCGATGGCATCAATTCTCGCCAAGGTGAGTAGGGACAGGATTATGGAAAATGAAATGGATAAAAAATATCCAAAGTACAATTTCAAAAAGCACAAATGATATGGGACCAAAGAGCATAGAGATGCAATTTTAAAATACGGCCCATGCAAAATTCATAGAAAATTATTTTTGAGAAAAATTATGTGAAATTAATAATATCTTTATTCTCTTAATTTTGCTCAAGTCGCTTCAACTTTTTTGATTACTTTATCCATCACTGCATTGATTTCTTCTGTCTGCATATTTTCTCATTTAATCTTTATCTTGAATGCTATCGATTTTTTTCATTCTGGTAAGTTTGTACCTTTGTACAGATCGAATACTTCTAAATCACTTACTCAGTGTACATTTTTTGCTACATCTAATACTGTACCATAATCTACATTTTCATCGATTACGAAACATAAATCTCTCCAAACTATCTGATCTTGTAATGTCTCGTATCCGTCTACTACATAATCTGTATTTTGTAAGAATTCATTGATAGTTGGTAAATCTAATGAAACATAAACTACATTTGCTGTTTCAGGGATTTTGTAGTTTTTCAAAATCAATGGATGGATTGTTCCAACAAATCAAACTACCTTTTCTTTGTAAACTATATTTCATTGTTTCTTTGGATGATATGCTTTTCTCTCTGTCTTTTCATAAGAGATTTCTCAAGTCAATCCAAGTGTATTAAACAATTTTTCAATATCTCATTTTGCTTCAAGTAGCAAATCTTCATCCCAAGATTTTGTAGTTTTTTGATAATACATACCAGCAAATTGCAATCTTTCTCAAACAAATTCATTTGCAAATTTTGCTTTTTCATTTTTGATATCGTATTTCTTTGACCAAATTCTACCTAAATCAAACATCCTGAAATCATCGAAGAATTTGCAATTCTTTGTCACATAATTTATCATGATATAATCAATATCATCTCTCAAATATGGTTTGTCTGTGTCGATTGGATTTTTTAGAGAATATAAATTATCCAAATCTACACCAAACATTTCCAAACTCTTTTTGTCTACCCATGGATATGTTTCTACTTGATCAAATCCAAAATCTCTAACGAAACTTTCTTCGATTGCTCTTGAAAGTTTTACCAAACTTGGAGTTTTTGGTAGACTTATTTCAGATTTCATAGCTACATTTGGAATCTTTTCATATCAATAAATTCTAGCTACTTCTTCATATATATCTTGGACTATGGTAATATCGTCTGGAGATCTCCAGAATGGAACTGAAACATTATTTCAATCTACTCCAAATCATAATCTAGTCAAAATTGTTTTAGCAGTATCTTCAAATCAATCTACATATTCTCCGAAAATGAAGTTTTGCAAATCAGCATAATCTACAGGGATTATATTTTGGAAGAATGATGGACCTGTTTTTAGAGATTCTAATTTTTTACCAGGCACACCAACTTCTACTACACCTAATATTTGTCTCTGAGATTGTGTAAAATGACTAATTCCTCCAATCTCGTAACTTCATAAATCTTTTGAATAATACTTCAATAAATCCAAGAACAATATGAATACATATTGGCTAAATGATGGGCTAATGTTTTTCTCATATCTTAATTCTGCATCAGTCCTCAAACCTAATCTAACTCCTGTTTTCCTAACGCATACTGGATCGAAATTTGCTATCTCGACTAAAATATTTTTTGTACTATCTGTGATTCATGAATCTAATCATCAAACAACTCCGGCCAATGCTAAAACTTTTTCTTCATCAGCAATTACCATATCTGTAGGCTGTAATGTGTGTTCTTTTTCAAATAAATCTACAAATTTCTCTCACTCTTTTGCTTGCCTTACTATTATACTTCATTTTACTTTGTCTGCATCAAAAAAGTGAACAGGCTGTCATGTGATATTCATAAATAAGTTACTGAAATCTACCCAATTTGAGATTGGTTTACTTCCTAAATCGTACATGTGAAGCCTAGAAAGCATCTCTCATGGATGGACTGATACATTATTTATTTCCATCAATATATAAGAATTTACGTTGTCTGTCTCGATTTTTAATCAAGTTTTAGTTGCTCATTTATTGTTTATCAAATCTAATATATTTGTATTTTTCAATTCATCAAAATACTTGCTAATTGCATTGTATGAGATTTTGTCGTCTCAATACATAGAGTATAAATCGATTGCCATACCGAAATGACCAGTCAAATCAGGCCTGTTTGTGAGTCATTTATTATCTACATCTATCACTGCAGAATCCAATCGAGGATATTTATCAGTCAATGGAGTTCATAAATCAGCATCTGTGATATCATCAAAATCTTTGTTCAATTCCCATATTCGAGGTTTATCTGTATCTTCTGGTATTCATAATTCATTTTTTGAACAAATCATTCCATTTGATTCTACTCCGCGTAATTTTCTAGGAGTAATAGTTATTCCAGCTTCTTTGAAATATGCTCATTCCAATGCTGCTACTATATAATGTGCTCATTGTACATTTGCTGCTCCACAAACTATTTGAAATTTTCATTTTGATCCACAATCTACCTGGCAGACACTCATATGATCTGAATCTGGATGATTTTCAGCAGACATTATTTTTCCTATTACTATATGTTTATCAATTTTTCTTTGTATAATCTCTTCTACTTCTACAGTCTTCAAAGTGATTTTTTCTGCAATATTTTCTACAGAATCATTGATTGAAATAAAATGTTTCAAAAGATTTAATGAATATTTCATTATCTGTGATAAAAAATAAAACGCAATATATACCTTTTATCTATTAGAAATCAAAAATAAAGAGAAAATTTATGGAAAATTCGCTCCCTGATAGGGGAGCTGGCGAGCGTAGCGAGACTGAGGGGTTGCTTCCAGAGAGCTGGGACAGTCCCTTGCTAACTGCAACCCCTCCGCCACTTTGTGACCCTCCTCCCCTGTCAGGGAGGAAAACTATCTCACCCTTCGGGCGTTCCTCTTATCAGGGAAGAAAAACATCAGGGGAGAAAATTCACAATTCTTTTTCTCTATTTATGATTGTTTCTTCTAGATATGAAATTACTCACTCAAGGTTTTTATTTATTTCTCCATTTGTAAATCTTATTACATGTATTCATTTTCTGCAAATTTCAGAATCTCTTACTTTATCATATGTTTGTGTTTTATTGTGATATCCACCATCAATTTCTATTCACAACAATAATTTTGGACAATAAAAATCCAAAATAAATGATCATATTGTTTTTTGCCTCCTAAACTTATATCAATGAAATTTTTTGTTTTTTAATACTACATTCCAAAATATTCATTCTTGTCTTGTTGCATTTTTTCTGTTTTCTTTAGCATAATCTATTAGATTTGAATTATACTGGATATAACGTAAATTTTCCATGTTCAATTTTCTAAAATTCTTAAATATATACCATATATATAAAATAATTTATTTTTCAACACATTTTTTGACACGTTATATTTTAGCTCCCTGACAGGGGAGCTGGCGAGCGTAGCGAGACTGAGGGGTTGTGTGAAAAACTGAGACAACCCCTTCTAGCTCCGCGAACAACTCCACCTGTCAGGGGAGGACAACCCCCTCGCCCTACGGTCACTCCCCCTGTCAGGGGAGAAAAACATTATCAGGACAGAAATTTTATATCACAAATTTTAAAAAAGAGAAGAACTTTTTTTGTCACAAAACGACATTTCATTCGTATAACACATTGAAGGACAGAAAATTAATGTCTAGAAAATAGTTTAAGAGACTCGAAAATGACTGGAGAAACGCGGAAATGACAATATTGTCATGTTTGTGTCGATTTGTGTCATTTTTGTCTTGCAAATTGATTCCAGATTATTAACATTCCTTCTGTCGATCTTGTCGTATGGAGATACGATAAGTAGGTCGGTTATTTATCAGTTTGTCTGGTATCGACTAGCATTAGATGTTGTGTAGTTCGTCTTTCCTAAACCTACGGGGAATAAGAATGAAGCGACATCGTAGCCGGTATTTAGTACAGATTGATACATCCTACAAATTAGTTTATTTACACCGTGTAGATCATTAACATTCAATTAACAAGTGGAGACTCGTTTTGTATGTTAACCGATCGATAATCACGATTAACCAAAAAGATTGTGGTACTATTTTATATCTTTTTTATAATGTACACATGAAAACATTAAAAAAAT
>Ga0265300_10005287_pt1 | contig 10029 bp, 12 predicted proteins | sample AusTroGonzalo_MG_FD_193482 | JGI IMG/M metagenome (GOLD analysis project Ga0265300, IMG submission 193482) | Bovine rumen microbial communities from tropical cattle in Woodstock, Queensland, Australia - Gonzalo_03 | ecosystem: Host-associated > Mammals > Digestive system > Stomach > Rumen ... | reverse complement strand
CGCCGGAAGTATGGTCTCCAACCCCGAGTCCGCCAACCCGTTGATCGGATTGATCGGAGGTCTCATGGCCGCATTCGGATGGGGATTCGAGGGAGTCGCTGCCGGTAAGGCATTGGACCTCTCCGAACCCGATATCGGAATCCACCTGAGATTCATCTTCGAGGCACTGTTCTGGACCGTCGTCATGATCATATTCGTATGCTGCGGATTCCCCATGTTCGACACCATCGGATGGCTGTTCGACCCGACCACCTTCATCATGGTCCTCATGATCGGTCTGTCTTTCGCCTGGTGTTATGTTTCATGGTACAAGTCATTCCCGATGATCGGAGTCGCAAGGGGTCAGGCTATCGGATCCCTGTATGCAGCTTGTGGAGTTATCTTCCTGATCATCTTCATGGGACCTGCAGAGGCTCTCGGTTACGATGACAGCAGTATGATGATCATCGTCGGATCGACCATCGCGGGTCTGATAATCTGTCTGATCGGATCGTTCCTGTTGGCTACCGAGGATGCCGAGGAAATGGCATCACTGAGGGAGGTATGATTAACATGATGGAGAACACCCCTATCAAGTTCCGCATACTGGAGTTCCTCGAGGACGGACCCAAGAGGACCGACGAGATCTGCATAGAGCTCGGAAAGGAGTACGGCTTGGACAACCGCTATGGAAGGGGAAAGATCAAGTTCGATTGCATCGAGCTTGCCTCTGCCGGAATCCTTACTGAGGGAGTAGCAGTCGTGGACGAAGAGGGAATCCTCGACAAAGGAAAGCTCCTTACCATGTATTGCCTCAGCGATCTCGGAAAGGATTACCTCGAGTATCTCAAGAAGACCGTCAAACCAAGGGCGAAGGTGTGATTATGGGAGAAGAAGTAGACGTTTGGGAAGCAGTTACCGCCTATCTCGATGACAGTATCTTCGGCGGTGTTGGCAGCTTCGTCATCATGTCCGTGTTCATCATTGGACTCTGTATCTACGGATTGGTCAAATCCAGAAAGATCTACACGGAAGTGTGAAACTCATTAAGGCGTGAGCCTCGAGAGGGGGAGACCCCTCTCTAAAACCTTTGTGCAAAAGCTGGACGATGGTCCGGTAGTTAGTGGGCTGATACGATGGATATAATCTGGGCTTGGATTATCCTGTTAGTGGCCAGTATCATAGAGCCGATATGGGTCACCTGTCTGGACAAATCCGAGAATTTCAAGAAGAAGGGATGGGGCGCAGCAGCCGTCATCCTGGTCCTTCTATGCCTGTATCTCCTGTCAATCCCGTCGAACCCCGAGAACTTGGGTCCCGGAATCTCCTATTCCATCCTTGCAGGAATAGGTGCTGCGGGAATCGTTCTGATAGGCAGGGTGCTGTACAAAGAGAAGATCACCGCAAGGAAGATGCTGTTCATAATCATGATCGTCGCCGGCATCATCGGCGTCAGGATAATCTCGGGATGATACCATGGATGGAGATTGGAAGACCAATACGAAGCTCGCATGGTTGTTGATCATTCTCGGAGGATTCCTTCAGGTAGGATGGTCCATCGGACTAGCATACACCAACGATTTCACAGATATCGTGTGGGATATCGTTACGATAGTATTCCTGTTCCTGAGCATGATTTGCCTCGAGTATCCGATGAGGATGGGTGTGCCTTTCACGACCGCCTATGCGGTTTGGATTGGAATAGGTGTTTTCCTGACAGTGGTCCTCTCATACGTCCTCGGTCTGGAGAGCGAAGGCTTCTCCTGGGGAATGGGACTTTGTCTTGCACTGATCCTTGCAGGTGTAGTCGGTCTTAAGATGACTCCTGTGGAGTACATCGAAGACGAGAAGAAATGATTTAAGAGGGACATACACCGGATTTCCGGTGTATGTCCGATAGTTTTCTCAAATGATCTTGGCGTTAGCGGTACGTACCAGATTGACTTCCTCGTAGGTCTCTACACGGAGATCGTCCAGAGTGTAGTAGCTAGCGTGAAGGGCGTCTGCGAACTTCTTGGCAAGATGCTCGATGTCCTCACGTTTCTCGGAGTCGATCACTATCCATTTCACCGTAGGGAGATTGATCTTCCTTGCGATGTCAAGAGCCTCCTCGACAGGATCGGTGTCCTTATCATCGGGGTCGAGAGGAACGTTAGCACGACCGTCGGTGACAAGCACCACATAGCAGTCGTCGTTGGGACGCTTCTTGACATACATCGACATGTAATCGCTGAGATAGCGCAGGGCTGCGGATAGAGGCGTCTTCCTTCCGATGGCAAGGTCGTCTAGAAGTTTGTAGATGACCTCCACTTCCCTCGAGGGCTGGAGCAGCATGGTGATCGCCTTCTCGTTGAAGGTGAGGAATCCTACGCGGTCCTTCTTGATGTAGTGCTCCTTGAGAAGAGATAAGATGGCTCCCTTCACGGCAACCATCCTGTTACGGATGATCAGCGATCCGCTGGTATCAACGGCGAACAGGAAGGTAGATGAGCTCCTGGTCTGCCTGATCTTCTCCCTCATATCCTGCTTCTCGATGATGACCGCCATATCGGTGTCCGAATCTGCATGGCGCTTGATCTGATAGGGTGCGCTCGCACGCACTGTTGCATCGAATGCGAGATCGGGGTTCCTCTCATCGGTCACTCTCGATCCCACATAACGTCCGGACCTCTCTTTAGTCTTCTGTTGGAATCTCTTTCCCCTGGCCGAAGCCTCTCCTTTGGCCTTTGCAGTATCCTGTTCGAAGAGGTCTATCGTTTGGAACGTCTCTCCGATCTTCGTGATGACGTCCTCGGGTTCTTTCGATCCCCCCTCTCTTGTCACAACTTCGTCGGATGCCTTGTCCGGACTGATGTCCGCGGCAGCCTCGGGAGAGATATCCTTGACATTGTCCTCCCTGTTCGTGAACAGCTTCTTGGCAGCCTTGGATTCGGTGTTGAATCCTACGGTGGAACGAGCGATCTTCTTCTGCTTGTCGACCCTCCTTCCCTTGATGACCTTCAGTCTGTGGTTGAGACAGAGCACAGAAGCTTCAATGACATCGGCCTCTTCAGTCTCCGTCCTCCCATCCAGAGCGGCAAGGGTCATGGCGACATAGGCTGCGGACAGGTCTCCGCGGTGCCCGTCGATTCCCATTTTGTTGCAGACTTCGGATATGGTCCTCATCAGTTCTTCGGAAGGCTCTGCATCACGCAGGATCTCCTGAGCGCGAACGATCTTCTCGCGAACCTTATCGTCCTCGGCGCTGTAGCGCTCCATGAACGCATCGGGATCCTGATCGAACTCTATGCTCCTCCTGAGGATCTCCTGCCTTCCTTCCGGATCCTCCGGGTAATCCGCGTTCACGCAGATGTCGAAGTGGTCCAGTATGGGCAGGGACAGGTAAGAATCGCTGTTGTTCATGGTGGCGACCAGGATCGTGTCCACCTCGTATGATGTGGACATGTTCTCCCTCTCGATCTTCACCTTTCCGGAGAGGACCGCATCGACTACACCTGTGATGATCCTGTGTTCGAACAGGTTGATGTCATCCATGTAGAGGATGTTGTGGTCACCTCTGTTCAGGAGACCTTCCTGAAGGGACATCTTTCCCTCTTTGACCGCGAGTTCGATATCTAGACATCCGAACAGCTGTTCGTCAGTTACGTTGAGTGGGATGTTCACGATGGATTTGCCGGATATGTATCCGAGGGAGCGTCCCACAAGGGACTTTCCGGTACCGGAAGGTCCCCTGATGAGTACCGACTTGATGTGAGGATTCGCAATGGCGCACATCAGTGCCTTTTTGGTCTGCTCCATCCCGTAGACCGCTGAGAAAGGATAGTGAACCGTCATCAGATTCCCAGGCATACATCCAGCTCCTTCTCATCGAAGGTGACGTTGTCGAATGCACGCTTCTTCAAACGGTGGCCCAGGACAAGAGGTGCGATCTCGCGGAGGTCCTGTCTGGTGACCTCCTTTCTGCCGTCGAGTGCGGCATTGGCCTTGGCAGTCCTCATCATGGTGATGTCTGCCCTGTGTCCTTCCATTTTGAAGTGGATCGAGACCATGACGATGTCGTGCACGATCTTATCGTCGAGCTTGACCTCGGGAAGGAGCTCTCTTGCTGCGATGATCTTCTGACGGATGGCTTCGGTCTCGTCCTTGCAGGCGTCGAGATATCCCTCGGGATCCTTGTCGAATTCCATCCTGCGTTTGATGACCTCCATCCTGATGTCGACATCCTTCTCTCCCTCGATGTCAACACAGAGTCCGAACCTGTCGAGGAGCTGGGGCCTGAGGCTTCCTTCCTCGGGGTTCATACTTCCGATAAGGATGAACTTGGCAGGGTGGGAGAATGACACTCCTTCCCTCTCGATGTAGTTCACACCCATTGCTGCGGAATCGAGCAGAAGGTCGATGATGTGATCGTCGAGAAGGTTGACCTCATCGACGTAGAGGACGTTTCCGTTGGCCTGAGCCAAAACTCCGGGTTCGAATTTCTTCTCCCCGGTCTTCAGGACATGCTCCAGGTCGAGTGTTCCTGATACACGGTCCTCGGTAGCGCTCAGAGGCAGCTCGATGACTGACATGGGCTCCATCTTGGATTTCAGTTCGATACCCTTTGCGATCTTCTCGCGGCATTGAATGCACATCCTCTTGGGGAATCTGGGGTCGCAGTGGAACGGGCAGTCGGTGACTGTCGGTCTGTCCGGAAGGATCTGCACCAAAGATCTGACCGAGGTGGATTTGGCAGTTCCTTTCTCACCTTTGATCAGAACCCCACCGATCCCGGGATCGATGATGTTTAGCAACAGGGCTTTCTTCATTTTGTCCTGTCCGACAACGCGAACAAAAGGGAATATGATGGTTTCCGATGTCATAATGTCTCCCCATTGTTATAATATTTATAAACATGTTTCTAACATCCTTATGTTTAAATATTATTAAACCGACTTTACAGATATGGTAAAAGATGCCTTGGTAGAGGCACCGCTGTCAGATTCTCAGATAACCGAACTCTTCGAATAGAGGATTGTCATCGATGGAACCAACCCAAAGACCCCTGAAGAACTGAAAAGCAATAGGGAATGCGTCGCGGAGATCGATAGGCTCCTCGAGGGTTACGAAGACCGTATCGAGAAAATAAGGTCAGAGATAGTCAACAGGGACGAGCTCATCGAGCATTTCAACCTTAAGTCAGAGGACAAGGCAGAACTGGAGACCGCACTCAAACTGATGTTCGATCGCGTAGGTATGCTCCAGAATGCTATCGTGACAGCCAACAACCAAGGCAACAAGAGAGAAGCTTTCGAACTAGGCATGGAGCTTATCGAGATCAGGGAACTACGCAATGAGACCCTGGTCAAGATCAGAGAGATGGATTCCAAAGAATAAGGTGGTCGAATGGACTTAGGGAAGTTGCTGTTCTCCTTTACGATGGAGGATAACCTGCCCAAGAGCTAGCTAATCGGCATTGGCCGTGCCGTAAGCTGGAGGAATTCCAAGACCATAGCCGCATTCGGCATCGTAGGGATAATGGTCATCTTCTTGCTGTCCATGATAATCTCGGCTGTGATCCTTCTTCTGTCCATAGTCCTGATAGTTCAGATTGTGATCTATGTGGAATACTCCTCCAGGAATATGGCGGAGAACATCAGGAAGCTCCTTCCGATCGATTATGAGTTCTACGAGGATGGGCTGATCGAGACGATAAACGGGGAGTCCAAGGAGATCCTCTACGGCAAGCTGTCGTTCGTGAAGATCGAAAACAAGCACATCATCCTGTCCGGGAAGAAAGGCACAGGCATCGTTATCGTGATTCCCAGGTGCCTCGTCGATGACAATGCTGTCGATCAGATGAGAAAGCTTCAGAGGATAATCGGTAGCAGGGGGCATTGAGATGAATCTGGAAGATATCTATTGGGACAACTTCATGGTGCTGATATTGGATCGTATGGTCCGCAGCATGAGGAACGAGATCAACGATGATATCGAGGAGTTGGGCGTGAATTGCGCTCAGGCCCCATACCTTCTTGCACTCCAGATCAAAGATGGCCAGACCATGGCATCGTTATCCAATTTCCTCGAGGTGGACCGTGCCAACACCAGCCGTATGATCAAGTCCCTGGAGACGATGGGAGCAGTCAGATTCGAGCGTAATGAGGAGAACATAAGAAACGTCCCCGTCTATCTGACTGATTACGGCAGACAGCTCGCTGTAGAGGTATTCGCACGTATGGTAATCATGAACAAGTCTTTCTTCGAGGACATTCCAGAGGCCGATTGCATCCGTTTCAGGAACACTCTGATCCGCCTGTTCCGCAATGTACATGAAACTGAAGCAGGCGGCCTGAAGAGGAACGCATCGTTCTACAAGGACCTCAGAGATCAGTCTCTAATGGAGCCTGAAGCCATAGCACTCTATAGTAGTGCAACTAGGAAAGTAGGTAAACTTTAATTATTTAATTTATAAACTTATCTATGTTTTATAATAAATTTTATAAATTGATAATCCGAATTCCATCATATGAACCATCGGGGATTTATTGCCGTTGTCCCTCTAATCGGCGCCGTCTTAGGGATTTGCTCTTTGATGGTTCCGTGGGCCATGGGGTATTCGGGAATTGATCTGCCAGGCAGTTCGTTAACCGGGTTCCAGCGGTTCTTGCCAGTTGTGGTGGCTGCTTTATCGGTCATCACGGCCCTTCTTTCCGTTGGATATATCCTGGGGCCTAGGTGGTTCATACCTTTCATCACGTTCTTCCTTGGAGTAGCGGTTCTGATTCTGACGTCGGTTTTCTCCATGTGGGAGGTAGAAGGTATTAAAGTCGTCTCCGAAGCAGGGGTCGCACTTTGGATGTCCTACGGATCGGGAGCGATCGTCCTTCTGGGATCAGCCATTTGTTACAAGAGTCAATTCAGAATGCCCGTAGCGTACGGTCAGTGATTTCATGACCGCGAAGCGTTACGTCGATGTTTTCGAACTCTACAACAGATTCGCCTCTGGAGAGAGGATGGAAGAGGAAGAATGGGATAACGTCCTGATTCCAGAGACGGTCAGGACGATGAAGGAACGTTATGACATAAAGTTCGATAGCAAGTTGGTCATCCCCGAGGACCAGGATCTCGTTGACCGTCTGTTCCTTGCTGGTGTAGATCTGCTTATCACATGTGGGTTGTACAACACCGATACAAGGACGCGCATGACGATCACCGAGGATGAGCTCTATGAGGGCCTCAAGATGGCGCCCAGCAAACTGGTGCTAGGTGAGGGGAAGGAAGCCATTACATGCGTCGGACGCTCAGGCAATCCTTTGAACAGACCGGTGATAATCGGAGGTCCGACCGGTGCGCCCATCCTTGAAGAGATGTACATGCCGATAATGGAATCTTATGCCCGCGAACCGTCAGTGGACGGAGTGGTCACGGGAATCCTCAGGACCGTCAAAGGGACTGCAGCCACCAAGGACACTCCATGGGAGATACGCGCTACCCTTACCGAGCTGGGATTCACCCACAGGGCTCTCTACAATGCCGGGAGACCGGGTATGGCGATATAGGGTCCTCAGACCCCGCTGACGCCTCAGGGACGCATAGCAGCAGACATGAATCGCGAGTCTGGACTCAGGCATTCGGACATCCATGAATGCTCACAGCTGAACGAGCTCAAGGTGAACATGGACCTAATGAGCATGATCTCGGCATGGCACCTATGCGGAGACAACATACTGGTGGAGCAGATGCCCATCTTCGGAGGATATCAGGGTGGTCTCGAGGAGACTGCGATATGCGATGTGGCGGCGACACTCGCATCGTTCGCAGTCATGGGGGCCGATATACACCTCGGAGGGCCGATACATGTGAGGTGGGGTACGACCACCAATAGGCAATCTATGCAGATCTCCGCGCATACTGCCATGGCCATCGATTCCAATACCGATGTTCTGCTGGCCAACCAGTACTATACGATGGCCGGGCCCTGTACGGACATGAATCTTCTGGAGATCATCGCCCAATCCATGTGCGATACCGTCTGCGGAAGAGAGCTGCTGTCCGGTGTCGCATCAGCCAAAGGTGTTAAACTGAATATGACCACGGGGATGGAGGCAAGGATGCTAGGGGAATCTTCCATGGCGACTTGCGGGATGAGCCTCCCTGAGGTCAACGATATCCTCAACAAGATATTGGAGAAGTATGAAGGGCGCTACCGTGACGCTCCCGTCGGTCTTCCTTTCGAAAGATGCTACCACGTCGATACTGTTGAACCCGTGCAGGAATACCTCGACGTGTACGATAGGGTCTTGGACACAGTTGCCGATTGTGGTATAATGTTCTGAGAGAAATCCTTTAATAATTATTTAATGAATTTTTCATTTAATAGATAATTATTTATATTATTGATAGAAGAACACATCCAATTATAATACTCGTTTAAATATCTGAATCCATACTAAAGATATTAACAACTCAATTTTTAGGTAATAATATATAAAATTATTTACAATTATTAGTTAACTTTTTAAACCATTAGACAAAATATTATCCAACTGTCATAGGACTGCAGTAAAGGAGGAAAAATTATGGTTAACCATGGAGTCAGGATCCTTGCAGAGGGAAACAGTCACGCATTCGGTGGCTTCTCTTCTGATACGGGTCTTGTCAAATCCATTGATTGGAAGCAGGGAATGATCATCGCAATGGGTGTTCCTATTCTCATTCTTCCTGGAATTTATGATATCGCAGGAACCGCTTGGGGTCTAAGTATTTTCATATGGACAATATCGGTTCTGCAAGGATTCGCTCAGAATCTCGCAATTGGAGAGATGGCCGCGGCATTGGAGACGCCTGGTATCGGAGGTTGTGCCCAGAAGGTGTTCACCAAGCCGAATGGCGGAAGATATGGTTTTGGTAAGTTTATTGGAGCGTTCACAGCGTGGTCGTATTGGTTCACTTGGACGCCTGTTATTCCTATCTTTACCTGCACCTCAGTCGATTATATCACCAAGTTCATGGAGTATGGACTTGGAATGGATCCTTTGAGCGAGGAGATGACCCTTGTATTCCAGCTTATTCTAGGAATCATCATCTTCAGTGCAATCGTCTTCGTTGGATCCAAGGGATTGTCTGGTGGAGCAAAAGTCGGACTCATTTTGGCACTGATCGCGATCTTGCCTTTGCTCGTCGTTATCATGATGCCTCTACTCGGTCTCACTGTCGGAGGAGGAGAGCTTTCCGGATTCTCGTTCGACCGCATCATGGAGAACCTTACTCCGCCGGAGTGGGGATGGTCGGTCACCGATTTCATGATGGTGTTCGGTATGTTCGCATATGCGCAGTGGTGTGCATGTGCATGGGAGTCCGCAGCTACCTACGGAGCAGAGTACAAGACTCCTGGAAGGGACGTTCCCAAGGCACTCATCTCCGCAGGACTCGTCTGTCTCGCTATGTACTTCATCGTGCCGTTCGTCGTGTACGGAATGATGACTCCCGAGCAGATCGATTCATGGAGCATCTCAACTCTCTATCCGATCGCACAGTTCGACTTCGGAGACATCGGACTCATCATCGCACTGGTCCTTCTGGTCACCGGAATGATCATGCTGATTCAGACGGCATTCCTGGGATCCTCTAGGACCCTGTACTTCATGGGTCATGAAGGAAACATGCCCAAGATCTTCACCTACACGAACAAGAACGGAGCACCGCTGGTCGCCATGTTCTTCCAGTTCGCCATGGGTATCATCTTCATTATCATCATCCACTTCGGATCTGTCGGAATGATCCTGGCGGCATCATCGTTCGGATTCTCGTTCGCTCTGGGAATGGGAATGCTCGCATACATCGTGTCCAAGAGGAACCCCAGGTTCAGGGACCTCCCCAGGCCTTACAAGGCACCCAAGGGATGGTACTACGTCGCCTGCTTCCTGATGATCTACCAGTTCTTCATACTGATCCCCTGTCTCGCATTCTGGTGTATCAACGGAGGAATCGAGAACGGAACCTTCTCAGTCATCATCGGAGCCGTCATCCTGCTCCTCTACGTACCCGTATGGTTCATACTCCAGTACA
>Ga0265300_10005286_pt1 | contig 10032 bp, 7 predicted proteins | sample AusTroGonzalo_MG_FD_193482 | JGI IMG/M metagenome (GOLD analysis project Ga0265300, IMG submission 193482) | Bovine rumen microbial communities from tropical cattle in Woodstock, Queensland, Australia - Gonzalo_03 | ecosystem: Host-associated > Mammals > Digestive system > Stomach > Rumen ... | reverse complement strand
AGATTTTAAGTTCTTCGAGAATTCTTTTCTCAAGAAAGGGTAGATTGCTATTCTGAAGAAGTTCAGGGTTGTTATCCCGTTTTGCAACAGCGGCATCTTTACAGGAAACACAAAGAAGACGGTCAAGGTTGAATCCATATGTTTTCAACATGATTGTTTGCATGTCACGGATTTTGGCCTGTTCCCGCATTTGCGAGTTTATTTTTTCGTATTTCGAATCACCGTTTCCAAATTCATCTTTCCAATTAAGAACGCCAAGCGGACGCATTGGCCGCAAATGCCTTTCGAAAAACTGTTTGCTGTTATTGCTTTCCATCTGATCGGCACGTTCTACAAAAACAACGATATGGGTTTTGCGAAGGATGCTGATAGCACGCTTCGCATCTTCGTTGTTGTCTGCATCCGATTGATCTCCCTGATCAAACGCGACTTCCGCACCGGGAGTGTCAACGAGCACACCCTGATTCCTCAAAATAACTGAGTCAGGGAATGCGGAACGGACTTTTATCGTATCGACCTCGCTTGACAGGATGCCTTTGTGTGAACCGTATTCCCGCAGGATCATTTTTGCTTGTTCAAGGCTGACCTGCTGAGAATCTTTCATGCCGTTGGCCTGAAGAATATCAATCCTATACATCCCTTCAGGGATGGTATCCTGTTCAATTTCTATTGCAACAGATGACATCGGAATGGGGCTTGTCGGCATTAGATCACAGCCAATAAGCTGGTTAATCAAAGACGATTTTCCGCGTTTCTGCGCACCGAAAAAACCAATCGTTTTCGGTTCGTTGTATTTGCGGATTTTCTGAACAAGAAAAATGATGCCGGAAATATTGTCAACAATACCGGGTTTTATGATGCCAGGTGTTTTATCTAGCTCATCTTCACAGGACTTTTTTATAGCATTGAGTGCCTGTAGGACAAATTGAGTTGTGTCGTTATTATCCATTTTGTGCCTTATTTTAAGAGATAAATTTGTTTCTCGATGTGTATGCCCTCAGTGATGAGCATTTTAACATTGTTTATGCGGTCTAAAACATGCTGGCGTTCCTCTGGATCGTTATTAGAGAGAAGTTCTTGAATTTCGGAGATTCGCTCCTCTCTGTCGGAAATAATATCTTCAATGTTCTGCTGATACTCCTGAATAATACTTGCCTTGTATGAATCCAAGCTTTTGAAAAGCTTGTCTTCCATTTCGTTCATTATGCTTTCAATCAATCCGGGGATACGTGTCCCCTGCCAATTCACCAATCCGATTTGGACTATTTTCTGCGCGATCAATGTAGCTGCTATTGAAATTCCTGCCGTAGCAACAGCTGTAATTCCTGTGGTAAGTGCAAGGGTTCCAGCGTTGGCGGCGTTTGCAGCGGCTGTTGCGGCTTCTCTAGCCACATTTACTGTTGCGCCACTTCCGGTAATCCAACTCCAAAGCTTTGCAAGTGCTCCAACAGATTGACAGGAATAGGCAGCTTTGGCCAACGTTGACGCGGCTGCTGCACTTTGCCAAGCTCCGTATGCGGACATAGCGGAAGACACTGCTGCTCCTGTAGCGGAAAACCCCCATGCAGCTGTGCCACCTAAAGCTGCGGTAGCAACAAAGGAACCGGCAACGGAACCGAAATCCGTCCCCTGTTTTCGCTTTGCATACAAAAAGAGTTCATCGTCAAAGTCTTGATTCAGGGTTAAAATGATTTCATCCAGCTTCGCTTCCATATCAATGAGCAGGGCTTCCATTTCTAGGGAAAGCGCCTTCCCGACTTGTTTTTTTAACTTAAAAGAGCGGAAAACCGCATTAGTCAAACCACCTTTTTCAAGACTGTCTCTGATTTTGTCTTCCACTGCATCCGCACGATTTGCAAACTTGCGCGAAAAACCGTTCACAACTTTTTTCCATTCCCGTTCAAATTTTCTCAAAGCCTTTTTAGTGTTTTCCCGTAGAAGCTTGTTTGCATCGATCAACTCATTCTGTTCGTTTTTAATAGACTCCAAATCAAAATCCTGCTTGGAGATAAGACTGTTGGTAGTCTCGATATAGTTGTTACAGGCTAAGGCTGTTTTCTTCACGAGTCCTTCAATTCTTGCTCGGATTGCGCTGGTCTGATCGGATTGTAAAACAATATACTTCTCAAGATCATCTTCCAATTCAGCGATTCCATTTTCTCCCTTCAGAGTTTCAATCTGAACGGAGTCCAATCCTTTTCGAAGCCCTTGGTAAACAGGAAGTGCAGAAACCGCATACAATTTTTCACACGGAATCCCCGTTTCCGCAATTTTCCCCATGACAAAGGATTTTACCTCTTCAAGATCGTCTGGATTCTCAATGTTATCAGTTTTCGTCAGGACGAAGAAGATCTTTTCCTTTTGTTCTGCACTTAATTCTTTCAGCAGAGCAATATCCCCGCCATCCAAAGGAATATCAGCTGAAACAAGGAAGATAATTGCATCCGTGTAAGGAAGAAAATCGCTAAGGAGAGTATCGTGATGACTGAAAACAGAGTTCTGACCAGGGCTGTCTATGATGGTTACAGCTTTACTCCATGCCGGGAAATCTCCATAGACTTCAACCGATCTGACTTGTTTCCGGTTTTCCGGGTTCTTTTCTTCCGTCACATAGTTGCGAAGTTGGGAAAGCGGAACCACGGCAGGCTGCGTTTCAGGATCGTTGAAATAAATGATTGCTTTTTCCTTCTTGTCGCCAGGAGCCAATTCCTTATCCAGGTATTTGATAATCGCGGAAGTACAAACAGTCGTTGCAATCGGGGAGATATCATCATTCGAACGTTCCATCAAGGTGTTCAATAAAGTCGATTTCCCTCGTTTAAGACTTCCGACGATTGTGATATTGTACCGTTGATTGTCAAGGTCCTTGATAAAACCGGAAACAAGATTGCTGGAAGCGGTGTCTCCGATTTGTTTGAAAACATCCTGACAGTGTCCGATGTACTTTTCGAGTTCGAGTTTGAACGGGACATAATTTGCAAACAGGCTCATAGCAAGCTCCTTGCTGTTATATGTGTTTGATGTTGTTGCGCTTGGTTTCAGTTGTCTTCAACGAGTTTTACAAGACGTTTTCTACACTCGCCGATTTCAGAAAGATCAAGATTGTCCGTGGAAGATATGAGTTCAAGCGGTGTCGTTGCAGCCTTCATTGCAGAATCCATGGAGTTTTCAAGTTCTTTTTCCATCAAATCGAAAGCTTCATTTAGTTTCTCTGTCAATTGCTTTTCGGCATCGTCCATGTTGGCGGAAGCGGCGTCCGCCACGTTTGCTCTGACCTTATTGATGCCCACTGAGCTTAGAAATTGAGAAATGGAACTCTCAAAGAAATTCCTGCCGAAAGCAGCAATGATACAGACACTGACAAACGAGAAAAATCCGATTGGCAGCCACCATGCGGTCAAAACGATAGCTGGCAAAAACAGACTGGAATAATGCGAGAAATCCTTAATTTCTACAGAAATAGGAAGCTTGAGTTCGGAAAGGGCCGTTTTGATCTTTGAATTAGCTTCGTCAAAATCGGCCTGCAGACTTTGGTCAATTTCGTGGAGTTTGGAATCAACAAACGAGGTGATTTCCTGCTTGATTGATGAGGCTATAGCATCGGTATTTTTCAACGAATCCAAACTTGATTTCATGATCTGCTCGCGAACAGAGCTTCTCAAATTGGCCATAAAGAGCGAGAAATCAGAAAAGAATTGGGAACGATAAGAGGCAATCTTTCCAGAGAGAGCCTTTTTCTGTTTTCCGTATTCCCGCTGAATCTGTTCTATGTTTTCGCGAGCAGATTGTGCTTCATTGCGCTGTTGTTCAATATCTTTTGCCCGTAGCATGAGAGCATTGCCGCAAGCGTCCAGCAGCGTTTTAGAATAAGTTTTCATTTCATTTTCGGCATGAATGACCGCTTCTGCACGGATATCATTCCGCAGATAGTCGAACAAATCTTTTTTGAACTGCACAAAGCCTGCACTGTTTGATTCTTTCGCCGAAAGTGGATAAATGCGCGGAGCAGGAATATTGTGAGAAATCAAGTGGGAGCGACAAAGTGTTTCCATCTTTTCCACTTCAGTCTGCGTTTTCCCATCCGTTTTATTGATAACGATAAACAACTTTTTATCCTTGTCTTCGCGAAGCAATGAGGATATAAATTTGAATTCGACCTCGGATTGAAGATAATTGGCATCCAAAACGACCACAATGGCATCCATGTCAGGAAGGATATCAAGCGTCCGCTGAACAATCGACTGATCAGGGTCTTCCAAACCGGGAGTGTCCGTAATCGTCAAGTCCCCAAACGGGAAATCCGGTAGGATCAAAGTAACTTTCGAAGCGTTTGCCATATCCTTAGAATAGAGGTCTTTCAGTTCATTGATGGACTGATGTACAACTACATCCCCATTTGGTTGTTCGGAATACAGTGATGCTGAAGCCCCCTTCATAAGGTAGGTAACGGTCTTTGTTGTCGGGACCGGCGAGGATGGAAGCAAATCCTTTTCAAGAAGAGAATTGATCAAAGTTGATTTTCCCGTCGAATAGCGTCCGACAACAGCGATTCGCTGAAGCCTGTTACAACTGATCTTATCCTCAATGCCTTGACAGATTTTATCCGCTCCATCAATATGCAGTTTGTTCGCGATCTCGGCGAGTTCCTTCAGTCGCGAGTGCAACTCCGCAGCATCCGGAAGTTCCGTATGAAGTGCAAAATCTTTTTTGGAATCGGAAAGGGAAATATGAAATCCCTCATCGCATGTCCCATCGATTTCTCTTTTCAACAAATCCTCTTGGGATGTTTCAGGAAAAGATGCGCCCCTTTCCTTTGCAAGTTTTGCCTGTTCGACCTTGTCCATTTGCGAGAAAATGTAGCTGAGGGCGAAACTGGCAATCCCTATGTCGTCCAGCCAACCTACAACTGGGATGAAATCCGGGATAATGTCAATCGGCGTGATGATATATAAAAGAGCCCCAGCAACAGCAATCTTTTTGGTTCCAGTGATTTCAGAAGACAGGAAGAATTCATAGAGTTGCTTTGCCCTGGAAAGCAGCCCTATGTTGTTGACGCGGGCAGTCCACTTCCCGAACGATTCCTTGATTTGTGTCTGCTTCTGCGGACTCGCCGCATCTTTGCACCACTTTGAATCCAGAAACTCTTTTCCGTTCATGCAAAAAAAGCCTTTCTCTTTTGTTGGTTGTTATTGCTGTTATGATAAATGTTTGTTCGTTATCTTTTTTGCAAAGCCAAGGATTTCTTTTCTTGCATCAACAGGTTTAATGACATTTGCACGGCCACATTGATGCAGTGTCCAAGTAATCAGGCGTTGACGAGGGAGCTTTGCCACGGAGACCTCGCTTTCGCCGTTTGACAGATGCTTAATCTTCTGCATTCGGTGGAGCGGACGAACGGGAAGAATCTTTGTCAGGTATGCGTCGCAATGCACGACCACGTTCTCGACCGCTTCATAGTCGAACACATCATCCTCGGTAACGGTTCCGATGATTTTTTGATTCGGCACAAACTTCCTGCTAGTCTTGGTAACAGATTTTATCCTTGCCACGGTCAGCGTACGCATTTGTTTACGGACGTAGCAGAAGCCTTTCGTGTACCAAGCCCCATCGTAGAATACTATTGCGTGGGGCTCGAAGTCTCTTGAGGTCGTTTTCCCTCGACTGTCAAGATAGTCAATGTGACAAATCTCATGGTTCTGCCATGCCTGGAAAAGCGGCATAAACACATTCGCATCTACTCTGATTCGATTCGAGGGAATCACGACCAAGGATTCGACCAAAGTCTGGTCCAATGCGTCGGGGTTATTGTTCGTGAGGAGATAATCGACGGCAGCCCGCATATTCTGTTTCAGAGGTTCCGGAAAGATATGTTCGGCGACCCGTGCACCGAGAACAGCAGAGAACACAGCCGTATCCTCAAAGAACTGCGGGCATGAGAAATTCCAGGAACGCTTTGTCAGGTAATATCCGTTTTTGGATGCGCTGAACTTAATGGGGGCGCCAAAGTCGTTCTTCAGGACTTGGATGTCTCTGGCAACCGTTTTGGGGGTACAGGCTATATTGATATTCTCGTTCACATCGGCTGCACGAAGCTCCGCCGCAAACGATGAACAATTCGGATAACGGTTTTCCTTCAGACTTGCAACAAGTCTCACGAATCGGATCAATTGTTTTTTGCTGATCGGCATACCGTTGTCCTCGTATTACGTCATGGTTTTTGCAATACTATACTGCCGACCATCGGACATCTTGTGGGGTACCCACTATCTTTTTCGAGAAAAAACGAAAAAAGATGGGATCGCCGATTCCCCCACATGGAATATGCAGACCCCCTGAGCATGTGCAACAGCCCACGCTTTCCTAAGCCAGTTATGCTCTCGGTTTCCATGCGTTTCACCTCAAATTGGGGACAACTGTATAACCTTTGCTCTATTATATCACCATCTTGGTAATAATTCAAGCGAAAAACAGAAAAAGATTGAGTATTTTCCCTACACCACATGGAACCCGTTGTGGTCCTGCTCCATCCCGACCTCGGAGAACATCTCTTCGATGAAGTCCTCGTCGCTCTCTACACGACGCTTTCGCGGCTGCTTTTTCTTCCGGCGATAGTCCCGGACGAAGGTGACGTCGCCAATGTTCTCCCATAGGAGTTTGAGCTTCGGATTCGTGCTGGGCAGAATGGTACGCATGACCGTGGTCTGGTCCGGCGTCTGCGTCCCGTTCGTGGCGACCTTGATGTGTTCGGCGATCTGCTCATAGGTCGGCCTGCGCGGGAGTTCGTATGGCTCTCCCTTGCTGACGGCGTTCCAGTAGGCGTCCCGCAGAGACATGGCCAGGCCGTCCAGGTAATCAATGATCATGGCTTCCCTGGACTTCTTGACGGCATCCTTGGGGATGACCTGCGCACCTTTCCCCTTGGCGGGCTTGATGGCCTCCAGACGCTGTTGCACAGCATCCAGGTCAAAGACGCATTCCCCGTCCTGAACGGAAATGAGCTCGCACATTTGGAAGATGCGACCGGAGAACTTGTCCACCGCTGGCGGATTGAGCTCACCGACGACAAGGATCTGCGTTGTGCCTTCGGGGAGCGACGCAAGCACTTCCGAGGATAATCTATTGGCGAAGAACACCTGGCGCCTGCATCTGGCGAGCGAAACACCCGTCTCCCCAAGAAACCACAGGCCGGCACCTCGTTCCTCCGGCTTTCCGGAACACTTGAATCCCTGCTGAATCCTGTTCATGATGGCATTCACGTTGACGCGCCAGCGGCGGAGCTGCGCAAGCTCGACCGGATACGGGATCCCCGTCTCCTCGCAGAAGGCGAGGAAGACGGTACGGCGGTCTTTCGTGAGGATGCGTTCCACGGTCGCACCGTGGCTGTCCCCGCACGGGCAGCGGACGAACGTCGCGGGCTGGGCGGGTTCCAGAAATTTGAGCGCGAGGTACGGTGCAGCGGTCTCATCGACCACGGACGAATCGAATTCCGGAATGGCGGTCCAGGCCATTCCGGCGGCTATTGTGTTCAGGTCAAGCGGCATATCTGGGGAACCAAATGTTTCCGGCCTTCAAAAGAGGCGCGTGGACTTTGCAGTTGAGGTCAAGGATGTTGTGGCCGTCCGGGCGGAAACGGACGGTCTGATACCGGGAACGCCCGAACTCCCTGGACAGCTTGACGCGGACATCGAGCCATTCGACGATACGGTTGTCACGCGTGAGGGTGTGATTCCGAATGGCCTCCTCGATCTGAACGTAGATTGAGCGGTCGCGTTCCAGGAAGATCTGGCGGCTGCCCGGACAGTCGCGGACGCACAAGCGGATGCCGACCGGCATCGCCTCGACAATGTAACCGTCCTCATCCGGGGCGAAGACGAAATCGGGATTGAGCACGGGCGAGAGATCGTACAGGGGCTTGTTCGGCTCGGCTCCGACGATGTATGCGTTCTTGACGACGCGCGCCCAGATATTGCAGAGGTCGAGCTTCTCCTTCTTCGAGAATCCGGGAAGCAGCGCCTCGACTTGCTTCAAGGCACGGTGATACACGAACACGATCTGCGCGGTCTTCGTGGAAATGGCCTCGTGGTCAAACTCGCCGTCTTCGCACGTCGTGATGTGCCGTTTGAAGTCGTTCAAGTCGATGATATAATACTCATCCTCGCCATTCCTGAGCTCGAATGCGATGTCGAGATATTTCCCGCGGCCCTGGTGGCCCTGGATATATGGCGCAAGCTCGCCTTTGAGCTTTTCCAGGTCGGGAGTCTCTGTGTCGGGGAACGGGGCTTCGATCAAATATGGCTCGACGTCGGCGAGGAACCAGCGGTCTTTGCGGATGCGGTCGATGGAGGCGAACGTCCCCAGGCTTTCCCAGAGTTCGGGATGTTCGAGGTAAACCCAGACGGCCTTGTTCAGCACTGTTTCCTCTGCGTAGTCGGGCGGCAGGGAAAGCGACTGTGCCTCCAGCGAGCGGATGATGGCCTCGCTCGCGCCCGCCCACGCGGCGAACGTGCCGATTTCCACCAGTTCGGGTTCGATGATTCTGTGGTCGGCGTCGTCCATGAGCATGTAGTTCATGAAGACGTCGTTTTTGTATTTATAAGCGGACGCTTTCCAATTCACACTCATGGAAAGGCTGTGCCGCGAAAGAAGAGCGGAGAAAAGGTCGGGCTTGATCCGACGGACCGTATTCTTTACGTTGAATCCGTCACACATGGTAATTGTCCTTTCAAAATCAAAAAAGCAGTTTCGGTTGGCGTTACCTCATCCGGCTCGGAGCATGGCCGTCAGTTTGCGGTAGACATGGGCCGTGTCCCGCGCGTCTTCCAGGGCGTTGTGCTGGACGTCGCCGTCGATATCGAGCATGAGCTTGAGCGACTGGAGCGAGACGCTGGAGAACGGTTCCTCCCCGATCTGGGTGCGGAGAATGTCGTTGAGCGAAAGGGCCAGCCTCATGCTGTCGCGTCCGTGATGCGAGAAAATCCGGGAGAACACGGGGAACGCGGCCTTCATGAATGCCATATCGAAGGCGAGGTTATGAGCTATGGGCGTGATGGCGCTGATTCCGTTCTCCTCAGCCCAGCTGATCAAGTCGGCCTCGACTTCCTGCAGCGGCTTTCCCTCGGCGGGATTGAGGTTATTCACGGCGACGGCCTTCGGGTCGATGCGGTCCGGATGTTCCGCACGAATCCGGCAGGAAAACTCCGGGATGCACTTGTCGATGGTGAAGTCCAGCGTGAGCGGGACAACGGCGACTTCAAGGACATCGTTCCACCCAGGCGCAAGGCCAGTGGTTTCGAGGTCGATGGCGGCAAAAATGTTCATGTCATCTTCTCCTTTCAAATCAGTTTCAGTATCAGCAGGACCGGGAGCAGCAAGAACATCACGATGCATCCCTACCGCGGATGACAATCATGTCGCGTCCGAAAAGGCTGTTCGCGATGCCCTTGTTGCCGCAGGCGCTTACACGCTCCCCGCTGCCACCGCGTCCGAACTCGGCGGCGTCAAGGTCGCCGCAGTCGCCACTTCCGGCCTGAATAATGCGTCCGGTAGCATCAGCATCGCCACGGCATCGGCTTCCCAGCTTGGCGGCGTGAAGATCGGGTCGAACATCTCCGTCAGCAACGGCGTGATCTCCGTCGCCGAGAGCACGAACAGTCAGAAGGGCGTGGTCCTTACGAAAAGCACCATTGACGGCAACAACGCCAGTCTGTCCGCCACCGACTCCGCAGTCGGCACTGTCCCGACCGTGTGGGCCGTTGAAACCGCCCTGAAAGCGAAGCAGGACAAGCTCACTGCCGGCACGGGCGTCTCCATCACGAACGGCACGGTCAGCGTCGCCGATACCGTCATCTACGAGGTCGTGTCCTGACCCTGGACGCTCTTGAATCCGTCCGGCATCCGGCCGGACGGAACACAATTCAACTCAACTTTTAGGAGAACATCTCTATGGCAAATAAGAAAATCCTGCTGAAATCGACCGCTGGCGACGCGCTGTATCCGCGCACCTCCATCGATAACCTCGTGGATGCGGTCGGC
>Ga0265300_10005285_pt1 | contig 10032 bp, 3 predicted proteins | sample AusTroGonzalo_MG_FD_193482 | JGI IMG/M metagenome (GOLD analysis project Ga0265300, IMG submission 193482) | Bovine rumen microbial communities from tropical cattle in Woodstock, Queensland, Australia - Gonzalo_03 | ecosystem: Host-associated > Mammals > Digestive system > Stomach > Rumen ... | reverse complement strand
CGAATTAGAGAAGCCACAGGCATACATAACCTCCGTGACGTTCACGCCTTGGTTAGCTAGCAGATAAGCGGCTCGCTTCAGACGTATGTTACGGATAAAGTCATGAGGAGTCTGTCCTGTCAGTTCCTTCATCTTACGATGCAGGTGGACACGACTGATACCCACCTCGTCGGCAATCATATCTACACTTAGGTCGGAATCATCAATACGGGCGTTAATCGTTGCCATCACTCGCTCCAGTAACTTCTCATCCGGTGACTTCAACTTCACCTCGTCAAGTTTCTCCTCTAACTGATCGTTACGCTCATACTTCAAACGGAGAAGCTGATGACTATTGATCAGGTTGATGATGGTACGTCGCAGGATATCCATATTGAACGGTTTAACGATATAGGCATCGGCACCTGTCTCCAGACCTTCCAAGCGATCCTCATCACGGTTCTTGGCAGTCAGAAGCACAACAGGCATGATATTCGTAGACGGGTTGGCTTTTAACTTTGAGCAGAGCATGTTTCCATCCATCTCAGGCATCATCACATCACTGAGAACCAGATCAGGTCGCACACGCAGTACTTCCTTCAATGCTTCCACACCATTGGTGCAAGCGCACACATCATAGTCACGACTCAGTTCACTGACAAGATAGTCACGGATCTCATCATCATCTTCCGCCACCACCAACGTGTGTCTCCTACCGCTCTTCTGAGCAATAGCCGAGTCATCATCCATCTGTTCCAGATCTTCAATCTCAATAGAAATACTCTCTGCCATATTGTCGTCCATCTCCACATCCATCTCCTCTGGTTTCAGGTGGGCATTACCCAATGGAATAGAGACAATAAACTCACAACCCTGTTCTAGATTATGTGCAGAGATCGTGCCATGATGCAACTCCACAAGTGAGCGCGTCAGATCAAGACCGATACCCGTTCCCACATTCCGGTCATTGGCTGTTGAAGCCACCTGATAGAATCGCTCGAAAATCTTGTCAATCTTCTCGTCTGGGATCTTCTCACCATTGTCACTGACAGAAATGGTTGCATTCTTCTCATCATGCGTGACACGGATATCTATTTTTCCTCCTGTCGGGGTGAATTTAAAGGCATTTGAAAGGATATTCATAATCACCTTGTCAAAATTCTGCCGATCTAACCATACCGGCAGGGAAGGCGTATCATGCTCGTACGTCAGGGTGATTCCCTTCACCTTCGCCTGATGCTCAAAAAGTGCGTAGATATCTCCGACAAAACCCACGAGATTAATTTCCTTCATACGCATCTGCATCTGTCCCTTATCGATCTTACGCAGATCCATCATCTGGTTAATCAGATGGAGAATACGTTCCGCATTTCGTTTGATAGTCTCATAGACACCTTTCTTTCTGAGATCAGTTTCCTCTTTCAGCAAAGACAGCAATGGAGTCATAATCAGTGTCATCGGAGTCCGAATCTCATGACTGATATTCATAAAGAAGCGTAACTTCGCCTCACCCAACTCCTCCGCATGGATATGCTCTTGCAAGCGTAACCGATCCTGCTCCTTCCGTCGACGGTTAACAACATAGTACCAGGTTCCTGCTCCCAATGCAAGCAGGTAGAAGAAACAAGCCCATGCCGACCGGTACCAGGGAGCATGCACAACCACCGTGAACATGCGCTCCGGGGTCTCAATATTATTCCGTTCTGCCTTCACACGGAAGCGATAGGTGCCTGGTGACAGATGCGAGAAAGTAATCTCATTAACACCTGGCTGCAAACGAACGAAGGCCTCACCGTTAATACTATACAGATATGTAATATGCTCAGGATTATCGTAGGTTAGTGTCGACATCTGGATGGCAAACGAGTTATCATGATAACCTAACTCAAAATTCCGACTGGCGATAACCGTCGTATCCGTCACATGGAACCGGCCAGATTTTGTCGTATTATTAACGACCTCACCATTGATGGTGAATCCCGTCAACTGCACCGTCGCCTCCCATTTACTCTGTGCGATATCCACAGGATTAAACCACGTGAGTCCACCGACGCCACCAAAATACAAGGTTCCCGTGTTCGTCATCCACGACGCGCCATCGGAGAACTCATTAGACTGTAGTCCGTTGTCAATAAAATAACTCTGTATGAGTTCCGTTTTCGGGTCATAGCAATAGAGACCATGGTCTGTGGCCACCCAGAGTTTTCCACGCAGATCCTGCTCAATAGAAGCGATACCATTATCACCAAGTCCTTTTTCCTCCGCAAACTGCGTCAGCGTTCTCTTCTCCAGGTCGTAACAGCAGAGGCCATCATTTGTACCAATCCAGAGTTTCCCCATAAACTCACGGGCTACACGTACTGGTGTTCCATAATTCAGACAGTTTTTGCCAAAGGTACTAAGCCAACTACCTTTCTCAACATCCAAACAACAGACACCCATTGTTGTTGCCACATAGATACGCCTCTGGTCTGGTGAGATAGACAGTTGCGAGACATAGGCATTGGTCAGACTGTTGACGTTCCTGTTACTTTCCGCATCTCCTTTCACTGGATAGATGACGGTCTTGCCAGTCTGCTGATCCAGCATTAACATGCCGTCTCCCAAAGTTCCTATCCATAGACGGTTCTTATTATCAACCTCAATATCAAAGATACTGAAATTATCCGGGAAGGGGAAATTGTACTTATGATACTGTCCACCATGAGGATCAATCCATCCACCACCATCGTTATATGAGCCAATCCATATTCGCCCTTGAAGGTCTTCAGCAATCGTCATGACCGAAGCGGGGAAGTTATCTTTGTAGTGCCTAACTTGTTGTCTGTCACTACTAAAACAATAAAGGCCATCCTTATCCGTTCCAACCCATAGGCGTTTCTGACTATCAACACAGGTACTGATGACACAGGCCGAGCCAATCATATTACGGGAGCCTTGTTTATAACCCATATAGTTAAAACCCATCGAAGCACCCGACTGCATGTATAGTCCCTTTTGTAGAAGTCCCAGCCAAATATTACCACTATGGTCCTCCGTGATTGAAGTAACCTTGCTCTTCGACAGATCGACCTCCGTACTATAATACGGATTATCAGTCAGCACTCCTGTCTGAGGATGATAGACTCCAAGTCCCTCACCGTCATAGCCCAATAACAACTCGCCCCTCCGGTTAAAATAGAGTTCCTCAATAGGCTTTGTCCCCACCTGCTCCACACGAACGAAGTCGTTGCCTTTCAACTGGAACAGGCCTGCCTTCGATGTTCCAAGGTAAATCATACCATTAGAACCTTCGCAGACTTTACGGAGAGATGCGTTCATCGGAGCATCCTTGAAGTAAACACGCGACGACTTCCCGTTATCACAGATCAGACCCTGATTACGGGTCACGACCCACAAGTTTCCTTTCTTGTCCTCCATCATCTGCTCAACAGTATGGACACCTTTCAAAGCGCCACCCACCTGATGAGCATTCTTGGCATTGTCGATCTTCAGCACGCCAAAGCCTGACGTTCCGACCAGTATTTCACCATTACGTCTTTTCAGGAAGCAGGTAATAAAACAATCGATATGTTTACCTCCTAGGTCCTTTACCTCTACCGTCTGAAAGCGATTGCCGTCATACGTCTGAAGAATACCCCACATACCCAGATAGAATAGCCCCTGATGATCTTGAACAATACAGTTTACGTAATTACTGGCCATGCCCAAAACACCACCTTTCTCTTTCTTGTAGATATGGAACTGGTAGCCGTCATACTTATTCAAACCATTGCGGGTTGCCAACCAGATGAAGCCGTCATTGTCAAGGTAAACCTGACTGGTAAAATTGCTCGACAACTGGTGGTTAGCGTCAAACAATCGACCCATCTGCGCTGATATTGAAAGTGTCCAAAAAGTGAAGAAAGTTAGTAGAATCTTCCTATCCATATGTATTGGCATGTTTATGATTTCTTGGGCAAAGATAATGTATTTTTCAAAAACCACCAAGGAAATGTTATATATAATTATGTTTATGGCCCACATTTCCCCGCCGATAGAGAGAACCTGTTCACCTTTTGCTCCCTTTTTGCGAAATGAAACACAACAAAAAGAAGTTGTAACATACAGAAAAGGGCACCTCAAAAAAACTTTGTAACTTTGCACCCACTTTTCCTTCAGACAAGGAAGACTTCAATAAACCAATAACGAGATGAAAAAATCAATGAGAACCGTGCTAACAATAGCACTTTTAGCGTTGCCGTTTTCAAGGATGACAGCAGCCGTAGACCCTAATTTCTACATTTTCCTTTGTTTCGGGCAATCAAACATGGAGGGAGCTGCACGCCCAGAGGCTCAGGACCTTGCTAGTCCTGGTCCGCGATTCCTGCTGATGCCTGCAGTCGACTTTCCTGAGAAAGGTCGTAAGATGGGCGAATGGTGTGAGGCTTCTGCCCCCCTCTGTCGTCCTAACACCGGACTGACACCTGTCGACTGGTTTGGCCGTACCCTTGTAACTTCACTGCCTGAGAATATAAAAATTGGTGTCATCCATGTGGCCATCGGCGGTATTGACATCAAGGGATTCCTCCCCGACAGCATCCAGAGCTACATCAAGAAGGCTCCACAATGGATGAAGGGCATGCTTGCTGCCTACGACAACAACCCCTACGAGCGTTTGGTCACATTAGCCAAGAAGGCCCAGAAGGACGGTGTTATCAAAGGCATTCTGATGCATCAGGGTGAGACGAACACGGGTGACCCGAAGTGGGCAGGCATGGTGAAGCAGGTATACGACAACCTGTGTGGCGACTTACAGTTGAAGCCAGAAGATGTGCCCCTTTATGCCGGAAATATCGTACAGGCCAACGGCGAGGGCGTATGCATCGGGTGCAAAAAACAGATTGACGATCTACCAAAGACCCTGCATACCTCACAGGTGATTTCCTCAGACGACTGCACCAACGGTCCCGACAAACTGCATTTCGATGCAGCAGGCTATCGTGAGCTGGGTTGCCGTTATGGCGAGGCCGTCGCCCGTTTCTTGGGATACGAGCCAATACGTCCTAAGATGGAGTCAAGCATCAAGAAGATGGAGGTGCCCGCCGATGCTTTCATCGCGGAGACCACCGTTCCAGGCAATCAATTCCCCAAACTCGACAAGGAACGCCGCGGCTACTTCTACCTGAAGGCTCCTGAAGCCAAGAACGTAGTACTCGACATCTGTGACAAGAAATACAACATGCAGAGCGACGGCGAGGGTGGTTGGACCGCCATCACCGATCCGCTGGTAGAGGGTTTCCACTACTACTTCATGAACATTGGCGGTGTGAACTTCATCGACCCTGCCACTGAGACGTTTTTCGGCTGCAACCGCGAAGCAGGTGGTATCGAGGTGCCCGAGGGCAGCGAAGGCGACTACTACCGCCCGCAGCAGGGTGTACCCGCTGGACAGGTTCGCAGCATCTACTATTTCAGCAATGAACAACAGGTATGGCGTCACGCCATGGTCTACACCCCTGCCGAATACGACCTGAAGAAAAATCTCAAGAAGCGCTACCCTGTGCTTTATCTGCAGCACGGCATGGGTGAGGATGAGACAGGTTGGAGCAAGCAGGGTCACATGCAGCACATCATGGACAACGCCATCGCCAAGGGCGAGGCCGTTCCGATGATCGTGGTTATGGAGAGTGGCGACATCAAAGCTCCGTTCGGACAAGGACAGACCATGGAGACTTATGGAAACTCCTTCTATCCAGTTCTTCTGAACGATCTCATCCCCTACATCGACAACAATTTCCGCACGAAGAGCGACCGTGATAACCGTGCCATGGCTGGTCTATCCTGGGGTGGTCACCAGACCTTCGATATCGTGCTTAACAACCTCGACAAGTTCTCTTATCTGGGAACCTTCAGTGGTGCCATCTTCAACCTCGATGTGAAGACCGCCTACAATGGAGTATTCACCAAGGCTGACGAGCTGAACAAGCAGATCCACTACTTCTTCATGATGAGTGGTACGGAGGGTATGGACAAGATGTTTGGTACAGAGAAACTTGTCAAGAGCCTCAACGATCTGGGCGTGAACGCCCACTACTACGAATCGACGGGTACAGCCCACGAATGGCTTACCTGGCGCCGTGGTCTCAACCAGTTCATCCCACATTTGTTCAAGAAGTAAACTAGAGATATAACAACACAGGCGAAATCTACCTATCTGGTTAGATTTCGCCTTTTTTTTATCTCTTCCTCGTGTGAAAAGGGTGCTGTTTTTCGGTTGTTTTTGACTACGAAGATACAAAATCCATGTCTGTTCTATATGTTTTTCGGTTATTATTTACTTTTTTTGATTCTTTTTGAGCACAAGGATCATCTTATTGCGTAGCATCTTACAATTCTCGGATGTTACGATTGCGTCCGCTATGATACAAATAGTAAAGTATATGATACGCTCGAAATAATATTTCTAGAGGAATTGTCGTACCTTTGCGGCTGAATAAAGATATTATAACATAAAACAAATTCTTCAAATGAAAAGACTATTACTCGGACTGACCCTGCTTGTAGCAGGTAGCGTGTCCACATTCGCACAATGGCCGCAGCCAGTTGATCCAAATGCGGGAATTGGACTGAAAGATGCCTACAAAGACTATTTCACCATTGGTGTCGCAGTGAACAAGAGAAACATTCAGGATCCTGACCAGATTGCACTCATCAAGAAGAACTTCAACAGCATCACTGCAGAAAATGACATGAAGGTGGGATTGATGCAGCCCAAGGAAGGTGTTTGGAACTTCGGTGCTGCCGACAGCATTGCCAATTTCTGCCGTCAGAACGGTATCAAACTGCGTGGACATAACCTCTGCTGGCATTCTCAGTTTGCCGACTGGATGTTCAAGGACAAGAAGGGCAAGCCCGTCAAAAAAGAGGTATTCTACGAGCGTCTGCGCAAGCATATCCACACAGTGGTAAATCGCTATAAGGACATCATCTATGCATGGGACGTTGTCAACGAAGCCATGGCCGACGACGGTCCTCAGATGTTCTGGCCCAAAGCTAGCCCTTATCGCCAGAGTCAGCTATTCAAGCTCTGCGGCGACGAGTTCATTGCAAAAGCCTTCGAATTCGCCCGCGAGGCTGACCCCGACGTGCTGCTGTTCTACAACGACTACAGTTGCGTGGATCCCGGCAAGCGTGAGCGCATATATAACATGGTAAAGAAGATGTTGGATGCTGGCGTACCCATCGACGGTATCGGTATGCAAGGCCACTATAACATCTATACTCCCGACGAAAAAGAACTCGACAAGACCATCACCCGTTTCAGTGAGTTGGTAAAGCACATCCACATCACAGAGCTCGACCTGCGTACCAACACAGAGAGCGGTGGACAGTTAATATTTGCCCGTGGTGCGGCTAAGCCACAGGCGCCCTACATCGCCACCCTTCAAGAAGACCAGTACAACCGTATCTTCCGTGTTTTCAGAAAGCACAAGGATGTCATCGACAATGTAACATTCTGGAATCTTGGCGATAAGGACTCTTGGCTCGGTCTGAACAACCACCCGCTGCCTTTCGATGAGAACTACAAGCCAAAGGCTTCCTATAGAGTGATTAGAGATTTCGATACAGCCAGCGATAACTTCGCACCAAAAGAGGACTTCGTTCCCAACAAATGGAACCAACCCGGACAGGAGTACCCACAGGTTAACAGCGAGGGTTATGCTCGTTTCCGCATAGAGGCGCCCGATGCCAAGTCTGTCATCGTCAGTCTCGGTCTTGGTGGCCGTGGCGGTACAGTGCTCCGCAAGGACAAAGACGGTGTATGGACTGGTACTACAGAGGGACCGATGGATCCTGGTTTCCACTACTATCACCTGACGATTGATGGTGGCGTAGTAAACGATCCCGGTACCGGCAACTACTTTGGCTCTTGCCGTTGGGAGAGTGGTATCGAGATTCCCGCACCCGACCAAGATTTCTACGCCTGTCGTACCGATATTCCTCACGGGAACATCCAGAAGATCCTTTTCTATTCAAAGAGTCTTGGCAAGATGCAGGAGGCAACCGTATATCTGCCCAATGGATACGGCAAGCTCGTGAAGGGCAAGCAGGAACGCTATCCTGTTCTCTACCTGCAGCACGGATGGGGTGAGAACGAGACCAGTTGGCCCGTACAGGGTTGTGCCGGTCTGATCATGGACAACCTGATCGCAGAAGGCAAGATTAAGCCCTTCATCATCGTGATGGCCTATGGTCTGACCAATGACATCAAGTTTGGTACCATCGGCAAGTTCGATGCCAAAGAGTTTGAGACCCTGCTTGTCGATGAGCTCGTACCTTTCATTGACAAAAACTACCTCACCAAAGCTGATAAATGGAATCGTGCCATGGCCGGTCTGTCAATGGGTGGTGTTGAGACGAAACTCATCACACTGCGCCGTCCGGAGGTATTCGGCTACTGGGGTCTGCTCAGCGGTGGTCAGTATGCTCCCGAGGAGATCAATGACACGAAACAGGTACGTCTGATCTTCGAGAGCTGTGGTTCAAAGGAGTTCCCCGACGGCATCAACAAGTCGGTTGAGGCACTCAAAGCCGCAGGTTACAATGCTGTAGGATTTGTGTCGGAAGGCACCGCCCATGAGTTCCTGACCTGGCGTCGTAGCCTTCGTGAGATGGCTCCCCTGCTCTTCAAATAAGAATCAGAACACCTGACGATGAAGATTATAAAAATCATGCTCGTTCTGACGAGCATACTGTCTCTTTCGGCGATGGCACAGAATGTGCTATCGCCGAATGGGCATATATCGGTAAAGGTTCATGACGACCGACTGATTGTTTGTTATAAACAGCAACAGGCTCTGGAGTTGACACCAACGGCTTTTCAGTATTCTACAACGGAGTCCGCACTGTCATTTGTTAGGCAGGTCAAAAACGACTACCGCATGATAGCTGGCAAACGTCTCCACTGCACCAACGAAGCCAACGAGTACCAGGTCCCTTTGCGCGACAAGAATGGACGCTTGGTTGTCAGACTGTACAACGACGGCATCGCATTCCGTTATGAATATGACAACCTGCAAGACCAAAAACCATGGGAAGAGCAGACTATCTATCATATACCCGAGGGGACACGTCGTTGGATACAACAGTGGACTGAGGCCTACGAAGGTTTCTTTCCCCTCTCCACAACAGCCAAGGCAAAACCAATACCGAGCTTCAATCGTCCATCCGTCACTCCAGACGGATATAACAATCGATGGGGCTACCCCGCCTTGTTGGAGCCCCAAGATGGTCTCTTTGTCCTGATCAGTGAGGCGAACATCGAACGAAAACAAAGTGCTTCTTGCCTCTATGGTGCTGACGGCGACTACCGTGTAGTTCCCGATGAGAACGAGGTGAAGGTAAATGGCAGCTGGCACACACCTTGGCGTGTGGCCATCATCGGTCAACTGTCCGACATCGTACAGTCCACACTGATCACGGATGTCAGCGAGCCATGCCGGATTGATGATACGAACTGGATTCATCCCGGTGTGGTATCGTGGATCTATTGGGCCTATAACCATGGAAGCAACGACTACAATATCATCAAGAAATACGTGGACATGGCCGTCACCCTCCATCTGCCTTACGTGCTTATCGATGCCGAATGGGACGAGATGAAGGATGGTAAGACCATCGAAGATGCTGTCGAATATGCCAAGTCACAGGGAATCAGGCCGATGATTTGGTACAATTCATCTGTGGGCTGGATCGATGGTGCTCCCGGACCGAAATTCCGACTGAACAAGCCAGAAGATCGAGAGGAAGCATTCGCCTGGTGCGAACGCATCGGTGTGGCAGGCGTAAAGATTGATTTCTTCTCCGGTGACAACCAGATGAACATGGATTACTGTCAGGACTTGCTGGAGTGCGCTGCCAAGCATCACCTCCTTGTGAACTTCCACGGTGCCACTATCCCCAGAGGTTGGCAACGCACTTATCCGAACCTGCTTAGCACCGAAGGGGTCTATGGTGCGGAATGGTATAACAATGTTCCGACCTTCACCGACAAGGCCGCTTCTCATAATG
>Ga0265300_10005280_pt1 | contig 10040 bp, 8 predicted proteins | sample AusTroGonzalo_MG_FD_193482 | JGI IMG/M metagenome (GOLD analysis project Ga0265300, IMG submission 193482) | Bovine rumen microbial communities from tropical cattle in Woodstock, Queensland, Australia - Gonzalo_03 | ecosystem: Host-associated > Mammals > Digestive system > Stomach > Rumen ... | reverse complement strand
AGGCGTGACGGCGCTCGAGTACATACTCGACGGACTGGAGGCCGAGCTCGCGCTGGAGCGGGAGCTCGGCGTGCGTCTTGTGGAGTGCGACAGGTCGCTGCTGGCGCCTGTCGCCCCCGCCTCCGCTGCCCCCGCGCCCGCAGCTATTCCGCGGCCGGCCCAGCCGCGGCCCGCGCCGACGCGCAGGCCGCCGGCGGCTCCGGCAGGGCAGCAGGGGACGGGCTACAAGTTCGTGTTCCTCCACGACAGGCCGCTGTCGCCGAAAGGTGCGGAGATGGTCGGGAAGATCGTGGCGGCCATGGGCGCGACCGGCGAGTCCGCGCCGGTGGTCGTGGACGGCGCGATGCCAAGGGCCAAGGTGTACATCGCGCTAGGCGCCGCCGCGCTCGGCAAGTGGATGCCGGACAGGAAGGGCGGCCCGGGGGACTGGCTGAAGACGGACGGCGGCTCGGACGTGCTAGTAACGCATTCGCCGGAGAGCCTCGTGCGTTTTTCCGTCGTCACTCCGGCCGTGATGAAGCTGAAGCGCGACATGTGGACAAGCCTCAAGGAAGTCGTCAGGCGAACGGCGTCCGCCTGACAGCCGGTTGCCGCTGGAGACGCGCGCCTACGTGTCCGCCAATCGCCAAGGTCTATTAGCGCAACGCCTTAATTTATAACAGGTTGATTATTGTTTATTTACATCAAACTCACGCTTTGCAAAGTTCCATATCTTAAGCTCGTCCATTAAAAACGCCGATTTGTTGTTAAAGGACTTTCCTGTTGTGCGGCTAAGGGGGATGTCGAGGGTGATTGCGTTATTGGCTATTGCATCAGTGTTGACAGTTCCTGTTGCGTGGCACACCTCCCGGCCGTCGATGAAAATTGAAAGACTTGTCGGCGTCCAGGTGAAAGCGTAGTGGTGCCAACCGTTGTAGTCCTCGCCCTTGAAGATGTCGGAATATGGCATCATGTAATTGCTGCCTCTGTTCGAGTATGCGTGGATGCCAAAGAAAGTCCCGCAGATTCCAGAATTGCCACAGCCGTCGTTTGAGGCAAATTCCAAGTGTCCTTTTTCTGTGCCGTCTGCTGCAAGGACGACAAAGAACCGAGGGTCGCCACCTGTGGAAAACTCTGTTTTGCCACTTGCCATGTTTGCCCAGAATTCGATGCAGCCTTCTGTGCCGAGTGTTCCTTCGGAAAATTTGATTTCGGCACCGGCAATGCCGGGCTTCACATAGAGCGCGCCACCGCTCCTTCCCTCGTCTTTCATGATCTGGCCTAGCTCGAGTTTAACGGATGGTCCAACTGCCGTCGATGTTGTAGCCGCCTCGTCGTCGAAGGTGCAGTAGAAGACGAGTCCGTCGTCGCCGCCGCCTGTCGAGACCTTGCGCCGCGAGAGCGCGATGGAGCGGAAGCTGTCGCGCGCTATCGTGAGCTCGCCGAGGAGCGACTTGATCTTGAAGTTCTCGTTGGCGACGGTTATTGCGAACTTATCGCCGTTTATGAGCTCGACTTTCGATTCTCCGTCCTTGCCGGAGAAGACGATGGCCTTCACTATCGCAAGGTCGAGCGTAAGGTTCTCGTCGAACGCCGTTGAGCCAGTTACGCGCCTTGTGACAAGCTCGCCTTTGACGGTTGAGCCGTCCTTGAGCGCGGCGTTCGCGGAGATGATTGTCGCGGCATCTTGCGCGAATGTGGCAAAGCTTGTTGCGAGGAGAAGATGTGTGATGAACTGCTTCATGTCGTAATCCTATTTGCTGCTCACGATACTATTGGATGTCGAATTCAGACTTGGCGTGATTCCATATCTTCAGTTCGTCAATTGTGAAGGGGGTGTTTGGCTCCGTGTTGTACTGGTTTGTGTTGCTGTTGGGGAGCCCCATGACGGAAGGTCCGCTCTTTAGCTTTTCTTCGTTGATGCGGCCTTCTTCGGCCTTGAATGTGCCATTAAGCTTGTCCCCGTCAATGTAGATGGTGAGTTTTTCTTCAGTCCACGAAAACGCGTAGTGATGCCATGCCGCCACGTCAGGAATAACATCTGCATATCTGTAGCCGCCGCCACAAGCTCCGCCTTTGATATACGAGTAGTTGAAGCAGCGAATGCAGAAGCCTCCCATGCCGCCGCCGTTATTTGAAGAGAATTCAACGGTGAACCATCCCGAAGGCGACTTTATGAAGATGATTCTCGGATCGCAGTCACGATAAACATCTCGCCTTGGCTCAATCTTGGCCCAAAACTCAATGCAGCCTTCTTTCCCGAACGTCTCTGGGGCAAGCGTGAAGAAGCCTGCGCTCCTTCCTGTGGGAACGCGCAATGCCCTGCCGACCCTCCCCGCAACGAATTCCCGAGAGCAGATTGTTCCCGACGGCCCTACAGTCGGCGATGTTATCGCCTCGTCGTCGAAGGTGCAGTAGAAGACGAGTCCGTCGTCGCCGCCTGTCGAGACCCTGCGCTGCGAGAGCGCGATGGAGCGGAAGTTGGCGCGCGGTATCGCGAGCTCGCCGAGGAGCGACTTGATTTTGAAGTTCTCGTTGGCGACTGTCATTGCGAACTTGTCGCCATTGTGCAGTTCGACTTTCGACTCTCCGTCCTTTCCGGAGAATGCGATGGACCTCACGATTGCAAGATCGAGGTCGAGCTGTTCCGCGAAGAGCGTGGCTCCGGTTGCGCGCCTTGTGACTAGTTCGCCCTTGACGGTCGAGCCGTCCTTGAGCGTGGCGTTCGCGGAGATGGTGCAGGCCTTCTCGGTTGTCTGGGCGGTCAGGCCGCCAGCCAGCAATGTTGCTATGGCGATCAAATACGGTTTTTTCATGTTGTCCTCCCGTTGCACGTACATTATATCATAAATTGTCGACTATGCGCGCGCCGGTTGGCAAATGACCCGCCGTTTTTGCTATAATATCACCGTGGACAACGAGATGTTCGCGCGAAACCTGCCGCCATACATGGTGCACGGCCACGAAGCCTGGGGTAATGGCGACGAGGAAGGCGACCATCTATAAAACGAAAAGGAACTTGCCTCAATGAAAGTCGTAATACTGGCCGGTGGATTCGGGACCCGCATCGGGGAGGAGAGTAGGCTAAGGCCAAAGCCGATGATCGAGCTTGGCGGGATGCCCATTCTCTGGCATGTGATGAAGCTGTATTCGCACTACGGCTTCAATGACTTCGTCATTTGTGCCGGATACAAGCAGGAGATCGTGAAGCAGTGGTTTGCCGACTATTTTCTAAACCGCTCTGACGTCACGTTCGACTTCTCCGGAGGGAAGTGTGATACCGTATTTCACAAGAGCATCTGCGATCCCTGGCGCGTCACCGTCGTCGACACGGGACTTGGCACCATGACTGGCGGACGCATCAAGCGCATCCGGGAGTATGTCGGCGACGAGCCGTTCTTCATGACGTATGGCGACGGAGTATGCGACGTAAACATCAAAAAGCTGCTTGAGTTCCACAAGTCGCACGGCAAGCTGGCGACGCTGACCGCAGTAAAGCTCGGGCAGGACAAAGGCGTCCTGAACATTGGGGGCGACAACGCCGTCAAGTCGTTCCGCGAGAAGAATCTCGTGGACGCCCCGCCGATCAACGCAGGGTTCATGGTGCTTGAGCCAAAGGTGTTCGACTACATAGACGGAGATGCGACTTCGTTCGAGAAGGAGCCACTGGAAAGGCTTGCGAACGAAGGCCAGCTGATGTCGTATGTCCACACGGGCTTCTGGCAGTGCATGGACAATACGCGCGAGAAGGAGATGCTGGAGCAGATGCTTGCGAAGAACGCCGCTCCGTGGAAGGTGTGGGAGTGAACATGTTTGACTGCTACAGATGCAAAAAAGTCTTGGTGACGGGACATACTGGCTTTAAGGGCTCGTGGTTATGCGAGTGGCTTCTCTCGCTTGGCGCCGAAGTTCACGGTCTTGCCCTGCCGCCGCCGACCAGGCCGAGTCTTTTCAATCAGCTGCGGCTTGCAAAACGCATAAAGTCCCATACGATTGGCGACATTCGCGATTTGGCGACAGTGAAGGGCGTAATGCGCCGCGTAAAGCCAGACTTTGTTTTTCACCTTGCCGCACAGCCGCTAGTCAGGTTGTCTTACAAAAAGCCAGTAGAGACATTCGACACCAATGTGATGGGAACGGTCAACGTGCTTGAGGCGGCGAGAGCCATGATGTCCAAACTGCGTTCGGACAAGCCTCTTTCCGTTGTCTGCATAACAACGGACAAGGTTTACGAAAACGACGACTCCGGCAAGGCGTTTTGCGAAGGCGACCCGCTTGGAGGAAGCGACCCCTACAGCGCGTCGAAGGGGGCTTGCGAGATTGCCATCCAGTCGTACAGGCGCAGTTTCTTTTCTTCTGAGGGTTCGCCTGTGCGCGTCGCAAGCGCCAGGGCGGGCAACGTCATCGGCGGCGGTGACTGGGCACAGGATCGCATTGTGCCAGACGCCATGCGCGCTTTCTTCGGTGACCGCCATCTTGTCATCAGAAACCGCAACTCCATCCGTCCGTGGCAACATGTGCTTGAGCCGCTTTCCGGCTATCTTACTCTTGGCGCTGCGCTTTGCGAGGGTCAAAAGTTTGCTACGGCCTTCAACTTCGGGCCGGATCCGAAGTCCGTTAAAACTGTGGGCCAGTTGATGGCAAACCTTTTGCCCTTGTTTCCTGAAGTTGATATCGAAGACCTGACCGATCCAAATGCGCCCAAGGAGGCGAAGCTCTTGACGCTCGACTCTGCAAAGGCGATGAGCCTTCTCGGCTGGAAACCTCGCTGGGATTTCAGGCGGACAATCTGGGAAACGGCTGAGTGGTACAAGGGGCGTTATGGGCACGACAGCGCCATTGACCTTTGTCGAGAGCAGATAAAGTCTTACACAGAAAGCTGAAAATGGAAGGTTGAAATGACACCTGAAGAGCTAAAGAAAGACATTCTTGAAAAGACGGCGGAGTACTGCCGCCTCGTTCATGGCGCGAAGGCCGCCGAGCCGTTCGTCCCCGGCAAGTCGCGTGTTAACTACGCCGGCCGAGTTTTCGACGAAAGGGAGGTGCAGAACCTTGTAGATGCTTCTCTTGAGTTCTGGCTTACATATGGGCGGTGGTCTCGCCAGTTCGAGAAAGGCCTTGCCGAGTACCTCGGCGTTCGCTTCGCGCTTCTCGTCAACTCCGGCTCGTCGGCAAATCTCCTTGCGTTCATGACGCTGACTTCTCCGCTCCTCGGCGATCGCCAGGTGAAGCGCGGCGACGAAGTGATAACTGTCGCGGCGGGCTTTCCGACGACAATAGCGCCAATCGTGCAGTATGGCGCGGTGCCAGTGTTCGTAGACGTTGAGCTTGGCACGGCGAACATCGACGCTTCGCAGCTGGAGGCGGCGTGGTCTCCGAAGACGAAGGCCGTGATGCTTGCGCACACACTCGGCAATCCATTCAACATAAGGGCGGTCAAGGCGTTCTGCGACAAGCACAACCTCTGGCTTGTCGAGGACAACTGCGACGCTCTTGGCTCCAAGTACGATGGCAAGTTCACCGGGACATGGGGAGACATCGGGACGTCGAGCTTCTATCCTCCTCATCATATGACGATGGGCGAGGGCGGGGCGGTCTATACGGACAATCCGGTCCTTAAGAAAATCGCGTTGTCCATGCGGGACTGGGGGCGCGACTGCTGGTGTGAGTCTGGCGTGGACAACACATGCGGCTGCAGGTTCACGAAGCAGTTTGGCTCGTTGCCGCTCGGCTACGACCACAAGTACGTCTACTCCCACTTTGGCTACAACCTCAAGGCGACCGACCTCCAGGCGGCGGTCGGGTGTGCACAGCTCGAGAAGTTTCCTTCCTTTGTCGAGAAGCGCAAGGCAAACTTTGCGCGGCTCTACGAGGGGCTGAAGGATTTGCCTCAGCTTGGGCTTTTCGAGAAATATGATGAGAGCGATCCATCGTGGTTCGGCTTCCTGATGACGGTGAAGCCGGATGCGGGCTTCACGCGCAACGACCTTGCGAAGCACCTTGAGGCGGCGAACATCCAGACGCGCAATCTTTTTGCGGGCAACATCACAAAGCATCCCTGCTGCGAGTCGCTGAAGGAAGGCGTCGACTATCGCATCGCCGGGTCTCTCGTCAATACCGACACGATAATGAACTCCTCGCTTTGGATCGGTCTCTACCCCGGCATGGGCGACGAGAAGATTGACTATATGATCGAGACGATAAGAGGGTTTTGTGGAAAGTAATGTAGTGTTGCTTGACTGTACTCTCCGTGACGGCGGGTACAACAACGACTGGTGCTTCGGACACGACGCGCTTATCGGTGTGTTTGAGCGTATCGTGAGCGCTGGTGTTGACTTTCTTGAGGTTGGGTTCCTTGACCAGAGAAGGACGTTCGATCCGGACAGGAGCATATTTCCGGATACTGCAAGCGTCGCCAAGGTGTTTGGGGGGCTTGACCGAGGGCGCACCAAGTTGGTCGGCATGATCGACTTCGGAACGTGCAACATATCGCACGTCCAGCCGCGCTCGGAGTCGTGCCTCGACGGAATCAGGGTCATATTCAAGAAGCATCTGCGGGAACCCGCCATGACCTTCTGCCGCCAGCTCAAGGACATGGGCTACATCGTGTTTTCGCAGCTTGTGTCGATAACGAGCTACACGGACGACGAGCTTATGGACCTTGTCCGGCTCGTGAACGACGTCAAGCCCCATGCGGTTTCCATCGTCGATACCTACGGCCTGCTGCACAAGGGCAATCTCTTCCACTACTACGAGATGCTCGACAGGCATGTGGACAGCGACGTCGCCGTCGGCTACCATTCGCACAACAACTTCCAGCTTGCGTATGCCAATTCGATTGAGCTCATCAACCGCCACAAGGATAGATCGCGGACGCTTCTCTGCGACGGTTCCCTGTTTGGCATGGGCAAAGGCGCGGGAAATGCTCCGATTGAACTGCTTTGCATGTACATGCGGGACAACTTTGGCAAGGACTACCACGTCAGCCAGCTGTTGGAGGCCATTGACGCGAACATCCTTCCCCTCTACGCCAAGTACCATTGGGGGTATTCCCTGAAGGCTTTCATCGCGGCATCCAACGACTGCCATCCAAACTACGTCAGCTATCTTGTTGACAAGAAGACCCTGTCCATCAAGTCGGTCAACGAGATACTGTCGCGGCTTCAGGGCGACAAGAAGCTTCTCTACGACAAGGACTGCATCGAGCAGTTGTATGTCGATTACCAGAGGCACGGATGCGACGATTCTGCAGCGTACGAGGGGCTAAGGCGTCTGCTGGGCGGAAGGAACGTTCTTGTTCTTGGGCCGGGGAAGACAATCGTCGACGAGCGTTCCGCCATTATGGAGTGCATTGCGGCTAAAAGACCGTTCGTTGTTTCAATCAACTACATCCCCGATGGGTTTGCTGTCGATGCGGTCTTCCTTACAAACTCGAAGCGTTACAACCAGCAGGTTTCGGCCATCACCGCGAACGCGGCTTCGATCAAGCTCATCGCGACGTCCAACCTGACGAGGACGAAAGGCGAGTTCGACTTCACTCTTGACTACGAATCGCTAGTCGACCGTAGTGCCGTTTTTATGGATAACTCCTTCATCATGATGCTGAAGGTCCTCTCTAAGGCGGGCGTTTGTGATGTGGCCCTTGCCGGGTTTGACGGCTATTCGTCGGATCGCGAGAACTACTACGCATCTAAGATGGAATATGACTTCGTCAAACGCCTTGGGGCGGAGATCAACTCGTATGTTGACAGGACTCTTCCTGAACTCGGGCGGAGCATGTCGCTCAAGTTCATAACCACGACAGTTTACTGCACGACATGAAGAAGTCCGCTGTATTGTTTGACCTTGACGGAACGCTGCTTGACACCACAGACGGCGTTTTGGAGAGCGCTGTGCATGCCGCTGTATCGCTAGGTCGTGAGCCGCTTCCGTACGATACGATGATGCGCTTTGTCGGGCCTCCGATACAGGAGTCATTCATGCGCTACTACGGCATGGACGAGACTGGGGCACAGGAGGCTGCGAACCGGTTCCGAAGCTACTACAAGGAGAATGCCCTGTTCAAGGCCAAGCCGTACCCAAGGCTCATCGAGATGCTGAAGGCATTGTCCGGTAATGGCATTGCCCTTGGGGTCGCTACGTACAAGCGCGAAGACTATGCGATCCAGGTGTTGCGGCACTTCGGCATAGCCCCATACTGCAGATCGATGCATGGTGCGGATAACTTCAACCGCTTCACAAAGGCTGATATCGTCGAGATGTGCATCAGGGAACTGGGGGTCGACAGGAATGGGGTCGTGCTTGTCGGCGACACGGAGCATGATGCCATCGGAGCCGTCAACGCGGGCGTAGACTTCATCGGCGTGACTTTTGGGTTTGGGTTCAGGTCAGAATCCGACGTTTGCAGATATCCAAACATCGGCTGCGTTGACAGCCTGGAACAGATAGTGGAGCTGATTGCATGAATAAGAAAGTATCGGAGTTCATTGCTGACTACCTTGCTGGAAATGGGGTTACGCACGTCTTCACCGTGACGGGCGGAGGTGCCATGCATCTCAACGACGCCTTTGGACATCATGAACGGCTGACGTGCATTTACAACCACCATGAGCAGGCTTCCGCTATCGCGGCGGAGGGTTACACAAGGATGTCGGGGCGTCTAGCGGCTGTCTGCGTCACGAGCGGCCCAGGAGGCACCAACGCGATTACAGGAGTGCTGGGCGGGTGGCTTGATTCGATTCCGATGTTCGTGGTCTCCGGTCAGGTCAAGCGTGAGACGACGATCCACGCGACGGAGATACCGCTCAGGCAGCTTGGCGATCAGGAGTACGACATAGTGGCAAGTGTGCATCCGATGACAAAGTATGCCGCAATCGTGCTTGATCCGGCGGACATCGCCTACCATCTGGAGAAGGCATATTATCTCGCGCTCAACGGACGTCCTGGACCGGTCTGGATAGATGTACCGCTTGATGTACAGGCGGCAACAGTCGATACCGACAGTCTGCGGCATTACGATCCAAAGATAGATGGTGGCGAAAAAACAGTGCGCTACGACACGTCGCTTACCACTGCCATTGTCGAGAAACTTAAAACGGCCAAGCGACCGGTTCTGCTACTTGGCACAGGCGTTCGTCTTGCCGACTGTAGGGACGACGTTCTTCGCTTTGCCGAGACGGCGAGGATCCCAATTGTGACCGCATGGAACGCGCACGACCTTGTATGGGACGACCATGAACTCTACTGCGGAAGGCCAGGAACCGTCGGGACTCGCGGGGGAAACTTTATCGTGCAGAACTGTGACCTCCTGCTGGTGCTTGGCTGCAGGATGAACATCAGGATGATCAGCTACAACTACAAAGATTTTGCGAGGGGCGCGTATAAGATTGTCGTTGACATAGACGAAAACGAACTCAAGAAACCCACGGTGAACATCGACATGCCGGTATGGGCCGATTTGCGCGATGTCGTGGGCGATCTCCTTGAGGCCGACCTCGCGGCAGTTCGCGGCAAGGCGCACGAGGAGTGGATTGCATGGTGTCGCGCCGTCAATGCGAGGTTCCCTGCCGTGCTGCCCGAGTATCGCGGAGAGGGAACTCCGCTCAATCCGTATGTGTTTGTTTCCGATTTCTTCCAAGGGCTGGACGATGACGATCAGGTGGTGTGCGGCAATGGGAGCGCGTGCGTGATCGGGTTTCAGGCTGCTGTCATCAAGCACAACACGCGGCTCTTCACGAATTCTGGCTGTGCGGCGATGGGATACGGCTTCCCTGCCGCGATAGGTGCCTGCGTGGCGAGAGATGGCAGGCGGGTGATATGCATCGATGGAGATGGAAGCTTCCAAATGAATCTTCAGGAGCTGCAGACAGTCGTTTACAACCAGCTCAACCTCAAGATCCTGTACTTGAACAACAACGGCTACCATTCCATACGCCAGACGCAGCAAAACCTCTTCAAGGGACGGCCATTGGTCGGCGTGTGCGACGGCAACGGGCTTAGTTTCCCGCAGGCTGAGCGACTTGCATACGCTTACGACATTCCGTTCTTCAAGGTCGTGTGCG
>Ga0265300_10005277_pt1 | contig 10043 bp, 9 predicted proteins | sample AusTroGonzalo_MG_FD_193482 | JGI IMG/M metagenome (GOLD analysis project Ga0265300, IMG submission 193482) | Bovine rumen microbial communities from tropical cattle in Woodstock, Queensland, Australia - Gonzalo_03 | ecosystem: Host-associated > Mammals > Digestive system > Stomach > Rumen ... | reverse complement strand
AATCAAATCAAAATCACTTGCAACTACTTGGTAGATGCAGCCCTCAAGGGAGACAGAATTAGCGGTCAGATTTTCTCCTAATAACTGATACAAACACTGATTAACATGTATGTTGATTTAGATACAATAAAGAAGCAGTTGAATTTGGAACCTGACTTTGTGGAGGATGATGAATACCTCATTGGTCTATTGGAAGTTGCGGAGAATGCTGTGGAGGTACATGTTAACAGGTCATTTGCTGAAATCGCTGATAAATCGGGGGGATGTCTCCCCCCGTGTATCAGGATGGCGATAGTCCTTTATGCAGCAAATTTGTATCAACGCAGAGAGCCAATTGGCAACGCAGACAAGGAACTCCCATTGTCATATACTTATTTGATAAACCTTTACCAAGATTACAATAACTAACCATGATATACAGCGGCGCACTTACAGAAATACTTGAGTTCTATCACATTGTAGAGCGACAGACTGAAAGCGGTTTCAAGCAGACCACTGAAGAGTTTATGTTCAAGGTAAGAGCCGAAAGGTTGAAGAACCGAGAAAACTTTGTGGTTGAAGCGGATGAACTATTTCATTCAACATTCCTAACATTCAGGTTGCGCTTTCGCAGGGAAATCAAAGAGACAGATGTTGTGGTCTATGGGGGTAACAAATACAGAATCACTTCAATGGATAAGTACCCAAAAGACAACCAACTAACAATAACGCTTGAAAAGATTAACGAGTAATGACTTGTTTCAACAGCATATACAATAGTTACCAAAAATGGGCTATTGGCAATGACATAAGGAATATTCTTGTTGCCGATTCAGCGGTCACAAGTCAGGTTGGGGCACACATTTATCCACTTGTAGCACCCGAAGACACGAATGGGGACTTCATTGTTTACTCAAGAACAAGGTATTCAAAGTACAACACCAAAGAAGGTGTTTATCAGGATGATTGTTCTGTTGCAGTGGTTGCAATAAGCGATGACTATGACAACAGCGTGGCTCTCGCTTCGCACATTGACAATGCCCTCACAGGGCGGCACAATATATCAGGTAACGCAATAGAAATATTGTTACAGGACAGCACGGAAGAATATACTGACAATAAGTTTGTACAGACCCTGTTGTTCCAAATCAAATAGATAATAATAAAGAAACAAATAGATTATAAATTATGGCATATTCAGTAATGAATGATTTAATCAGGGGTAATGATTACTTCTTATATTTGGTTGACCTCAACGGCAGTGGAATGACTTCAGGTAAGGTTGCTTCTGCAAAGGTTATTGCTTATGCAACTTCTTGCTCACTTGAAATCAATGCGGATGTTCTTTCTGTTTCCACAAAGCAAAGTTGCAGATGGAATCAGGGTTTGCCAGGTGTCGGTTCTTACTCCGTGAACGCTGATGCCCTTTATTGCAAGGCATCAAGTGCTTCTGATAATGGTGCAACTACCATTGATGACCTCTATCAGGATATGATTGATGGAACCAATGTGGGTTGGGTGATGGCGCTTGACCAAAGTTCAACAGGAACCACTTGTACTGACCCTGTTGGACCTTACACAGGTGCAACTTACTACTATGGTGAAGCATCAATCGCTTCTTTGAGCATCAACGCAGGTAACAACGAAATTGTTAGTTCTTCAATTTCTCTCACAGGTTCAGGTGCTCCTTTGAAGGGTGGACCAACCTCTTAAACGATGATTAGATAAAAGCGGCAAGGGTGGGCAATTCGGCTCACCCTTTTTGTATTCTATAGGATGTATTAGTCCCTTTCGGGTATCCTTTTACATCTTATCGGCATTATTATCCCCTATCGGGTCCCTGTCGGCTTTGATTTTCTCTATTGTAGTAAAAAAGAGAAAATGGATTTTGACAAATACACGATAAGGTTATCAATCAGGGCTTGCTGCATTTATGAGCAATTGACAGGTAATAATTTCTTCCATATAAGAACTGATGATGAAGCAATTGTCCTCATGTATGCGGCATTTGTCACAAGCAATGATTTGATGATATCATTAAAGACCTTCATGCAACTTCTTCAAGACAAGAAGGTGGCAAAATGGATAGAAAGAGAATACCAAAGGGTAACGGATTTTTCAAACCAAATGAAGGCATTTGAAAATGTGGATGGCGAAGGTGAAAAGGTTGGTGAAAATGTGATGAATCTCACAATGACACAACTTGCTTCAAGTTTGATTATGCAACATGGGATTGACCCACACTATGTGATGAACGAAATGCAATTGTGGGAGATAATGCCATTCTTCACCGCTGCTGATGAATTGTTCAAAACAGAAATGGTTGAGAAAAGGTTTTGGACATACATGCAGATTATGCCACACATCAACACTAAAAAGTGCAAGGGTCCTGATGAACTCATTGCATTCGCTTGGGAGAAGGAACATAAGAAAAGTGATTTTGAAAAGGGAGCAGCGGCTGCTGCAACATTCTTCGCAAGGCAGGATGCGGAGATAAACCTTCAAGACAATCCGAAGAACGAGATACTTGAGAGAATAAATGAAAAGGTAGATAGATTGGCACATGGCAACAAATGATTTCAGTATGACAATCGCACCTGAAGATTACAGGAAGATAATGAACACGCTTTCAGCGTTATCCAAATTGGAGAGGGATGCGGTCATTACAAAAGGTCTTCAGGAAGGTCTTGAATTGATTGTTGAGCAGGGAAAGAGAAACCTTAAATCAAGTGGCATTCACCTTAATAACACCTACACAGGAAAGCGTGCAGGAAAGACCACACACCTTGTCAAATCCTTCAAGAAGATAATCAAGAAAAAGGACCTTAAAGGATGGGGTGGATTCTCAAGACCTGCAGGAAGTGCTGCACACCTTATTGACCGAGGAACACAGGTTAGAACCACAAGAAAGGGTGCTAACAGGGGTAAGGTCACAGGCAATCTGTTTTGGACAAGGGCTGTTGATGCAAAGTCCTATCAAGCACAGGAGGAATTGATGGATAGCGTGCAAAAAAGTATGCAGAATATAATTAAGAGAAACAATATGTAACATATGGCAAAAGGCATGTCAATGAAAGTCCTTTTACAACTCCAAAGCAAAGAGTTTAGGAAGGGCATTGATAACATAAAGAGACAACTCAAGGGCTTCCAAAACTTCATGAAGTCCGCTTTCGCATTGGGTAGTATTACCATGTTCGGTAAGCAGATGATTCAGGTATCAAAGGACTTTGAGGATGCTATGGCGAGGGTTCAGGCTGTATCCAACGCTACAACCGAAGAGTTCAAAGCGATGCAGGCAGAGGCTCAAAGATTGGGTAGTACAACAAAGTACACTGCATCCGAAGCCGCTTCTGCACTTGAGAACTTGACAAGGAATGGTATGAGTGCCACAAACGCAACAAAAGCACTCTCACAGGTTCTTGCAATGGCACAGGCAAACTCTATTGACCTCGCTACAGCAGCAAATATCATGACCAACACGCTCAATATGTTTGGTCTTTCGGTGCAGGAAGCAACAAAGGTAAGTGATGTTCTTTCATCTACTGCAAGTCACGCTGCAACCGATATTGTTGGTATTAGTGAGGCAATGGCTAACGCTGCACCTGCTGCAGCAGCACTTGGTTTATCAATTGAAGAAACTTCTGCTGCAATAGGTGCTCTTGCACAAAAGGGTATCAAGGGTGCTGAAGCGGGAACTCAATTGCGTGTGACCCTACAGAAACTTGTTGACCCGAAGATTATCAAGAAGATGCAGAATTATGGCATTGAGATAAGCGAGGCAAGTATCAAGAGCGAAGGGCTATACAAGACACTTCAAAGGTTGAAAGAAGCAAACCTTTCTCTTGGTGACCTTGGAGGTATCTTCTCCAAATCTGCAATGTCAGTCCAAAACCTTATCAGTGGTTTGGAAGATGTTAACTACTTGATTGAAGTTCTTAAGAATTCCGCAGGTGAAACCGAAAGGATGATGAAGCAGGGTGTTGGTTCCGTGCAAAACGAAATAGCCACACTCAAGAGCATGTATGAGGGTCTTCTTATCACCATTGGACAAAAGACAGGAGGTGCTGTTAAGGGAGCAATCAGGTTCCTTCAAAACCTCATTATGAACTTTGAAACGCTTGGTGGAACTATTGCAAATCTCGCATCTGTTGCTGTTCCTCTTCTCACGAAGAGAATAGTTACATTGGTGACAACAACCAAGACCGCATTTGCGAATATCGCTGCAAGTGCAACCGCTGCAAAGGTGGCAATGGGCGATTGGATAACCATTATAATGACACTTGTCACTTGGGTTGGAACAGCAGCGGTTGGTGCTTGGAACAGGTTGCATCAGGGGATAAGGGATGCCAATACAGAACTTGCAAAAACACAGACCGCATCAGCGTTAGCGAAGAACGAAGTTAAGAAACTACAAGAGGAACTTGGTGGTGGTCAGGATAGTTTGAATAGTGTCTTATCAAAGGCAATAAAACTCTTCCCTGACTTTGAAGATGCATTGAGGGATGCAGCAAAAGTTGCTGGCGAAACGGAAGATTGGGAGAAGTTAAAGAAGGTTCTTCAAGACATTGCTGACCTTCAGGCATTGATTTCTTCAAGTGAATCAAAGGAGAATATTTCAACAGCAGCAGGTGAAGCGATTGGAACCACGATGTATGAAACCACGAAGTTCAAAGGTGGTCAGTGGTACAATCCATTCATAAGCCAACAGGATATTAACAACCGCCTTTACAAGCCATATGTTGATGAGATTGAAAGGCAGTTGAAACTTGCGTGGCCAAAGGGTGCTGATTTATCTCAAATATACAAAAAGATAGGTGTAGTTATTGACAAATCAGAAGGTCAAAACAAGAAGATTGATGAGATACAAGGGATATTGAGACAGAATCGTGTTAGCGTGGATAATTCATTTGTTGACAGAATGATAACTGCTGTCAAAAATGATGCAAGCACAAAGACATTCTATGAGCAAGGTTCAATCGCATCTTATGAATCCCAAACTGAAGCGGGTCAGGCATACAAGGGAGTGTATAAGTTAGCAGAGGACAACTTCAAGTCCCTTAAAGAGAATGAACTGAAAAATCTCAACGAAAGGAAGATTAGTCAGGAAGAGTTCCAAAGAAGGGTTGAAGGTTATGCCGCTGATTTCATAAGGAAGGTTGATAATATTCCTAACATTCTCCCTTATCAAAAGTATGAAGCGAGACAGGTAGTAAAGGGCTTCTATCCCGCAACAACCACTTCAGGTGATAACGGAGGAAGCGGTGGAAGTGGCGGTTCAGGTTCAAAGGGCAAATCCCCTACAGAACTTATACAGGATGCTGTCAATGATTATGTTGAAGGGTCTAAAAAGTTATCCAACAGATTAGATGCGGGAACAATCTCACAGGAAGATTACAATGCTGAACTCAAGAAGTTGGTTGACAAGACATGGGAGACCATTACTGCTGTTGATAACTTCAGGCAGATACTTCGTGGTGTTGATTTAAGCAAGATTGAGAATGCTTACAATGCCAATAGGGATGCAGAAGCAAAGGCAGATTATGAAAAGGTCAAGGAGGAAAAGCAGAAGAAAGCCATTGAGCAATTGGATAATCTTGCCAAGAACTTCAAGATGCCTACAATGGGCAAGAGGGACAGCCGCTTTGATTATGCCAAGTCCAAGAATGAGATATTGAGTGAAGAGGTGTCAATCAAGGTTGAACACGCTGATGCTCTCAACGCTTTGGTAAGGGCACTCAAGGAGGGCATTATCAATGGTGATTTTGACCTTGCTATGGGTCCTGCTGTGAAGATGCTTATGAACCTCAAGTTGGCTGCTATGCAAGCATCCAAGGAGGCTGAAACCCTACAGCACAAACTCACCCTTTCAGAGCAGATTGCGAAGTTGGATGAAGAGATTGAATCACTGAAGGATAGGGCAATTGACAACATTGGAACTCTATCAAATGTGTTTGATAACCTCTACAGGAGCATCCAAAACATTGGAGAAGCACTTGGTGAAGAAGTTGAGTGGGAAGGATTTGAACAATTGATGGCGATTGTGAACGCAAGTGTGCAGATATTTGAAACCTTGAGGGGTGTCATTGAAGCGGTGAAGGTCATTGAACAACTTGCTGCGAAGCAGAAGCAGAAAGATGCAGTAAAGAGCGCAATGGCTAATAAGTTGGAGGCGCAGAGTGAACTTGAAAAAGCCGCTGCTGAAGGTGCTGCTGCGGGTGCAGGTGCTGCAAGTTCTGTTGCTTCAATCCCTGTAGTTGGTCCTGCTCTCGCTGTTGCTGCAGTTGCCGCTGTTGTTGCCGCAATCGCACTTGGTATAAGCAAGTTGAGTGGATTTGCCAATGGTGGTATTGTAAACAATGGAAGCCCAAGTGGCGATAAAACTCTTGCGAGAGTGAACCAAGGCGAAATGATATTGAATAAGGCTCAGCAAGCAACACTTTGGAATATGCTTAACGGAAAGGGCGGCATTGGAGGTGGTCAGGTAACTTTCAAACTTCGTGGAACGGAGTTGATAGGATGTATAAACAACGAGATGTCACGAAGGAAAGGTTAAAAAAGAGGCGGGTTTAACTCGCCTCTTTATATTCCCATAAATATCCACCTGCACTATTGTAATGATGAAAATGGTTACAAACATTTGAAATTGATTTTCTATCAATGCCTGTTTTTCTATGTGCATCATGTATTGATTTGTATTCACTAATAAACTCTCCCGAAAGTGAATACTGAATGATACATTTTGATTTTTTGGGGTTATTTAATTGCGATTGTTTTATCCTTGCGTTCCTTGTTCCATAATTGCAATTATAGTCGGCTTCACACCATTCAAGGTTTGATTTTTCAAGGTTAACGGAACCATTTTCATTTACATACACGAAGTTGTTGGTTTTCACTTCATCTTTATGATTTACACAAGTATAGTTGTTTGGATTTTGCAGAAATGTTCGTGCAACCAATTGATGGATTGTAAATGTTTTGCACTTTCCTTCTTTTGATAATGATAGTTGCAAATAGCCATATCTGTTTAATCTTGGTGTCATTATTGTCCCTTCTCTGAACAACAATCCACCTCTCCAATGCTTTATGTATCTACCAATACTTTTAACTCTTCCAAGGTTGCTTACCTGATATAATCCTTCATATCCTTCTATATCTCTCCAAATCTCTTCCATATGTTCTAATATACAAAAAAATGCGGAGAGACCCAAATCTCATTTACTCTGTCGGCTTTGATTTTTACTCTATTATAAAAAAGCAAATATGAATTATAGAGGTTATTTCAGTGGGCTTGATTGCCAAAAATATGAGGTCCGCATAACACCAAGCGGAGAGACAAGCAGCGAAGTGTTTGAGGAAATTCTATTGGCAGCAAGTGAACCATTTGTAGTTAGATACAACACAAGCAAGACACCATTTGACCCTGTTAGGACAAGCACGGCAAGCATCAAGATTGTGAATGATGAGTATCTATATGATGCTCTTTCCCATTGTGCACAGGGGACAAAGGTTGAGTTGCTGAATATTACCAACACGGCAAACACATTCACAGAGTGGGTTGGCTATATGACCCCCAAAGTGTACAACGCAGGATATGATAGTTGTTGGGAGACCTTTGAACTTGAGGCTGCTGACTGCATTTCTTCTCTTCAGTACATTGACTACACGGAAATCAGCGGTGGCGGTGTCACCAATTTGCAGAAGATAATCAATCAAATTTGCGATGCTGCAGGAGAACTTGATGGCTACTATTGGACTATATCAAAGAAACTCCCTGATGGTAGGACACTAACCCCTGATATGCTTTCAATCAGCGAACATAACTTCATGACCAATGACACTGAAGAGTATTGGCATTTGGATGAGATTCTTGATGAAATCTGCAAGTATCTTGGTTTCACAGCAATTCAGTGGAGGAAATACCTATACTTTGTAGATTACCAATACCTTGAACCTAATGATGTGCTTAAAGCGTGCAAGTACAACAAATCAAGTGGATATCATCTTGACAGCACAGGAGGAAGTGGTAAAACGCTTGATGCAATGTATGAGGTGACAGCATCAAGTTATAGGTCAGGTGGTGCTTCAATCAGCCTTGAACCTGTCTATAACAAGGTTATTGTCAATGCAAACATGTATGCCATTGAGGACTTTATCCCAAATCCATTTGATGATGATTATATCACAAACAGGATAAACAGCGCAAATACCTATGCAAGTGTGGAGATAATGCCACATGCAAATACCACATCACAGAACCACCCATACAATCAGTGGTATCCTGATGGTGCTGATGGTTTGGTTGTACAAAGTTGGGCTATGGAGAAGGAAGCGGATGATAAGTACATTTATCACATGAGACCTTATGACCACAAGTATTGGGAGAGCGAATATACCAATGCCCTAACAGGCACTCATGCACCTCTTTCGGACAGCCAAAAGGCATCATCATCCATTACAAGAGATTGGAGAGGTGGAACACTTCTTGACCTTGGTGTTGTCCGCAAAGAGCATAAGGCAGAAAACAATCCTTCTCAATGGGTTGTTCCAAGTAAGATGGACTACACAAGATATATCTGCATCTGCCAAAAACATTTAAACGCTACAGGAAACACAGGAGTAAATGATAAGGGAAACAATGTTCTTGTCTATAAACTTAAGGATGGATATAGGTCAAAGGGAAAGATTGATGACAAGTGCTTCTTGGTTCTCAACTGCTCATGCATTTTTGAGCGATATGATGATTGCAACTACATAAATCCTGATTGGTGCAATGCACAAAGCAAAAGAAGGGGAAGTGCAGCAGGTCCATGTGTTAACAAACTTGCAAGACCAAAGTTCAAAATTCACATTGGTAACAAGGGTTGGAGCACATATGAGAATAAGTGGGTGGCCGCAGGAAGCATTAATGATTGGTGTGCACCTCAAATGGAGTGGGATGAGAAAAAGTTGGAATATTGGAACAAGGAGATTTCAATCCTAAACAATGTCAGTTGGCAGGATAAGGTAAATGCTGAAGGCATTAAAATCCCTCTTTCAGGTGTTGATACAACGCAGATAATTGAATTCCAAATCTACAATCCTGATTGCTCATTCTATGCGAACACAGGTAATCCTCACTTTGAAGACCAATTCAGGAACATGAATAGTTATTGTTGGATTAAGGACCTTTCTCTCAAGTGTGTTAGAGAAGGAGAAAGTGACCTTGGAAATGATAGCGATGTGGTGTATGAGAATGAAATCAATGAGTGCTCTGTCAATGAAATGGATGAGATAAGGGTCAAAATAACTACATTCACGAATGAGGTTCAACCTTCATATAGCCATATGATTTTGGGAAGCGGTTTTCTTGAATCAGTCCTTGAAGAGAGCCTTGGCGATAATGAAGAACCACAGAAACCTGAAGAGAACATTATTCAAAAATATGTTCACCAATACCAAACTCCGACAAAGAAGATGACATTACCACTTGTGATTAATATCACACCACTCCAAAAACTAACAGGTGTTGATGTTGACATGCCAACGGATGGATATGTGCAACTTGGAACTGATATAGATTATAGAATGGCAATGCAGACAATAACATGTGTAGAAAAGACAAAGGGAAATGAAATATAAGTCAACAACTATAGCCCCTGCAGGGCGAAACAAATATGGCAACTACATGTCAAAGGGTAATGTCACGAAATCAGTGGTTATGACCACATATGCAGGTAATGACACTACCACTACAATTGGTGGAGGAAACAAGGATGAGGACACAGGTACAACCACATTCTATGCAATGCTTTCAATCACAAATATAACATTTAGTGCCCTTGACCTAATCAATGGCGCAAGTGCCGCAACGCAGGTTATTGCTTATCAGGGATATAACAAGGCGGTGACACTTGTTTGCGACATGGATGCTGTGTCTGCAACTACAAGGGATGATGGTTCAATTGAGAGCCTTCAGGCTCCTGCAAATTCGGGTATTACAACCATTCCTGCAGGTATGCAGGTTGTGATTGAGAACAATGGTACTAACAATGCGAAGATAGTTGTTTGGGCAGATAACACCATTC
>Ga0265300_10005275_pt1 | contig 10045 bp, 6 predicted proteins | sample AusTroGonzalo_MG_FD_193482 | JGI IMG/M metagenome (GOLD analysis project Ga0265300, IMG submission 193482) | Bovine rumen microbial communities from tropical cattle in Woodstock, Queensland, Australia - Gonzalo_03 | ecosystem: Host-associated > Mammals > Digestive system > Stomach > Rumen ... | reverse complement strand
ATGACTGTTTCCGGAAGTTCCATCTTTAATATCCGCTCTTTTATATCTTCTATAGGAAGAATAGCGGAATATTTCTTGGTAAGAACATATTCCGGATCAAGTGTTATATTAACCTTTATCTTCATATGCTATTCATTTTCTCCTGTGATTTATCAAGGCTGAAGCTGCCGACAAGTGCATCTTCCGCCATTTTTTATTTTACACCAATGCTCTTTAACTGTCAAAAAAAATCGATGGTTTTAAAGTCTATTTTTCCGCAAAAGAGGAAAATGGGATACCTATTTCGCCGACAGAACCCTTTAAAACGGATCGGAGCCATGATATAACTATATCATCAAAAGCAAACAACTCCGGAACATCCGGAAAATAAAGATAAATGTCTTGTAATAATGGAGGTTAAACATATGGGAACACAATTAGTAAGAAGTAACAGAGATAAAAAGATCATGGGTGTGTGCGGCGGAATCGCCGAGTACCTGCATATTGATTCGACTTTGGTAAGGATCATCTGGGCTGTTGCAGTATGCTGCTTCGGTTCCGGTGTACTCCTTTATATCATCGCAGCACTGATAATGCCCGAAGGCCCTGTAAGCCGTTATAATGATTATAACAATAACAACAATAACAATTATTACAACACTGATTATTACAGCCCCACAGATAATGCAAATTACAGAGGCGGCTATAATGAGAATACTTACGACACAAATTATAACAACAACACAAAACGTTACGAAGTAACAAATAACAATCCTAACAACAGATAAACTTTTTTTCGTTTAAATATTCTCCCTTATTAATTAAGAGCGGGCAGGTTATTCCTTCCCGCTCTTATACTGTTTTCATGCTGTTAATACATAGGATTTAGTATGCAAAAACCTTTATGCTTTGAGTACTTCAAAAAAGTTCTTGCATTTTAACGTATGCCGTGTTAAAATGACACTTGCGATTAAACTTCAAGCGGAAATGGCGGAATTGGCAGACGCGCACGGTTCAGGTCCGTGTGAAAGCAATTTCATGAGGGTTCAAGTCCCTTTTTCCGCACACTAAACCATCACAGATTGTGATGGTTTTATTTTTTCTTATTCCATCTCCAGCGTTGTAAAGCGTGGTTGTTGTCTTAATAATTTTCACTAAAATAAAAAATAGGGCTCGTGACGGGTATGCTCCCGGGCCTGATTGTCTTTGGTGTCAATCAGGCCGGGATGCTGCCCGGACAGAGCCCTTTACATATTATCTTGATAGTGACCGCGCTTTTAACGCTCTCACCCTGCGTTCATTTCGAGCTGTGCGTTTACAAGACCGGCATATATTCCACCTTTGGCCATAAGCTCGTCATGGGTACCGACTTCGGCAATATGATGATTGTCTATAACCACCAGTCTGTCGGCATCCTTTAAGGTTGAAAGCCTGTGTGCTATTGCAAATGTGGTCCTGCCGTTGGTAAGACGCTCCAATGCCTTCTGGATCAAGTACTCGCTCTCGGTATCAAGACTTGCCGTAGCCTCGTCCAGGATCAGTATGCCGGGATTGTTAAGTATAGCTCTTGCTATAGCTATTCTCTGTCTTTCACCGCCCGAAAGGTTGAAGCCTCTTTCACTCAAGTAGGTATTGTATCCGTCAGGTGTACGGCATATGAATTCATGCGCGTTTGCCATCTTTGCAGCCTGGATGACCTCATCATAGGTGGCATCGGGCTTGGCAAATTTTATATTGTTCAGTATCGTACCCGTAAACAGGAAGGTTTCCTGAAGCACTACACCTATCTGTGAATGGTAATTCTCAAGTTTTATATCCTTGATATTTGTTCCGTCTATCAGTATCTCACCGTTATCTACTTCATAAAGGTGCATGATAAGGTTGATCATCGTCGATTTTCCGGTACCGGAAGCACCGACCAGTCCGATCATTTCTCCGGGCTTTACATCAAGGTTGATAGAGTCAAGTACCGGCTTATAGGATTTGTATCCGAAAGAAGCATCCTTAAACTGTACTTTACCTTTGATCTTAAGCTCTTTTGACTTCTCGGTATCGAAGATATCGGGCTCCTGGCTCATAATGTCGCCGATACGCTCCAAGGATGTAACCACGTTCATAAGCTGTCTTGGAAGGTTCGTGATCCAGCCCACATACTGATAGAGCATGGATACATACGCAATAAACTGTATGAGCTCACCGACTGTCTTTTCTCCGTTAAGTACTCTTACACCGCCGAAATAGGTTACAAGATATACTCCGACACTCACTATAAACTGCAGCGAAGGGAAGAATATCGCCCAGAATTTCTCGTTTTCAAACTGTACTTTTGCGAATTCATCGGCCGTAACGTTGAAATGTTCAGCTTCCTCTTCTTCTTTTCCGTAGGACTTAACTACCGACATACCGGATATAACGTCCTGAAGGTTGGAATGGATCCTGTCGGATTTTACCCACTGCATATGGAAACGTCTATGTACAAACTTTCTGAATGCAAATGAAATATATGCCATGACCGGTATGAAAGCGAATGCCAAAAGTGCCATCTTCCAGTCAAGGATGAGCATGATCACCACATCGAAGATGAAGATAATAAATACGGTGAGCAGGTTACAGAAAGTGTCAGCCATGAATTCATTGATCCTGGCTGTATCGCTTACTACCCTGTTCATCAGCTCGCCGGGCTTTCTGTCATTGATGAATGAAAGCGAGAGCAGCTGGATCTTCTGGTAGAGCTTACGTCTTAAGTCGGAACTGATATTGGTGCCGAGTCTCGAGCACATATATGCTTTTCCGAGGTTTACGAAAATGATGCTCGTACTGAGTAAGAACATACCGCCTATAACCAGAAGCGCGTCACTCATGGTGCCGTCCGGACTCTTTATAACATCATCTATCAATATCCTCTGCATCGAGGGGTTAAATAGCGTAATAGCCGTTGCGCAGAGCATCAGTATGCCAATTACCAGCAGCGTCTTCGGATAAGGCTTTACCATCTCTGCTATTTCATGCAGGAAGCCCTGCTTTTTGTTGGAACAGTGAGGACACTGCTTTGTACCCGGAAGTGCTCTTCCGCACTTCGGGCAAGTGGTCTCGTCCTCGTTACTGGTAACCCTGGCTTCGGGATTTTCCTTTAACAGCCTGCAGCCTCTTGCGACATATGCATATCTTGACAAATGCTTTGAGGAGAAACGCACAAGTATATGCTCAGATGCAGGGGAGTCTGCCTTCCCCTTGGAACTGTCTTTCGGGATATAATACAGTACTCCGCAGGCTATCATCGGCTCACTCAAAACCTCAGACACGTCCTCTAAGTTAAGCTCTTTTTTCAAGCTTCCCTGCTCGAGGACAAACAGCCTTTTCTCTGTAACCACAACATAAGATTCCTTGATGTATTTTCCGTCTTCTCCTATGTCATAGGGTACACAGTAAGCTATATCCTCGTCCGGAGCGAGTTTTAAGAGCTTTATGTACTCCTCTTTTAAATCAAATTTTAAAATCATGGTTTTCTCCGTAATTATTATACTTAAGATCCTTCGTCATTACATTCCTCAGGATGACAATAGAGTGTCATCACACAGTGCCCGTGACAACAAAAGGTGTCATCCCGCAACACCCGGTAGGACAACATCATGTCATTCTGAGCGCAGCAAAGAATCTTTTATAAGAACAGGTCAAGTTTCTTTCTTTCGGGTGCGGAAAGTTTCATAACATCAGGTATCTCAAAACGGTTTTCATCCACGTCCGAGATAAGTATACGTGTCTCCGAAAGATGTACTACGGAACTGCCGCCCATATTGATGGTAAACCTGCACTGCCCACGGTCCGTCATAACATCAAAGTATGCGTATCCGTACTCATCCTTGATGTTGATGATCTTAGTGATAATGGGCGTAAAGTATCTCAGGTTCATCTGTGCTGTAAGCAGTTCTGCGGTTTCCTTGGTCACATCCTTAAGATCCTTTATAATGCCGATCTCTTTGGAGTTTTCATCAGAGGTCCTGATGGAGATATAATGGTCGGGATCGGTAAACGGAAACATCCTTACCACCTGTATCCTGTTATATTCCTCATCGCCTACTTTTAAGGAAACAAAACCGCCTCCGGTTGCTTTAAACTCAGCATTTTTCTTATCAAGAAAACGCATTTTAAGCATTTCCTCGGTCTCTTTTTCCATCTGCTCAAGGTCGAAATCGTCGTCTCCTCCAAAGCCTCCGGGTCCGCCCGGTCTTCCGCCTCTGAATCCGTCAAATTTTCCCATGTGTTTTTCCTCTTTCTGAATCTATATGATTTCTTAGTTCTTGAAGTCTTACACCTCATCCGCCCTTCGGGCACCTTCCCCTCAAGGGGAAGGCTTAGTTTATTCGATGCCCTTCAAGGCGAGTGCCTTACGCTGGAGCTCCATAAGCTTGTAATATGTACCCTTAAGAGCCTCAAGTTCACTGTGGGTTCCGCGCTCGGTGATCTTGCCGTTATCGATTACTACCAGATAATCGGCATCCTTTAATGTTGAAAGCCTGTGTGCTATCGAAATAGTGGTCCTTCCCTTTATGAGGTAAGAAATGGACTTCTGTATATCACGCTCTGTTTCGGTGTCGACAGAAGCTGTAGCCTCATCCAGGATCAATATCTTAGGATTTGAAAGGATAGCTCTTGCTATCGAAATCCTCTGTTTTTCACCGCCTGAAAGCTCACGTCCCGAAGAACCGATACGTGTATCGTATCCGTCAGGCATCCTCATGATGAATTCATGTGCACTTGCAAGCTTTGCCGCTCTTATAACATCGTCATGCGATGCCTCGGGGTTCGCGTATGCTATATTTTCCTCCACGGTACCCATGAAAATGTATGTTTCCTGGGATACCATGGCTACGTTACGTCTCAGAGACTTAAAACTTAAGTCCTTTATGTCCTTGCCATCTATAAGTATCTGGCCCTCCTGCGGGTCATACATACGTGATATAAGGTTGACCAGTGTGGTTTTTCCGGCTCCGGAACGTCCTACGATACCAAGCATGCTGCCTTCCTTTATCTCAAGGTTCAGCTCCTTCAATACCGGTCTGTTCACTTCATATCCGAAGGATACGTTCTTAAGCTCTATCCTGCCCTTGGGATTTTCAAGCTCTACGGGGTTCTCAGCTTCCCTTACCTCAGGTACCGAGTCTATAATCTCGAACATACGCTGTGCCGAGTTCATACTGTCGGACCACCAGTGGAATACTCTTGAGAAGAAGTTGATGGGACCCTGAAGCTGTCCGATGTATCCTACAAATGTGATCATGATACCGAGCTCGATCTCATGCGCCACCATGATAAGATATACGCCGATAAGCCATACCGATATGTTAAGGATCTCAAAGATACCGGAATATGAACCGCTTACCAGGTTTCTGGTACCTACGATGCTCATTTCCGCATCTCTTAATCTTAAGTTATTTTTCTCGAATCTGCTTGTCTCACGGTTTTCCTGGCCGAATGCTTTTACTACACGGGCACCTGTCAGGTTGTCGTTTACCTGACTGTTTACCGCACGCTCTGCTCTGTGGCGGTGTCCGAACTGGGTCCAGATACGGGGACGAAGCTTTAAGCCGATCAGCATGATAAAAGGTATAACTACAAGTACCATCAGGGTCATCTGCCATTTAATACTGAACATAAATCCCAGGGAAACCAGGATAGTAAAACCGCTGATGAAGATGGTAGGCAATCCGTCAATAAAGAAGCCTGTAATTCTGTCAGCATCGCTCATAACTCGGGTCATAAGACTGCCTGTCTGACGTGACCTGAAAAAGCTTATGGATAACTTGCCCATGTTTCCGAAGATACTCTTTTTCATGTCACGGACAACACCTGTTACTATCTTAGCGGCAAATACACCCTGTATCATACCTATCACTATGATGGTAATTCTCGCCATGAGCATGGTAAGTACCACCATGAGAAGTGCCGTAATATAGCTTCCGTCCTCTATGCCGAATTTCGCAAGGAACTCGTTGTTTTTTGCAAGTACCTTGTCGTAAAGCACGGTACCGTTAAGATATGGCCATACCAGGTTAAGTCCGGCCGTAGCGATATAGCACAGGAAAAGTACCGCGATCCTTGCCCTGTATGGCTTGAAATATCCGAGAACCCTGAAAAATATGGACTTTCTGTCCATACATCTCGGGCAGACCTTACGGGATCTGTCGGGATACATCATACCGCAGGTAGGACAGTACTCGTCTTTTTCCTTCTCATCCTCTACGCCGTAGACCTTTAATTTCTTTATTCTTTCCTCTTTTGACTCAGGCTCCTTGTCACCGTCTTTTCCGCCTTCCCAAGGTCCCCTGCCGGGTCCGGGAAATTTGCCGGGTTCTCTGCCCTCTCCTGCTTCTTTGCCTTCAAACTCCTTGTTAGCCTTGGTTTCCATGCATATCTTGTCAAATGTACGGACAAGCTTATGCATTTCTCTTTTATAGAGATTGGAAAAAGCGGTAAGCCTGTAGGTGACACCGTCCACATCAGCTGTAAGTATACTGCAGGCTACCTGAGGCTCACCCTTTAAGTTCTCCGTGTTTTCGACGGGGTAAATCTTTACCGTCCATTCTTTTTCCGGAGTGTCAAAAGCCTTCTGCTTTGTCATGTAACCTTTAAAGGAGTGGATCTCCTTTTCGTCGGGAGCTGACATGACTATAGCCAGCTGTGTAAGAGTCAGCACAACAAAGCCGTCCGCGTACTCACATTCTGTGTTCATGTCCGTAGCGGAAGCGGCAAATATGTCGTCCTCTTCTATTCCGTTTTCTTTAAGCAGCCTGAGCACTGCTTTCGGAAACAAATCTTTTTTCATACAAAAAACAAAATCCTTTCAAATAGTAAACGGATATTAAATTAAAAAGTTACTTAAAAATATAAATAATATACGATTAAAAATCAAGCAATTATTTAGTATAAAAAATGTCGAATATTGCTAAATAAGTTGCTATCCGCGTTACTGCATTATAAACGCAAAGCGTAAGCTCGCTTACAGTAATAAAAAAAAAGGCACACATCCATACAGATATGTGCCCCTAAGCTTCAATTTACATCAGTTATTTGAAGTATCTGTTATAAAGACCCAGGAAAGCCTTGCCATGACGAGCTTCATCCCTTGCCATCTCATGTACTGTATCATGGATTGCGTCAAGGTTGGCTGCCTTAGCACGCTTAGCCAGATCTGTCTTGCCGGCGGTAGCACCGTTCTCTGCTTCTATTCTCATTTCAAGGTTCTTCTTGGTAGAATCTGTAACAACCTCACCTAAAAGCTCAGCAAACTTAGCTGCATGCTCAGCCTCTTCATAAGCTGCCTTTTCCCAGTAAAGACCGATCTCGGGATAGCCCTCTCTGAAAGCTACTCTTGACATAGCAAGATACATACCGACCTCTGAACACTCTCCGTTGAAGTTTGCTCTTAAGTCAGCCAGAATATCCTCGCTAACGCCCTTAGCAACACCTACAACATGCTCTGCTGCCCAAGTCATTTCACCTTCCTGCTTATTAAACTTAGATGCCGGTGCATTGCAAACGGGACACTTCTCAGGTGCCGCATCTCCCTCATATACATAACCGCATACGCTGCATACAAATTTTGCCATAATATGTCTCCCTTCTTTTCCCCTTTATTTTCCGACTTTTTCTGTCGGTTCCGCTAAATTATATATCAGATTTAAAAATTTTGCAATAGATTTATTTTTTCAATGTGAAAAAGGTGTAAGTCCCAAAAGCTTGCCGTCACTGCAGTCAACCAGATACACATCGTTTCGGCTGATGTAGTTGTTCCATTCCTTGCTGTTATAATAAATAATGGGACTGTTTATCCTGTTGTCATAACTGTCATCTATAAGCTCCAGAGCGTAATCTTCAAAATTCTCCCAACTGCAAGGGATATCCGTAGTCTCTATAAGGAAGTATTCTCCCGAGCCTTCCCATGTTTCAACTGCTACCTGAGCATGTCCCGTAGGGAATACCAGATATGTATGCATTCCGGCACTCTGGAGTGCACTGGCTATTACCAGTGAAGTCTCGATACAGAGGCCGCTCTTGTTTTCAAGTACCTGCTCCGGGAACATGATATGCTGATCCGCTCCGTCTATGGAGAACGGATCCATATTATAGCGCACACCGGTATCGGACATGGCGATCATCAACGCTGCAGCCTGGATGTATGTATCCACATATTTAGTGTACACAGGTCCCTGATATCCTGTAAAGTAGTTAAAATCACCGTCGGTGATCTCGCTCAATATGTCTATGGCATCACGTTTTAGCTTGGTTATGGCATCCGATTCGGGAGCCAAGAAACAAAGGATATTATCCTTGGAACTCACACCGAATTCATCATCGTACCACTTAAAATCATTGATGCTCAGGATATGTACCGGGAAGGACTTTGTATCAAGCAGATTTCCGGAAAGATCCTTTACGGTGATCTTGATATTTGAATTCCATGCAGTGTTCAGATTCATAGTCTCAGTTGAAACCGATGGCTTAAGATATATGGGTATGGTGTGTGAATTCAGGCTGTATTTCTGCTCATATTTCTGTGTAAGGCCCGGGATCTCACATTCTATGACCACATCCCTTTCTCCCGAGATACATGCTGCTTCGAGAAATACAAAGTGGTCGTACGAATTATAAAGTGCGGGGTATATGTTCTCTATAGTCTTATAGTTAAGGCTCACTTCTCCTGCAAAAGAGTTGACAAATTTGTAGCTGCCTCGTTCCCCGTACGGCTGCTCAGCCGCTTTTGTGATCTCCTCATATATCAGGTCTGCCTTGGCCAGCTGTGTGTCGGTAAAGCTGTCCTCGTCATCGATGATATTTACCATTTCCGTATTAAGATTATCTAAGATCTTTATTATTCGCATTATCAGGTTATATGCAGAATTGATCTTAAGGTAGTCCTCAGTGTCGATGCCTTCAACTATACGGAAAGTAAATGTATGAATGAGTTCTACTGTCTTTTTCCATCTGTCCCACAACGGTTCAAAGTATGCAGGGCAGTCAATCTCTTCCAGCCTGCCGCTAAGCTCCTCTATCTTATTATAGCATTTGTTGGCCATCTCGGTAGTTGAACGTGCACGTGACATAATATCCCAATAATCGCCAAAGAGCTCTACCGCATCCAAATAGTCAAGTGCAAAGCTTATAAGGTCGCGGCATTCGTATATATAATCTCCGGATATACTCATTACCTCGGCTCCGGCAGCAAGGATGTTTTCGGGTACACCTCTTAAAGCCGCAAAGCCTTTTCTGCACTCCTCGTACCTGGTACAGTATTGGTCGATATCGATATCCGATCCGCCCTCGTCAAGGTCAAAATCAGCATTCTGAAGGATGTTCACCATGCCTCTCACATCATCCAGAAGCAATTGCATGGTGATTATAGCTCCCGCCTCAGCTTCATCGGCTGCAGTTGTATCCTGCTCCGCCTTTAGACGCTCCTCTTCCGCTGCCTTTAATTCGCTTAATTCGGATACGTTATCATCATAATCCTTCTTAAGAGTTTCATATTCCGATATTTTTGCATCCAATTCTTTCATTTTGTCAGACAATTCGCTGCTGCTTTCTTCCAGTTTCTTCTGACTGTCTAACAGTTTTTGTTCGGTCTCCTCAATCTCCCTGTTTCTTTCGTTGATCGTTTTAATTCCGAAAAAACACAGTCCGCTTATAATAAGTAGAGAAACCGCAGCGATTATGATTGCGGGTAAATTTAGATTTTTTTCTTTCAATTTCCATTTCCTCCTAAAAAGCAGATAATTATTACTCGATATTGTAATTATGCTGAAATATTTGCGTAATCTAAAGGACTTTTCTTGTAAAATTCTGCCTTTGTTTTTCTGAATCAACAAAATTGTTGATGCTTATTTTTTAAAAATTATAAAAATTTGCTTACTATTTTCAAAATTCGGTAAAAATTTTCCCTTGAAACAGCTTGAATTTTGTGTTACAATGCGATTATGGGAGATAAGGGCTCATTTTATACGCAGTTTTAGCTTGTAACAGTATAGAAATTCTCGAATCTGTTACATTATTATAAATTTTTTTCTATCAT
>Ga0265300_10005274_pt1 | contig 10046 bp, 8 predicted proteins | sample AusTroGonzalo_MG_FD_193482 | JGI IMG/M metagenome (GOLD analysis project Ga0265300, IMG submission 193482) | Bovine rumen microbial communities from tropical cattle in Woodstock, Queensland, Australia - Gonzalo_03 | ecosystem: Host-associated > Mammals > Digestive system > Stomach > Rumen ... | reverse complement strand
AAGTATCTTCATTACTATAACAATGATCGAATCAAGCTCAAACTAGACGGAAAGAGCCCGGTACAATACCGAACTCAAACCAATATCTCTTAATGTTAAATCCGTCCAACAAAAGGGGCGCACATCACGTGTGCGCCGCATAACGAGAAATCGGCCTATTTCTCGTTATGGGACGTAATCAATCTTGCACCACAGCCAGGGTGGCGACGGAGATGCGGGGGGATGGGCCGATGGCGGCGCGGAGCGCGTTGTAGCAGGCGCAGAGGGTGGCGCCGGTGGTAAAGGTGTCATCCACCAGGAGAATGTGGCGGGGCAGTGAGGGAGGCAGGCGGCGAACGGCGAAGACGCCGGAGACGTTGCGAAGGCGGGCGTCGGCATCGAGGCGCGTCTGGGTGCTGGTGCGGTGGGCGCGCGTGAGGATATCGGCCCTCATATCGGCCCCGAGGGCCCTGGCCAGCTCGGCGGCGATGACGGCGGCCTGGTTGTAGCCACGCGTCCAGCGGCGCAGCCAATGAAGGGGGACGGGCAGCACCAGGTCTACGTCAGCGAAGTGGGCGGTGGCGGCCATGCGGCGCCCCAGCGCGGCGGCGAAGAAGCGGCCTGCCGGGAGGTCTCCGCCATATTTCAGCGCCCTGGGGATGAGCTTGTAGGGGTTCTCGTGGTGGTAGAACATCAGCGCGGCGGCGTAGACGTAGGGCATGGGGGCCGCGGCGGGCCGGGTGCGTTCCAGCAGGGCATTCAGTTCGTCGGCCATGGTGTTGTGCGGGCGCTCCCAGTAGTAGGTGAGCGGGATGTCGGCGGCGCACCACATGCACAGGTGGTCTTCCTGCGCGGAAAGCTCGCGGCCGCACACCAGGCACGTCCGCGGCATCACAAGGTCTGTCATTTCCCGCATCATTCCCACGAAGTTAGCAAAAAAAAGCCGGCCCCCGAAGGAGCCGGCCGGAAAAATCGAACTTGCGACTTAGCAGTACATGCCGCCGTTCACGGCGATGACCTGGCCGGTGACATAGCTGGCGAGGTCGGAGGCCAGGAAGAGGGCCACGGAGGCAATCTCTTCCACGGAGGCGCCACGGCCCAGGGGAATCATCTTCACGAACTCGTCGCGGACGCTCTGGGGCAGGGCCTCGGTCATTTCGGTGATCACATAGCCGGGGGCGATGGCGTTGGCACGGATGCCACGGCCGCCCATTTCCTTGGCCACGGACTTAGCCATGGCGATGAGGCCGGCCTTGGAAGCGGAGTAGTTCACCTGGCCGGGGTTGCCGGTCTGGCCGGCGATGGAGGCCATATTGATGATGCTGCCGCTGCGCTGGCGGGCCATCACAGGCACCACAGCGTGCAGGAAGTTGAAGGCGCTCTTCATGTTCACGGCAATGACGGCATCCCACTGGCCTTCGCTCATGCGCATCACAAGGCCATCCTTGGTGATGCCGGCGTTGTTGACCAGGATGTCGATGCGGCCAAAGTCGGCCACTACCTGCTCTACGACGGTCTGCGTGGCCTCGAAGTCGGCGGCGTTGGAGGCGTAGGCCTTCACGGTAACGCCGAAGGCTTCCAGCTCTTTCACCGTTTCCTCGGCGGCTTCGTTGATGACCAGGTCCGTGAAGGCGATGTTAGCACCTTCGGAGGCATATTTGAGGGCAATGGCCTTGCCAATACCCCTGGCGGCGCCGGTGATAAGGGCCACCTTTCCTTCTAACAATTTCATATCAATTCTATTTTAGATTCTTTGCTCGGGAAAGCAAAGCTACTTCTTTTTTTCAATCTTCGCAACAAGCGTGATGAGGAAGGAGCCCAGGATACCGGCCGTGAGGGAACCCAGCAGAACGGCAATCTTACCGGCGTCGCGCAGATGCTGCGTCACCTCCGGAGCAATGTCCGGGGAGGCGAAGGAGAGCGTATCCACGAAGATACTCATGGTAAAGCCGATACCGCCGAGGCAGGCCACCGCGAAAAGCATGGGCCAGGAAGCCTTGTTGGGCTTGGCGCCCACCTTGCACTTGATGGCAATCCAGGAAGCGGCGGTGATACCCAGGGGTTTACCCAGCAGCAGACCCAGGAAGATACCCAGACCCACGCTGCCCAGAGTGGGATCGATAGCCTTGAACACGTTGAAGTAGGAAATATCGGTAATCTCCACGCCGGCGTTGGCCAGGGCGAAGATGGGCATGATGGCGAAGTTAACGATGGGGTTCAGGTTGTGCTCCAGACGGTAAGACGGCGGGATGGCCTTCTTGGAGAGGCTGGAGATGCGGCGCAGGAAGTGGCGCTCGGGGCCGTTCGGGAATTCCTCGGCGGTGTGCACAGCCTCGGCCTCCAGCAGGCCTTCGTACAGGATTTTGTGACGACGGTGCCACTTAGCCTGGTTGTAACGGGCCTCCATGGGGATGAGCATGGCCATCACCACACCGGTCATGGTAGCGTGGATGCCGCTGTAGTAGAAGAGGAACCACACGATGATGGCGGGCACGAAGTAGAAGCCCAGACGCTTTTCCCCGAGATGCTTCATCAGCGCGACGAAAAGGATGACCACCAGGGCTACGGCCAGGAGCGTGAGGTTGATCTCGCCGCCGTAGAAGAGGGCCACAACCAGGATGGCGATGAGGTCATCGGCAATAGCCAGGGCGGTGAGGAAGACCTTCAGCGAGACGGGCACCTTGTCTCCCAGGATGGAGAGAATGCCCACAGCGAAGGCGATATCGGTAGCGGTGGGGATACCCCAGCCGGAAGCGGCGAGCGTACCGTGGTTAACGAGGGCGAAGATGGCAGCCGGCATCACGACACCGCCGAAAGCGGCAATCACCGGCAGGATGGCCTTCTTGAAGGAGGAAAGTTCCCCGCAGACCACCTCGCGCTTGATTTCCAGGCCCACAGTGAAGAAGAAAACCACCATGAGAATGTCGTTGATGAATTTCTCCATGGTCATCCCGTGCGGGAAGAACCAGTCAATGACGCCGTCCGGCGAAGCCACATGGACGGTGAGTTCCGTGTGCAGGAAATTGTGATAGAGGTGTTTCGTGAAAGGCAGGTTGGCCAGCAGCATGGCGATCACCACACAGGCCAGCAGGATTACACCGTTGGCCCAGGGCTGCTTACGAAAACTGTCCTGCGAAATCTTAAAGTTGCGAACTTCCTTGTTCCACCAGTAAATGGGAATGAGTGCCATCTTTTTAACCGAAAATGTATTTTTGTTGTTCTTTTGTGAGTGTGTCGATCTTGATATTCCAGTCCTTGAGCTTGCGCTGGGCCACCTCGCAGTCGATGGATGCGGGGACATTGTTCAGCATAGTCTTGATCTGGCCACGGTTCTGGGCCAGGTAACGGGCGCTGAGGGCCTGGATGGCGAAGGACATGTCCATAATCTCGGCCGGATGACCGTCGCCGGCGGCGAGGTTCACCAGGCGGCCTTCGGCAATCACGTACACCGTGCGGCCGTTTTCGAGGGTATAAGCCTCAATATTATTGCGGGCGGGCCGATGGCTCACCGCCATGGCCTTCAGCTTCGCGACGGCCACCTCTACGTCGAAATGGCCGGCATTGCAGCAGATGGCACCCTCCTTCATGCGGAGGAAAGCTTCCGGGCCGATGACATCGGCACAACCGGTGACGGTGACGAAGATATCGCCCACGGCGGCGGCGTCCAGCATCGGCATTACCTTAAAGCCGTCCATGACGGCCTCCATGGCGCGGATGGGGTTGACTTCGGTCACGATTACCTCGGCCCCAAGGCCCTTGGCACGCATGGCGACACCCTTTCCGCACCAACCGTATCCGGCGACGACGACATTCTTGCCGGCCACGATGAGGTTGGTGGTACGGTTGATGCCGTCCCACACGCTCTGGCCTGTGCCGTAGCGGTTGTCGAAGAGGTGCTTGCAGTCGGCGTCGTTCACCAGCATCATGGGGAACTTGAGCTCTGAGGCGGCGTCCATGGCCTTGAGGCGCAGGATGCCGGTGGTGGTTTCCTCACAGCCGCCGATCACGTTCGGGATGAGCTGCGGGAATTCTTTATGCAGGGTGGTGACAAGGTCACCGCCATCGTCGATGATGATGTTGGGGCCCACTTCCAGCACGCGGCGGATGTCCTCGAAGTACTCCTGCTCCGTGCAGCCGTGGATGGCGAACACGTTCAGGCCTTCGTGCACCAGGGCGGCGGCTACGTCGTCCTGCGTACTGAGGGGATTGGATCCGGTGATATACATTTCGGCGCCGCCGGCGGCGAGTACCTCGCACAGATGGGCGGTCTTTGCCTCCAAATGCACGCTCAGGGCCACTTTGAGACCCTTGAACGGCTGTGTTTCCTTGAATTCTTTTTCAATACCTTCCAGCAGGGGCATGTGGCTGCGCACCCAGCTGAGCTTGAGCTCTCCGGCTTCCCAGAGACTGCTATCTTTGATGTGACTTACCATAGGGCCGCAAAGTTACGAAATTCTTTTAGAACTTTTTGATAACTTCTTCCAGTTCACTGAAATGGTCGATGACGGCGTGGGCGCCGGCGGCTTCCAGGGCGGCGCGGTTGGCGTTGCCGTAGGTAACGCCGCAGGTGTAGGCATCGGCCCCGAGACCCATCTGGATGTCCACGGGCATGTCGCCGACGACGATGGTGTGGGCGGCTTCCTGGGAGAGCTGCTTCAGGGTGATAAGGACAGGATCCGGGAAGGGCTTCGCGCGGGTGACATTATCGGCCCCTAATATATAGTCGAAGTAAGGGGCGACGCCCATGTTCCGCAGGAACTCGTTGAGCGACGAGGAGTGGCGGGAGGAGGCGATGGTGAGCTGATAGCCCGCCGCGTGCAGATGCTCCAGCGTTTCCTTCACTTCCGGGAACAGGGTGGGGATGAACTGGCCTTTCAAAGTATCGAAGACTTCGCGGTAGGTTTTGACCCAGGCGGGCACCTGGTCCGGGGTGATTTCCGGGAAGAGCGTCAGGATGCCGGCTTCCAGGGGAATGCCGATGGTGGCGATGATGGCTTCGTCACTGGCCACGGGATAATTCATCTTCCGCATGGCGGCCCGGTTGGTCTGTAAAATGAGCTCGCGGGTGTCGGCGAGCGTACCGTCGAAATCGAAAACTACGAGTTTAATCATTTGATACCTTTTGAGGCGGCAAAGTTACGAAAGTCTTTTTAAAAAATTTGGAAATTATCCAAAAAAGCCCCAATTTTGTATCCCGTATTGATTCTTATCTTTATGGGAAATCTTAGATTCGACGTCGTGCAGGAAGCCTTCAAGAAGAAGGCAGTCGTCTCCGAAAAACCTGCTTGCAAACCTTCCGACATTTTTGGCTCCCTCGTCTTCGGCCGCAGCAACATGCGCAAATATCTGGACGGCCAGACCTATGCCAAACTCACCCGATGCATCGATGAAGGGGATCCCTTAGACGCAGCTACGGCCGACAAAGTGGCCGAAGGCATGAAGGTCTGGGCCCTGGAACATGGCGCAACGCATGTGACCCACTGGTTCCAGCCCCTGACGGAAGGAACGGCAGAAAAGCACGACTCTTTCATGAATCCCGACGGCGAAGGCTCTGTCATCGAACAGTTCGACGGCAAATCCCTGGTTCAGCAGGAACCCGACGCCTCCTCTTTCCCCAACGGCGGTATCCGCGCCACCTTTGAAGCCCGCGGTTATTCGGCCTGGGACCCCACCTCTCCCGTTTTCATCCAGGACGACACCCTATGCATCCCCTCGGTCTTCGTTTCCTACACCGGAGAGGCCCTGGACTACAAGACTCCTTTCAAGAAAGCCCTGAAGGCCGTCAATGAAGCAGCCGTGCCTGTGTGCCAGCTCTTCGACCCCAAGGTCAAGCGCGTTTACTCCTATCTGGGTTGGGAACAGGAATACTTCCTGGTAGATGAAGACCTGTTCGCCGCCCGCCCGGACCTGATGCTCACCGGCCGTACCCTCATGGGCCATTCTTCCTCCAAGAACCAGCAGCTGAGCGACCACTACTTCGGCGCCATTCCTTCCCGCGTGACCGCCTTCATGAAAGATGTGGAAGACGCCGGCTACAAGCTGGGCATTCCCCTGAAGACCCGTCACAACGAGGTAGCCCCCAACCAGTTTGAGATGGCTCCCGTATATGAAGAGGCCAACCTGGCCAACGACCACAACCAGATGATCATGAACGCCATGACGCGCATCGCCCGCAAGCACGGCTTCGTGGTCCTCTTCCACGAGAAACCCTTCGCCGGCATCAACGGCAGCGGCAAGCACAACAACTGGTCCCTGGGTACCGATACCGGCGTAGGCCTGCTGGCTCCCGGCAAGGATGCCAAGAGCAACCTCCAGTTCGTGACCTTCTTCGTGAATATCCTGGCTGCTGTCCAGAAGCACAACGGCCTCCTGAAGGCCAGCGTGGCCAGCGCCAACAACTCCCACCGTCTGGGTGCCCAGGAAGCCCCGCCCGCAATTGTATCGGCCTTCCTCGGCCAAACGATGACCGACGTCCTGCGCAAGCTCCTGGAGCTGCCTTCCGGCACGCCCATCGTGATTGCCGGCAAGAAAGGCCGCCGCGTCTGCGTGGAGATTCCCGAAATCTTCGTCGATAATACGGACCGCAACCGTACTTCCCCCTTCGCCTTCACCGGTAACCGCTTCGAGTTCCGTGCTGTCGGTTCCAGCGCCAACTGCGCCGGCGCCCTCACGGTCCTGAGCGCCGCCGTAGCCCAGCAGCTCACCGAGTTCAAGGCCTCTGTAGACAAGGCTATGGCCGAAGGCAAAGCCCTGGAAGTAGCCGTGATGGATTGCCTCAAACCCCTCATCGCTTCCGTGCTGGACACCATCTGCTTCGAAGGCAACGGTTATAGCGACGCCTGGAAGAAGGAAGCCAAAAAGCGCGGCCTGGACGTGGAGAACAGCGTTCCCAAGATGTTCAGCCAGTTCACCGCTCCCGCTTCCGTGAAGCTCTTCACGGACCTGGGCGTGTACAACCAGAAGGAACTGGAAGCCCGCAACGAGGTGAAGTGGGAAACCTATGCCACCAAGGTGCTCATCGAGGCCCGCATGGCTGTCCGTATGGCCATCAACCACGTGATGCCCGCCGGCATGGAGTACCAGCGCCGTCTGCTGGAAGACCTGAACCTCATGCGTCAGAACTTCCCCACTGAGTACGAAACCCTGGCTGCCACCCAGACCACGATCATCCGTGAGTGCTCTGCCCTGCTGGCCCAGATTAAGAAAGAGGCCGATGCCCTGAACGACGCCCGCAAGGTTGCCGAAAACAAGGAAGGCGCCTACGCCAAGGCCCTTGCCGCCGAAAAGGCCGCCAAGCAGCTGCACGATCTGAGAATCAGCATTGACAAACTGGAAGAAATCACCGACAACGCCCTGTGGCCGCTGCCTAAGTATCGGGAGATTCTCTTTATCAACTAACAGATGAATACCAAATTTGTATTTATTACCGGCGGTGTCGTTTCCTCGCTGGGTAAAGGAATTATTGCTGCGAGCCTGGGAAAACTTCTCCAGGCCCGCGGCTTGAAAGTGACCATTCAGAAGTTTGATCCGTATATCAACATCGACCCCGGTACGCTGAATCCCTACGAGCACGGCGAGTGCTTCGTTACCGATGACGGCGCCGAGACCGATCTGGATCTGGGTCACTACGAGCGTTTCCTGGGCGTTCCCACGTCCCAGGCCAACAACGTGACCACCGGCCGCATCTACCACACCGTGATTACGCGTGAGCGTGAGGGCGCATACCTGGGAAAGACCGTCCAGATTGTGCCGCACATCACCGACGAAATCAAGCGCCGCATGCTCCTGCTCGGCCAGAGCGGGGAATACGACGTGGTCATCACCGAGATCGGCGGTACCGTCGGCGACATGGAAAGCCAGCCCTTCGTGGAGGCCATGCGTCAGCTCCAGTGGGAACTCCCCGACGGAGACTGCATGTGCATCCACCTCACCCTGGTGCCTTACCTGAACGCCGCCCACGAGATCAAGACCAAGCCCACCCAGCACTCCGTGCAGATGCTGCAGCACGCCGGCGTGATGCCCGACGTGATTGTCTGCCGCACCGAACATCCGCTGGGGGCCGATTTAAAACGTAAAATCGCCCTCTTCTGCAATGTGAAGCCCGGTCACGTGATCGAGAGCCAGGACGCCTGGAGCATCTACCAGGTTCCGCTGAACATGCACACCGAGCATCTGGACGAACTGGTGGTGCGCAAACTGGGCATTGAGAACTTCAACGCCCCGGACCTCGCCCGCTGGAAAGACTTCCTGGACAACCTGCGCAACCCCAAGGAGACCATCAACGTGGCCCTCGTGGGCAAGTATGTAGCCCTGCAGGACGCCTACAAGTCCATTCAGGAGTCCTTCGTGCACGCCGGTGCCGCCTGCGGCTGCAAGGTCAAGGTGCACAGCATCCTGAGCGACGATGTAACAGCCGATAATGTGGCCGAAAAGCTGAAAGGCATGGACGGTGTCCTCGTAGCCCCCGGCTTCGGCGAGCGCGGTCTGGAAGGAAAGATCCAGGCCATCCACTACATCCGCGAGAACGGCATCCCGTTCCTGGGCATTTGCCTGGGCATGCAGATGTGTGTGGCCGAATATGCCCGCAACGTGCTGGGCTGGGCCGATGCTTCCTCCACCGAACTGAACCCCAAGACCTCCCACCCGGTCATCGACCTCATGGAAGAGCAGAAGAAGACCACCGTCAAGGGTGGCACCATGCGCCTGGGTGCCTACGACTGTAAGCTCAAGAAGGGTACGCTGGCCTACAAGATCTACGGCACCGAAGATATCAGGGAGCGCCACCGTCACCGCTACGAGTTCAACGGCAAGTACGCCGAGGACTTTGCCAAGGCCGGCCTGGTGGCTTCCGGTACCAACCCGAAGACGGGCTTAGTAGAGGTTGTGGAGTTACCTACGCATCCCTTCTTCGTGGGCGTACAGTTCCACCCGGAGTACAAGAGCACCCCGGAGCATCCGAGCCCGCTGTTCAAGGCCTTCGTTCAGGCCTCGCTGGACAACGCTAAAAAGCGTAAGTAATAATATAGAATAACATCACGGCACAGGTGATGAGTTTCAGACCCGTGCCGAAAAGAAACCCGACAAAGGCACCGAAGGCCGACTTAAGTGAGGCCGAGGTGTCTTTTCCGGCAAATAGCAGTTCTGCTGCGAAGGCACCCAGCAGGGAGCCCAGAATCATGCCGACAGGCGGGACGATAAGGCCGATGAAAAGGCCCACGATGGCGCCCGTGCTGCCGTACTTGCTGCCGCCAGTCATCTTGGTGAAGTAGGCCGGAACAAGGTAGTCCAGCACACTCACCACAATCACGATGGCCAGCCACACAAGCAGCAGGGTGGTGCTCATGGGTTCACCGTCTCCGTTGGTTCCGTTTCCCCAGATATAAAGCACAGCCAGGCCCACCCAGCTGAGTGGAGGGCCCGGCAGTGCGGGGGCAATGCTTCCGATGATGCCGGCTACGCCCAGAATGATGGCGAGAACGGCAAGAAAGGTTTCCATAATAATCGGTTTTACTTCTGCATGGCGGCTTCTACCTCGTCCGGGCTGGCCGGGAGGCGCTGAGGTCCCAGGCGGCGGGCGCCGTCCTTGGTGATGAGAACGTCGTCTTCGATGCGGATTCCGCCGAAGTCGTAGTAGCTTTCCAATTTAGCATAGTTCACAAAGTCGTAGCCCAGGCCTTCCTTCTTAAACTTCTCAATGAGGGCAGGAATGAAGTAGATACCGGGTTCGTCGGTGATGACATGGCCGGGCACCAGGCGACGGGCCATACGCAGGGAGCCCAGGCCCAGCTGCTTGGCGCGGGTCTGGTCCGGGTCGTAGCCCACCAGATTTTCGCCCAGGTCTTCCATATCGTGCACATCCAGGCCCATGTTGTGACCCAGACCGTGCGGCTGGAACAGGCCGGCGATGCCTTTGGCCACCATTTCATCCAGATCTCCCTTCACAAGACCCAGGGCGCTGAGGCCTTCCAGCATCTTGCGGGCCGTGGCCAGGTGCACTTCCCGGTAAGTGATGCCGGGTTTAGCCAGGCTGAAGGCCAGTTCGTTGCAGTCGTAGACAATCTGGTAGA
>Ga0265300_10005271_pt1 | contig 10047 bp, 10 predicted proteins | sample AusTroGonzalo_MG_FD_193482 | JGI IMG/M metagenome (GOLD analysis project Ga0265300, IMG submission 193482) | Bovine rumen microbial communities from tropical cattle in Woodstock, Queensland, Australia - Gonzalo_03 | ecosystem: Host-associated > Mammals > Digestive system > Stomach > Rumen ... | reverse complement strand
TGTTCCGCGGCACGGCCGGCACGCTCCTCTGCGTCGGCGAGACGGTTATAACGGTCTGCCAAGCCTCCGATCATATCGATACCGGCGGTCTCAAACTGACGGTTCTGAATACCGGAAAGATAGCCGTATGAACGGGTGTGACCATAAGCCAGGATGAGTCGCTGCACGTCAACGGAGAGACCGGCGCCGATATCAGACAGGGCTTTCATCGTGCCGTACAGATCCTTTGTCTCGATACCGAAGGCAGAGAGCTGACGTGTGGATTTCATCAAATCCTGGAAGGTGTACGGTGACATCTGTGACATATCACGTATGGTGCCGTACAACTCGTTGGCCATCGACGCATTACCGATGATAACCTCGAGAGAGCGTTTCTGCAGTTCCAGCTCACCGGTTATTTGTGCCATCTCTGATGCGAAACGGCCGACGGCGTAAATGGACAGGTAACGCCCCATCATACTTTCAAGCTGACTGATAGCCGATGACTGCTTGTTTGTCTCTTCATTGGTTCTGCGCGTCTGCTCCTCCTGTTTCTTCTGCTGCTTCTCAAAGTCACGGCTGGCTTTCTCGGCCCGGCGGGTCGTCTGTTCCAACTGCTGCAGGCTTCCGTCTGCGAGTTTAGTCTGGGTGATGGTGCCTTTGATATCACCGAGTTCCTTCGACATATTACCCATGAGGTTGGAGCCTGTCTTGGTACCGGTACTCTTGAGGAAACGCTCATACTCGGTACTCAGGTTAGAGAACTGCTTGGTGAGCTGCTCGATCTGATTCATGAAAGTCGAGAAGTCATCTGTCTTCAGGGCCGTCTTGACTTTCTCTATTTCATTACGCAGGTTAGTAAAGAACTGCTCGACATTCTGGGCTTTCTTGCCGCCGAATGCAGATGATATATTCTTCGCAATATTCTTGAAATCGTCACTTTGGATAAACCTCTTGAAATCCTCGAATCCCTCAACAGCGAGAGTGATCGTGGTTTTTTTTGATATAGACTCCAAGATGGTCTGTATCTGTTCTAAAGTTCTCAGGGCTGTGCCCTTTATCTCGGTTTCAAACTGAAGAGCATCCATATTATCGTGTTTTGTTGTTTAATTGTTTCAAATGTAAGGATAGTTTACTATGAAATTGGTAATCATCACAATAAAATATAAACGTAATAAACTGATTTTACCAAATAAAACAAATAATGGAGACCCAAAAGCCCCCATTATGTATGTCAGATTTTTTTCTTCTCTCCCGTCTGAAGAAACGTATTCATATCAATCGAGATACCTTTTCGCTTCTCTTCCTCCTTGCGGGCCTTCCATCGTGCGTAATCACGAGCGGCTTCCTCTGCGGTCTTGGTATAACCTTTTTCTCCGGGCTTGGGTCTCTCTTTGTTTGCCTTGTAAACGGTGAGCGGGAAGTCTGTGTATATGAGCTGGATCTGGGCCGCTGTATGACCCCATGTGTAGCCCCATTCAGGCACCTCCCATATCCCGAAGAAATAGCGGGACATCAGAAGGTGCTGACATTGCTTACGGTCTAAGTAGGCTGCTCCGTACTTTGTGCGAGAAGGGTAGCTTCTACTTCCGCCGTCCTCATCTGCATCAGCGTATCCCTTGCCTCGGTCAAGGATATGGTAGTCCTGTAGAATTGCATCAGCGGAACTTTTTTTTTACCGACAAGAAGTATCGGTTCGAGCTGTATATTGTCATACTGCCTGATATAATAGAACCACCTCCATCTGATCCAATACCAAAAAAAGAGTTTCCAATAGCCGTCAAGGGTGATGATTGCAGCGGCTTTGCAAGCCAGCTTGTTGTCTTCAAGAATCGAATCTAAAACGTCGCTTCCCGTTGTTTTTTGCTCCTTTTCCACGTTTTTCTTGTGTAGGAGCAGGCGAGTCAGTCTTGTCAACTGGCCGTTTTTCAGCCACCTGATCTTGTATTTTTTCTTCGTGCGGAGTATTGTCACCTCCGTTGCGTCGTTGTTTGTCAGAGACAGGAGTAGCATCTGCGCATCTATCTCCGGCTGTGTTATTTTCGGTTCCTTTGCCATAATTTGTTTTCTCCAAATATGTTTGCAGTCTCTTTTCGATAGCCGCCGAGACTACAGCGGTGAATTTTTCAAAGTCATTGGATTTTATAGCGTCATTGACACATACTATACCCTTGGCATTCATGATGGTTTTCTCCACATCTGCAAGTGGCATAGTGTTGTCGGCATACGACGTATTGTTGGCTGTCTCAACAGCAGATCCGTGAAAAAGCTGATAGTAAGCGAAGAGATATTGGTTGTAGTTCTTCCAATCACGGTCCCGGGTAATGGAACCCAGGATGTTGGCGGGGAACAAATCCCATACATTCTCATATGTTGACTTGAGCATAGGAGTGACGCCATGACCGAGGGATATCCATGTATCCTCTGTTATATCTACACCAAATAACTTCGCTAAAAGTTGGGTTTCTTCCTTACACACCCATGCGAATTGTGAGAAATCCTTAGGAAGTTTCATATACTGCTTGTACAGGCACGGACCTTCTTCAATAAAGAAATCCGACTCCTGCATCGGCGACACAGGAAACATATCATCATTTGAGTATATGAAGCGCTCCTGCAGCCCGGGTATGCGATGCAAGAACATCTCGATGGTGCGGCTGTTGAAGGTGGGCAGGTACTGAGGCGGTATAAACTCGTGATGATACACGACATGGATACCATAGTTATCCATCCATGGTCTTTTCTGACTCTCGCGGGCCAAGAGGATATGTATGGTGCCGACAAACGGCATGAAAGCTCTTATGCAACGCACAAGCAGCTCCTCTGTTCCCATACTGCGCCAACGTGTGACGTTGTTATTGGAGTCGTATTTAATCCAATGACACTGACGGAATGAATCGCGCCATTTGAGGTCGTTGTCGAAGACCATCGGGATAATATAATCTATCTTCATACCTGCGGATAAAAGGAAAGACGGCACAGGCTGTAACACCTATACCGTCCTTCTGGTTGATGTTTAGTTGCCCTCGCCGGTAACGCCGTCGAAGATACCCATTGCATCGGGAGCACTTGATGCGGCGTTGGAGCCGGTCAGGGTGATACCGATAGGCTTTGCGGTGTCGGCGGAGTCGAATAGGATGGAAGCCATCAGCTTCACCTTCTTGATGGCGAACATCTGATTGGCCTCATCGTTCAGGGCTGCGATACCAACTGAGAAAGCCTTCTGGGTCTCAGCGAAGGTGTAACCCGCTGACGGAGTGAACTTGTACTCACCGGCACCGGCGTTGATAACAGCCTTGCCGAGAGCTGTAGAACCGACATCAGAGATGCTCTGGAATCCGCAAGCGGCCAGAACGTCGTCGTTGATGGTGGGGATGAACAGGTTGATCTCGGTCTCACCGGGAGTCATACGGCTGGTCCAGTCGCCTGCGATGCCGTGAACCTTGTAGTGGTCGATGCTCGGTGTTCCGCCGTTGTAGGTGAAACCGCCATCCTGAGCCACAGGGAGTTCGAGGATATCGCCATTGGCAGCAGACTTACCAGTCATATCGAAGTTATCACCAAAGCCACCTTTGATGAAGAACAGGTGGGATATACCCACGAATGCCTTGTTCTGATAATTAGCTACTTTGCTCATAGTTGTATTGTTTTGAAGTTAATCGAATTTCTTACCTCGTATAGTGAACGAGATCTGCGTTACCTGATAGCCGTAACCATCTTCTCCTTCCATCATTATCTGCGGCCGGGTGGCTGCAATATGCTCTCCGGAGATAGGGAACTTCTTTATGACTGCATCAACGACATCAGATTGACTCTCGATATTGAGGGTTCCGTCATCCTTGGCCTTGCAGAAGACAGTGATGGTTCCATAGCACTGCGGCATATTGGTCAGGTCGCCTGCAATGAGGTTGCGGAGCCTCGAAGCGAGATTGATGACAAGAAAAGTCTTCAGCTCGGTCTTGGTCTGCTTGGGACGACGACCCAAAGAAACTTTTTCTGCGACTTCCTTCATCGGCTGACAAAGATCATCGTAGATGAGATAGAGCGGAGTTCTCTTCTTTTCTGCCATAGTCGTCAATTGTTGATACATAAATAAGTTCTCGCTATTTTCTGAGCCTCAGCGTAGGTTGCCAATATACCGGTGGTGTGACGAAGTTTCTCAATGAAATCCGCATACTCAACGGGATAAGCAACCACGATATCGAAGATATTCTTGCCTTTCGGCCGGTAGGATTGGAAAAACCTTACGGCATCTTCTTCTCCCCATCCTCTGTTCGTCTCGACAGTAGGCACGTAATTGGATTTCGTGCTGTCATAATCGGGATCGAAGTGATATCGTCCGGAGCGTGTCATCTTAACCTGAATGGCAGGCTCGAGATATGATTTCGAGTAGTATGCGTATTTGGGCAATCCTTCACGGTACAGACCAACTACAATCGAGTTGATAAGGTTTCCGGTGAAGTTATGTGCTCCAGGCGCATTCTTACGTTGTTCTATCGCTTCAAGACAAAGCTCACTGCAATACTGAGTACAACGCCTCTCGATCTCATCCATCACGGCCTTACGGAAAGCCTTGACTTTCTGAGCCGCCTGATATGGGCTAATTCCTGACATACTTCCATAAGATGTGAGTTCCGAGATTACTCGGACGGATATCTATTATCTGTCCGTATTCAGTGTAACCGAATTTATGGAGTTCAATCTTGTCGCCCTCGCGTGGGATATTCTGCTCCGTCCACTCATCCTGTTTGAGAGGCAACGCGAGATTCCTATATGATGCATTGACGTCTCCGTTGTCTGATGTAGTGTCACGGTTGTATCCCCTGCAAACACCTTCATACAACACGACAACCTCCGAAGAGGGTTCTTGTTGTTCTTGGTTCTGCTGTTCAACCTCCTGCTCTTCCTCGTCGGCCATCGGGTTATCAGTCATAGGGTCGTCGGTGACGGTACCCGGCTGATCGCTCATAGGGTCGCTCTCAGGACGTCGCAGGATACGACAGGTATGAGGGAAACGCGGATTGTTTACTCTTGCCATAGCGGTTATCTCGAATATTTCCTTATCTTACGGAACCCCGTGCCCTTGAACTTCCATTTGGGAGCCAAGGTGTCAACGCGCTGGTCGGTGATACCCCATTTCTTCAACAGGTCACGGGCCAACAGCAGGAACTGCTGCATCTGCAAGGGAGACCATTGCTCGCTTCCTTCCGAATGTTCCCAATCGCCGTCTTTGTCTGTCACGCGCTGTGACGAGACGGGATTCATCGCGATACGGATATAGAAGTAAGCCTGAGTCAGATCCTTGTCTTTCTCCGTGAGATTGGAGAACGGGGTGCCGGCATCAACACCTGCGTCGGCGAGGACACCTTTGACGGTATCCTCACTGACGTTGGCGTTGGTTGACAGGCCACGGATATAATCCTCAACGCTGTAGACTTGTGTCTCGTTCTCGGCCATCGGTCAAGGGTTTACGCCTGATCCTTCCAAACGGTTACGATACCGTGGTCGTTCACGTTGTTGAAGACAGGACCTGCGAACAGCTCGCAGTCTACAACATTCTCGATAGGACGCTCACTCCATGAGTTCAGGACTGCGATGCGGTCCTCAACAAATGAGTAGCGGTCAGAAGCGGTCAGACCACCGGCCTTCACACGGTCAACGTAGACGCTGTTCATGCACTTCATCTCAAAGAGACGATACTGACGTGTGGCAGCGACAAGGTTGTGCTCGTCGAAGGCAGGAGCATCAGCGACAGGCTTACCGTCCTCCTCGTGACGTGACTGGAAATCAATCACCTGGAAGGGCCAGATCTTCATGTCGTTGTGCATCCATGTGAGGACGTCGTTGCGGACAACCTTCACATCATTCGGATGGAAGAAGTTCTTGTTGGCTGTGTAAGCCTTGACAACACTCGGATGAACCAAGATCATGTCAAGCAGTCTGTCAGACAACTTCCAGTGATCAACACCGAGATTACGGGTCTTGGTGTAATATCTCTGCAGGAAGAGGAAGTCTCCGATAACGTCGGCGTCGGGATTCGGAACGAGCTTAGGCTCGGCTCCGGAGGTATCCCAAATGAACCAATCTTTATCGGGAGCCACGAAGTTCTCGTCGGGGATCTGGAACTTGAAGTCGAAGTGATAACCATCGACAGCAACATCATGAATCTCTCCGGTTGACATAGCCTGCAGGGTCATATACGAAAGCTCGTTATGTACACCTCCGAGCATATTGCTGGAGTTCTGAATGAAGGCATCGATGATCTGATCACCAAAGGTGGTGTTATTCAGGTTGGCGACACGACGCAGTTCGATCAGGTCATCCTGATCAATCTTAAAGCCATGACCCAACTTGGGCAGTGTACCTCCGTACATCTCCCAACCCTGAGTAGCACGCTGCGGCTTCTCGGAATGGGTACCGAGGATGCTGGCACGTACCAGGATAGGAGTCTTCTTGACACCCTGCTTCCACTCTCTCTCGTTTGACGGCTGTCCCCACGAAGCAAACTGACGCCATATAGCATTGTTATACTTGGCGTTGACAGTATCGAGGATCAGACCGAAGTTCTCAGCGTCTACAAACTCATGCAGACCTGTAAGTCCATAAAGTTTTTGGTCTCTCATAATCTAATCTCCTTTAAGTTTACTTGCGGTTTGAGAAACGGAAATAGCACTCGTTGTCGCGGAGGGCCTTCTTCAGACTGGCGGTCAGAGGGGGCATACGACGCTCCAATACGGGCTTCTCCATGCAATTCCAGATGTAGTCAATGTCGATGGCGTATGCCTTATCGCCAAGAACATTGTCGCAGTAGGTCAGACCGTTGGGCAGAGCCTTGATCTTCTTAACCTCTGCAGATTTAGCCTCAGCCAGGACATCACCCTCGGCGATGAAGGCGGTGCTTTCCTCAGCTACGTTATCCATGGTCAGGATGTCGTAGTCAGGAGCGCTGGCGTCAACAGCAGTTACGGTTGCGATGTTGGACACGGCCTGAGTCAGGTCGTCACCGACAACCAAAAGCTTCATTCCAACTTTTGCGATGCTTCCGGTCTCGAACTTCTCGACCTTTACTGTCTTTGCGTTGACATCAACAGCGAGCACCTTAAAGGTGTAGATAGGAATGATGGTACGTGCCTGCTCGTCTGCGTATACCAAGGTACCGGCAGCCATAGCAGCACCGTCAAGCGGCATCAGTGCCTTGTCGCAGGAGAAACCGCCGACGGCTATGATGGGTTTGCCCTCGTAGCACTTGCGGACACCACCGAACTTGTCACTGAACTTAACGTAGTTGTTAATAGTTCCTTTTGTGTTCATTTTGTACGAATTTTTTTGTAAGACAATCTCGTTAAAGAAGGCTTCTGTTAGCAGAAACCTTTCTCCATCTCGGCGGCATAATTTTTGTTGTCTTCAACCTCCTTCTTCAACCTCTCAACTCTGTCCTGGATAGTTTTGGTTATACCTTCTCCTGTGTTACCACCACCCGAACTTGATCCGCCGAAGGGCTGACCGCCGTTGGGGTAGCGACGCTTATACTCGCTCTCGTACTTTGCCCTCACCGTAGCCTTGAGATCTTCAAGTTTAGGATCGTCACCGTAGTCGATGTAAGTAGCGGAATCTTCAATAAGGTTCTTGATTTCAACAGGAATGTCGGAACCCTTGCGGGCCTCCTTCTCCAAATTGGTGAGGTAGTCGATAAGTCCGGCCTTGACTGTGTTTCTGACCTCGGTTTTTTCCCGGGCTTGCTGTGACTTGAGGAAATCAGAGAATTCTTTGCTGAGCTTACCGAATTCGCTATTCTCTCCGAGTAGACCCTTCAGCTTCTCATCAATGATCTTGTCGATATCCTTACTGTCGCCGTTACCGCCGTTGCCACCGCCGTTGTCATCCTTTATTTCGGGATGCAACTTCTTGAACTCCTCCAAAGCCTTCTTCTTCTCATCCTCGATACGCTTCAGAACATCTGTCTCATGTTGAGCTGCGTAGTCGGTCTTGTATTTCTGAGAGAACTCAGCTTCGTCATGACGCTTCTGGCCGGCATACTGCTTGAGCATATTGACCGGGAGCAGCCATGTCTCGTCGGTGATCTTGGAATCATCTGCGAAAAGAGGGAGAACTGTTTCGGCGATACCGTCGAAAGTTTTGTCACTGATAACCTTAGCATCGTCTTCTCCGATGCGGGTTCTAAACTGTTGAATTAGTGCTGTTTTTTCCATACCAATTACTTAATTTGTAAAGATTTTTCGCCAAATTAATGCTGATATGGCTGTTGTAAGGAACTTTTATTTTGGTAATGTTGCATTTTACCACAAAAAAACACCCTATGAACGCTTAAAAGGAAAATATCTTTGTGAAAAATGTAAATAAATATGAATAGCACGTCTGATTACACGGGGCTGAAGACAATAGATGGAAAAAACATCTATTCGCACGATTATCTGCAACAGCTCCGCGAGACCGAAGACTTCGGGAAGAAATCCAAATTTTTCGTTGCACAGCAGGGCGCTCAGGAGAACGGATTGAGCGGCGTTGCTGACATCACCGTGTTCGGTGGGAACCGAGGCGGCGGTAAAGCCAACCCTTATTGCACACCGGTGGCCACCCCGTCGGGATTCCGCCGAATGGGTGATTTGGAGGTCGGCGATCTGATATGCACTCCTTACAACGGCGTGCAGAAAGTAAGTGAAATATTCGAGCAGGGTGAAAACACCGTTTATGTCTTTCATTTTGATGACGGCACCACATTGAGTTGTATGGATAACCATAGATTCTGGGCCCGCACATCTCCGACGGAAGACTTCCATGAGATGACCGCTCGAGACATCATGAATCTTTACAAGATTGACATTCCTTATCCGCTGTCACTGCGTAAGGCCGGCTCGCCGCTTGTAGAAATTCCTCTGTGCGGTGAGGTGGAGCTGAACGAGAAGATTACGCCTATCGACCTGCCGTTACATCCGTTCCTGCTTGGATGGACCTGCGCACAGGGTACATGGAACTTCTCAACAGCAGGACTGAATGTCGGCAACAACCGTTTTATGGCCAAAAAATTCAAGTTCATGGGATATAAGATCCGCAAGAACATGGATACCGGCTATTACTTCCTCAAAGGTCTCGATGACGATAAGAGACGTAAATTCACGTGCTGCCGCCAAGAGGAGCTGGCGTGCATCCCGGCTGAATACAAATATGCATCCATACAGTCACGATGGGAATACATACACGGGCTGATGATGAGAAACGGTCGGTCGAAAGACCTGCATCCGTTCGTAGCCATGCCTAACAAACGCCTCATCGAGGATATAGCCGAAGTGGTGCGCTCACTCGGTATATGGGCACGTGTCACACAGATAGAAGACGAGCCCACCAAGATAGGATGGTGGAAAGTTACGATGGTGGCACCGGATAACAAGGAGCTTATGACACATCCTTGCTACCAGAAGGCGGCACTCATCAACGCAGAGAAGCCAAAGAGCCCGAACTGCAGGAATATCCTCACCAAGAAAATCCAATATATCACCAAGAGTTCAAAGAAGCAGAATTGCCGCTGTATCACCGTCACCGGACGTGACCATCTCTATATGACTGACGCCTACACCGTCAACCATAACACCATAACGATGCTCATGGAGCCAATCTATGACATTCAGAACAAACACTTCAACGGCATCATCTTCCGTAAGAACAAGGATGACTTCGAGAATATCATCAACGAGAGCAAGCGTTGGTTTACAGGATTGGGCCGATACAACAAGTCGAAGGATGATATGACATGGAACTTCAACACCGGCGCCAAACTCGGCCTGACCATATATGATATGCCGATGTCGGATTTCGATATCAAGTTTCGTGGTCAACAGTTCGCATATATTGGAGTCGATGAGTTGCCGCAGATGCCGTTCGAGATGTTTAAATTCCTCATGACGGCCAACCGAAACACCATCGGAGTACATTCACGTATGCTTGGCACCTGCAACCCTGATCCTATGTCGTGGTTGCGTAAGTTCATCGATTGGTGGATAGGTAAGGAAGACACTATATACTCCGATGGTCTGATGCACCCTGAACGTAAGG
>Ga0265300_10005269_pt1 | contig 10051 bp, 10 predicted proteins | sample AusTroGonzalo_MG_FD_193482 | JGI IMG/M metagenome (GOLD analysis project Ga0265300, IMG submission 193482) | Bovine rumen microbial communities from tropical cattle in Woodstock, Queensland, Australia - Gonzalo_03 | ecosystem: Host-associated > Mammals > Digestive system > Stomach > Rumen ... | reverse complement strand
CTCCCCGAAGGAAAGCCGCTGGATTGGCCTGACGAGTCCGGTTCGTCAGACAATGCGTCCGATCAGGTCATACTCCTGGCTTGCCGTCACCTTGACATCGACGAAATCACCAGGTTCAAGATGCCGGTCCGTCGTCACGTAGATGACTCCGTCAATATCCGGAGCGTCCGCTGTCGTCCTGCCGACAGCCACTCCGTCCTCGTCCTCTGTCTCGTCAATCAGGACGCGCTGCACCGAACCGATCTTGTCCTGGAGTATCTGGCGCGAGATCTCCGCCTGAACCTCCATGAACCGATTGCGCCGCTCCTCGCGCACCTCATCCGGGAGCTGCCCCGGGAAGGCATTGGCCGTCGCACCCTCAACCGGACTGTAGGCAAAGCACCCCACGCGGTCGAGTCTGGCCTCGCGCAGAAAGTCCAGGAGATACTCGAACTGCTCCTCGGTCTCTCCGGGAAAACCGGCGATGAAGGTCGAGCGGATCGTGAGCTCGGGGCAGATCGCCCTCCATGCCCGAATGCGCTCGAGATTCTTTTCGGCGCTTGCGGGGCGCTTCATGGCCTTGAGCACATCGGGATGCGCATGCTGGAACGGAACATCGAGATAGGGAAGGATCCGCCCCTCGGCCATAAGGGGAATCACCTCATCCACGCTCGGGTACGGGTAAACATAGTGCAGCCGCACCCAGGCATCCAGGTTTCCGAGCTCCCGGGCAAGATCGAGCATCTTGGTCTTGACGGGCCGCCCGCCGACAAACCCTGTGCGGTATCGGACATCAAGTCCGTAGGCTGCCGTATCCTGGCTGATCACGAGCAGCTCCCTGACACCGCCCTTCACCAGGTTCTCAGCCTCCTTCAGAACCGAACCGATCGGGCGGCTCACGAGATCGCCGCGCAGATCCGGGATGATGCAGAACGTGCAGTGGTGCGAGCACCCTTCGCTGATCTTCAGATAGGCATAGTGGGAAGGCGTCAGCTTCAACCCCGCCGCCGGCACCAGGTCATCAAAGGGCTCGTGCGGCCGCGGCAGATTCTGGTGCACGAGCTTCAGAGTCTCTTCAAGGCTGTCGGGCCCCGTCACGCCAAGAACGGCCGGCACCCGGCTTTTCACCCAGTTCTCGCCGTTCTGCTCGGTCTTGCCGCCCAGGCACCCCGTCACAATCACCCTGCCGTTTTCACGCATCGCCTCGCTGATCGCCTCCAGGCTTTCGGCAACGGCGGCGTCAATGAACGCGCAGGTGTTCACGATGACGATGTCGGCATCCTTGTAATCTGCGGCAATGAGATAGCCCTCCGCACGCAGTTCCGTCACCACGCGCTCGGTGTCCACAAGCGCCTTGGGGCATCCGAGGCTGACAAAGCCGACTTTTCCGATTCTTTTTCGTTCTGCCATCCCTACTCCTTGTCCGCCTCGATCCAGATAAGCGCTGCATGCCTGCCGCTCTGGGCTCCATCGCGGCGGAAACTGTAAAAGCGCCTGGGCTCGGCAACCGTGGAAAAGCCGCAGTCTTCACACTGCGTCACGCCGACCTCGCCAAGCGCCTTTTTGGCGTAAGCGGCCAGGTCCAGCAGGAACTTTCCCTGAGGGGAATTCTTCACGGCACCATCCAGCACGCCGTACCGCGATTCAAACATCTGAACCACTTCCGGACCCACCTCAAAATCATCAGCTCCGATTCTGGGACCCAGCCATGCGCGAAGTTCAGCCTGAGGGTCACCGATCCGCTCACGAAGACGGGCAACCGCCTGCTCAATGATTCCGGCCGACAGGCTCTTCCAGCCAGCATGAATCGCAGCAACGCCACGGGCCTGGCTGTCAGCCACAAGCACGGGCAGGCAGTCCGCAACCTGCACAGCGCACACAACGCCCGGCGTCACGCTCGTCTGCGCATCGGCCTGAACCGCATCGCTCTCCACGCTTTCGGCATCGACAACATCAACGCCATGCACCTGAGTCATCCAGCGGGGGGCGCTCGGGGTCATCTGCGCCACGATATTGCGGTTCATTCGCACGCATGCCGCATTGTCGCCGACATGCACCCCGACGTTGAGCCCCATGATCCCGTCCACTCCGCCCCAAGGGCCGGAGGAGACGCCGCCCTCCCGCTCGGTAAAGAGAACCTTCACGCCCGGAACCAGTTCCGGGATGAGCGACGCACTCTGTTCCTTGAAAAAATCCTGCATTTGTTTCTTGCCTAATCAAAAACGTGCACGGGCTCGTCCAGCGGACCGAACCCAAGTTCATCCATCACCTCGCACATGTCTTCCGGAGGCGGGACAAACCATTCGACCGTCTCGCCCGACCCCGGATGCATGAACCGCAACCGGCTCGCATGAAGAGCCTGACGCGGGAACTCTGCAACAATGCCAGCCTCTTCGGGCATCTTTGAGGCATTCGTCCGATAAAGCGGATCGCCGAGAAGCGGCAGTCCCACGCTTGTGAGATGCACGCGGATCTGATGCGTGCGCCCCGTGTCGAGGCGACACGCCACCCAGCTCACCGTGCGGCCTGCGATCTGCGTCGTATCCACGAGACGGCAGTGGGTCTTCGCCGGTCTACTCCCCTGCCCGCCCCGACAGCAGAACTTCAGGGGATTGCGCGGGTCCCGGCCGATCGAGCGGTCAACGAATCCCGCCTCTGGCGCGATGCCAAGAACAAGCGCCCAGTACTCGCGGCCGACCGTTCTTGCCTGAAGCTGCCGGACCAGGTCAGTCTGCGCCTTTTCCGTGCGGGCGACAACCATGAGGCCCGAGGTTTCCCGATCGAGCCGGTGCACGATGCCCGCGCGCGGAATTCGAGCCAGATCGGGATACCGAAAGAGCAGCCCGTTCAAAAGAGTGTCATCCCAGTGCCCCGCGGCCGGATGAACCACGAGCCCTGCCGGCTTGTTGACAATGATGACGTCAGCATCCTCGTAGACCACCTCGAACTCGATTCCTTCCCGAGGCTTGTAAGCAAGATCCTCGGGGGCGGGCTGCGGCTCCACGGTGATCACTTCACCCGCGCCCACCTTGCGGCGCACGCTTCCGGGATTCTGTCCGCCCACGAGGACGGCGCCCGACTCAATCCAGCCCTGAATGCGGGCGCGGCTAACGTCCGGCATCAACCGGGCAAGCACCTTGTCGAGCCGCTCGTCGCTCATTGACCAGTCCAGCTCAAAGGTCAGAGTCCGCGGCTCGGCCTGCTCAAACTCTGCGTCTTCCTCGTCAGGCATCAACTCCTGCGTTGCGAGCCCACCGTCTTCTATATAATCGCCTAGATTATTTTCTGTCGTTTTTGTCATGAAATTTCTTAATCAGTTGCGCGGACCGCTTTGCTCCGCCGCCATGATGGTTGCCGTCGCCCTGTCCACAACAAGCTGCGGGTGGCTTTCCGGGCTTGAAATCGATGAGACCAAGGACTGGACTCCCCACAAGCTATACACGGAAGCCCGCGAGGCCATGAACGCGAGCGACTGGACGCTGGCAAAGAACTACTATACCAAGTTGGAGGCCCGCTACCCGTTCGGCGCCTACGCCCAGCAGGCCCAGCTTGAGCTTGCCTATGTCTACTTCAAGGACGAGGAACCCGCCGCCACCGTCGAAACACTGGATCGGTTCCTGCAAGCCTATCCGAACCATGTCAACAGCGACTACGCCCTCTACCTGAAGGCGCTTGCTACCCTCAACGAGAAGGAAGGCCTCATCTCTTCCTGGACTCGCCAGGATCTGTCCGACCGCGATGCCAAGGCCGCCCGCGATGCTTTCGACATCTTCAAGGAGCTCGCTGCGAGATTCCCGGAATCGCGCTACGCCGCAGAAGCCCGCCGCCGGATGCATGAGCTTGTGATCGCCCAGGCCCGCCACCAGGTGAACACTGCCCGGTTCTATTACGAGCGCCACGCCTATGTGGCCGCCATCAACCGGGCCAAGATCGTCCTCTCCGACTTCCAGCTGACAAGCGCTTCGGACGATGCCATGCAGATCATCGCCGACAGCTACCACCAGCTTGGAATGCTTGACCTTGAAAAGGACATGCGCCGCGTGATCGAGGCGAACAAGAACCGCGCACGCAAGAAGGCTCTCTACAACTGATAGCGCTTTCCGGATTCCTTCAGAGGCACCGCTTCACAGAAGCGGTGCCTCTTTGCTTATCGGCGGGCGAGCGTGATGAGGACGACGTTGGAAAGCACCATCGCGACACCGATGGACTGCACGAGTCCCAGCGTCTCGTCCAGAAGCAGAATTGAGAAGAGGAAGGCCGACATCGGCTCAAGGCATACGATGAGGCCCACGGCAACGGGAGAGATGAGGCTCAGGCTCTTCAGATAGCACCAGAACGCGACAATCGTCCCGAAGATCACGATGTACGAGAAGTCGAAAATCACCGGCCAGCTCCACTGCACGGAGCGGGCGACCGCCACGGGATTTGCGAGCACCATGCTTGCGATGCCGCCAAAGAAGATGCTCCAGCTTACAACTGCCGTGACGCCGAGCCGCGCCATGGCCTTTCTCGGGTAGAGCGCATAGGCGACGGCGGCAAAGGCGGCTGAAACGCCCCAGAAGATGCTGTAGGGCGAAAACTTCAGGGTGGTGAAGTCCCCGTCGGTCACGATGAGCCCCACGCCCCCGGCGGCAAGCGCAAAGCAAAATGCTTCGACCAGACGGAAGGGCGTCTTTTCAACAAGGGCTAGCCATGCTGCCGTGATGACGGGCGTGAAGGCAAGAAAAATCGCGCCGGTGCCGGCGTTTGAATAGTAGACGGCTAGAAAGAAGGTGAGATGAGCGGAATACACGAGCACGCCGCTCACGGCAATCTCGCGAAAATCCCGCCAGTTCGTAAAGATGCTGCTCATGTTCTTCGCCCGGATCGCGTAGCCGATCAGGACAAAGCCAAGACCGGAGGCAAGAAGCCTCAGGCAGGACAGATCAAGGGGCTCGAACGCCCCCGTCTGGAACAGGTGCTGAACCGCGACCGCCAGGCCGCCCCAGCAGAGGCTCGCAATGATCGAGAATGCTGCGCCCAGCAGGAAGGCACTCTGCATCATCGCCCCGCCGCTCAGCACTCCTGCGCCTGGCTGAGCGTCCCTCCAAGGTAGCTCTCCAGCCAGCCGAGCGCGATGATGGTCTTCACGTCCGTGATGGATCCATCTCGGGTCATGGCAAGTGCTTCCTTCCAGGGAATCTTCTTCAGGTTGATGAACTCGTTGTCATCAAGGTGCCGATCAACGGGCTCGAGCTGCTGGGCGAGATACACGGCGATGCGCTCGTTGCTGTAGCCGATGGCGTTGTGCATCGTGCCGAGGTACACCCATTTGTTCGCCTTGACGCCGGCCTCTTCGATGAGTTCGCGCCTGGCGCAGTCAAAGGGCGTCTCGCCCGGATCGATCTTCCCGGCGGGAACCTCCCAGAAGGCGCGGTCCAGGGGCGCACGCCACTGACGCTCGAGAACAAGATTGCCCTCGCCATCCAGGGCGATCATCGCAGCCGCCCCGGGATGACGGATCATCTCGCGGTGGGAGACGCGGCCGTTGGGCAGCTGAACCGTGAGGCGCCTCACCTTGAGCAGCTTGCCGCTGTAGGCTTCTTCATCAGCAAGGACAAGTTCGCGCAGACCGCGGTCCTGTTCGCTTTCGGCCATGATTAAATGTCCTTGTAGTTCTGGCGCGGCTTGCCGCGCGTCATGTCGTTCTTCATGATCCGTTCCTGGTCGCGCTTCCATTCCTTCTTGCTCTCGTCGGAGCGCTTCTCAAACTGCTTCTTGCCGCGGGCGAGCGCAAGCGTGAGCTTCACGCGCCCCTTCACAAAGTGCATGTCAAGAGGAATCAGAGCGAAACCAGAGCGCTCAACCTTGCCGATGAGGCGCATGATCTCCTTCTTGTGCATGAGGAGTTTTCGCGTGCGCGTGAGTTCGGGCTTGTCATGAGTACAGATCTGATCGGCAGGAGTGAGAGATGCGTTGCACAAAAAGAGCTCTCCCTCGCGGACATAGACATGCGCAAGCGTGATCGTTGCGCGTCCGGCGCGAACACTCTTCACCTCCCAGCCGCGCAGCACGAGGCCGGCCTCAAACCGCTCCTCGATAAAATAGTCATGCAGGGCCCGCTTGTTGCGGATAACTGGATCTGCCATATTCTTTAAACTTTTCCTACAAAATCTCGCGTAGCGGATGATTCTACCAACCTCGTGAAGCCAGCATGCGCATTGCCGTCGCCTACATTGATCCGAAGACCGGAACCGCCCTCTGCCGGGGCACAGAGTGCAAACCCGGAGCAACTGTCCGGGAGGCCGCCCTCTCGGCGGGCGTCCCTGTCACGGACTCCACCGAGTTCGCCATCTGGAACGAACGGGCCGATGCTGACCGGAAACTCTCCGAAGGAGACCGCGTCGATGTGCTCTCGGCCATCAAGGTCGATCCGAAGATCGCCCGCAGCCTGCGCGCGCAAAGCTCCAGATCATCGCAGAAACAGAGTATCGCCCGGCACGGCGGCAAGCACCAGCTGCATGTTTGAACAGCCCTAACAAGGTGCCTAATTTTTAGACACTCATGCAAAATCAGGCCGTTAACGGAGAATTGCTTGAGCTTTTCCCTGCCCGTTCACAGTTTCTGTGGATTGCCTCGACAGGTCAGAACCGCTTCCGGAAAGAGCGGCAAAATTTCCGCTGTTTTTCATGGAAAAACAATCAATGACGCTCTAGAATTAAAGGTTAACCGCAAGGCCGACTTTCGTGAAGTTGCGCGGATCCCTCCAGCTTCACTCCATTTTTTGCTTCAGAGGTTTTACCAAAATGCGAATTCTCCAGAAGGCTCTTACCTTCGACGACGTCCTGCTCGTTCCCGCCCACTCGGACGTGCTGCCCCGCAACGTTGTTCTGTCCACCAAGCTCACCCGTGAAATCACACTGAATCTTCCGATGATCTCGGCCGCCATGGATACGGTGACCGAGGGCAACCTGGCAATCGCCATGGCTCAGGAAGGCGGCCTTGGCATCATCCACAAGAACATGACCGCCCAGCAGCAGGCTGCCGAGGTCTCCAAGGTCAAGCGCCATGAGTCCGGCGTCGTGAATGATCCGATCACCGTCGGCCCCGACATGCTCGTCGGCGATGTGATCCGCATGTGCCGCGAACACCGCATCAGCGGCGTGCCCGTTGTGGAAGGCCGCCGCGTCCTGGGCATGGTCACCAATCGCGACCTGCGATTTGAAACCCGCATGGAGGCCCCGATCCGCGAGGTGATGACTCCGCGCGACAAGCTGATCACCGTTCTGGAAGGCTCTCCGCTTGACGACGCCAAGCGCCTCATGCACCAGCACCGTCTCGAGCGCGTGCTCGTCGTGGACAAGGACGGCAACCTCTCCGGCCTGATCACTGTGAAGGACATCGTCAAGGCAACCGAGCACCCCTTCGCCGCCAAGGACAAGGACGGCCGCCTGCTCGCCGGCGCTTCGATCGGCGTCGGTGCCGGCACCGAGGAGCGCCTCGAGCTGCTCGTTGAAGCCGGCGTCGACTGCGTGGTGGTTGACACGGCCCACGGCCACTCCGAAGGCGTCCTGAACCGCGTCGCCTGGGTCAAGAAGAACTATCCCAACCTGCAGGTCATCGGCGGCAACATCGCCACGGCCGCAGCCGCCCGCGCCCTCGTTGACCACGGCGCTGACGCCGTCAAGGTCGGCATCGGCCCGGGCTCCATCTGCACGACTCGCATCGTCGCCGGCGTCGGCGTTCCCCAGATCACGGCCGTCAGCAACGTTGCCGAAGCCCTCGAGGGCACCGGCGTTCCCCTGATCGCCGACGGCGGCATCCGCTTCTCGGGCGACATTGCCAAGGCCATTGCCGCCGGCGCCAACTGCGTCATGATGGGCGGCATGCTGGCTGGCACCGAAGAGGCTCCCGGCGAGGTGATCCTCTACCAGGGCCGCTCCTACAAGTCCTACCGCGGCATGGGCTCGCTCGGCGCCATGTTCAAGGGCTCGGCCGACCGCTACTTCCAGGACAACAACTCGGGCAACCTCGACAAGCTCGTTCCGGAAGGCATTGAAGGCATGGTTCCCTACAAGGGATCCGTCACCACCATCCTTTACCAGATGGCAGGCGGCCTCCGCTCCTCCATGGGCTACTGCGGCTGCCACACGATCGACGAGATGCGCTCCAAGGCCGAGTTCGTCGAGATCACCGCCGCCGGCTGGCGTGAGAGCCACGTCCATGACGTGAAGATCACCAAGGAAGCTCCGAACTACCGTCAGGAGAACTAATCTCTGATGAGAGCCACGGCGCAGGCGTCGCATCGACCTGCGCCGTTTTTTCTTACTCCCCCACTTTCCCGGTTTATCCATGCAACACGATCGCATTCTGATTCTTGACTTCGGCAGCCAGGTCACCCAGCTCATCGCCCGCCGCGTGCGTGAGGCCCACGTGTACTGCGAAGTGCACGCCAATGACGTCTCGGCCGATTTCATCCGCGAGTTCAACCCCAAGGGCATCATCCTGTCGGGCTCTCACATGAGCGCTTATGAGGAAAGCAATGACCAGGCCTCCCAGGCGGTTTTCGAGGCAGGCGTTCCCGTTCTGGGCATCTGCTACGGCATGCAGACCATGGCGCTGCAGTTGGGCGGCAAGGTCGAGGCCGGCACCAAGCGCGAATTCGGCTACGCCGAAGTGCGCGCCCAGGGTCACACCAAGCTCCTGGAAGGCATTGAGGACTTCAAGGGCCCCGAAGGCGAAGGCATGCTCAAGGTCTGGATGAGCCACGGCGACAAGGTGAGCGTTCTGCCCGAAGGCTTCAAGGTCATGTGCTCGACAGCCTCCTGCCCCATCGCCGGCATGTGCGACGAGAAGCGCGGCTTCTACGCCGTGCAGTTCCACCCCGAGGTGACGCACACCGTGAAGGGCAAGGAGATCCTGCAGCGCTTCGTGCTCTCGATCTGCCAGTGCAAGCCCGACTGGGTGATGGGCGACTACATCGCCGAAGCCGTCGAAGCGATCCGCCGCCAGGTGGGCGATGAGGAAGTCATCCTCGGTCTCTCGGGCGGCGTCGACAGCTCGGTTGCCGCTGCGCTCATCCATCGCGCGATCGGAGATCAGCTCACCTGCGTGTTCGTTGACAACGGCCTGCTTCGCAAGAACGAGTGCGAGCAGGTTCGCGAGACTTTTGAAAAGAACATGGGCCTGAAGCTCATCGTGAACGATGCGACCGACCGCTTCATGAATGCCCTTGCCGGCACCACCGATCCGGAGGCAAAGCGCAAGATCATCGGCCGCGAGTTCATCAACGTCTTCCAGGCCGAGGCCGAGAAGCTGACGAGCGCCAAGTGGCTCGCCCAGGGCACGATCTACCCGGATGTCATCGAGAGCGCTGGCGCCAAGACCAAGAAGGCGAAGACCATCAAGAGCCACCACAACGTGGGCGGCCTGCCTGAGACGATGCACCTGAAGCTCCTGGAGCCGCTGCGCTCGCTCTTCAAGGACGAAGTGCGCGAACTGGGCGTTGCCCTTGGACTTCCCGCCGAGATGGTGTACCGCCATCCCTTCCCCGGTCCGGGCCTTGGCGTTCGCATCCTTGGCGAAGTCAAGCGTGAGTACGCCGATCTGCTGCGCGAGGCCGATGCGATCTTCATTGAAGAGCTGCGCCGCGCCGGCTGGTATGACAAGGTGAGCCAGGCCTTCGTCGTGTTCCTGCCCGTCAAGAGCGTTGGCGTGATGGGCGACGGCCGCACCTACGACTGGGTGGTGAGCCTGCGCTCGGTGGAAACGAGCGACTTCATGACTGCCAAATGGTCCGAACTGCCCTACGAGCTGCTCGGCCGCGTTTCAAACCGCATCATCAATGAAGTCAAGGGAATCAACCGTGTGGTCTACGACGTGTCGGGCAAACCGCCCGCCACGATCGAGTGGGAATAGTTCCTGCCGTCTGACCGACTCCAGCCCCGCTCCCCGCAGCGGGGTTTTTCTTGCCTCGCAATTTCCCGCCCCGAGGCAGCGGCGCCAACCAGTTATTCGGGTATGATTTAAGAGGATTCAGCATCACACTTTCAAACCCTTACGCCGATTCTGCGAGGAGATTTCCGCTATGAGC
>Ga0265300_10005263_pt1 | contig 10053 bp, 7 predicted proteins | sample AusTroGonzalo_MG_FD_193482 | JGI IMG/M metagenome (GOLD analysis project Ga0265300, IMG submission 193482) | Bovine rumen microbial communities from tropical cattle in Woodstock, Queensland, Australia - Gonzalo_03 | ecosystem: Host-associated > Mammals > Digestive system > Stomach > Rumen ... | reverse complement strand
GCGCTGACGCCTGTCATCATCCTCATTCCTGAAGTCCTGATCAATAAGAAAAAGCTGCGCCTCAAGGAAATCATCGGCCTGGCCGTGAGTATCACCGGCGTAGCGCTGTTCTTTCTGCTATAATCCCAGGACATCGCCCGTCAAACGGTCATGATTTCGGCTTCCTTACCCGGTTGGGCATCCCTTCCGGGAGGACCATCGACAGTTCCATGAAGCCCGCATACTCGGTACCGTCGTACCACGGGCATTGGAAAATGAGTTTCTTGACGCCCTCCTTTTCCACGGTGTAGACATTCGTGCGGGGGTTTGCCAGCATGTCGGCCAGCAGCGAACGGGCCGGTTCCGGGTGGCAGTCCAGTACATTCTTTCCGACCAGTTCTTCCGCACCGGGTTTCAGGAACGTCCTTCGGGATTTGGCATTCATGTCCAGGATGGTACCATCCTTGTCGCAGATGGTGACGGCCACGTCGGCGCCTTCAAAGTAATCACGTTTCATTGAAGACAAAATTACAGAAATTTTCTGTATGGCAGAAAATAATTAAATTTGAACTCTGTATGGTGTACGGCAACGATGGACTATCGGCAGTTAGTTGAAGACATATACTTCGTCATGCTCTTTGGCGGCGTAACGATGCTGGAAGTGGCGACCGCCCTCTTCCTGCTGCTGCGGAAGGGCAACGCAATCGCGCCCGAAGTGACATCACCCGTCCGTCTGCGCCGCTGGGCCGCCGCTTTCCTGCTGGCGTCGGCGGCTTGCCATATGTGGTGGTTGCTAGGTGTTGCTCACCCGTTGACGCAGGACCCTTTGACCGGCTACATGATCCTCTGTTGCCTGGATATCCTCATCGTGCTTTCCACCATGATGGGGACCCTGCTGGCCATGTTGCAGGACCGTCGCCGTCCTTTCTGGCCCGTCTGCGCGGCCATGTTGCCCTTCATCGTCCTATCGGCCCTCTGTTTCATCCGGAATGATGATGCTTTTGTGGTGCCGCTACGCATCTACATCCTGGCGCTGATCGCGATCTTTACTTTGTATATGGTCTTTGCTGTCCGGCGTTACGGACGCTGGCTGCAGGACAACTATGCAGACCTGGAGCACAAGGAAATCCGGAAGAGCCTCCTCGCGCTGGCGGTTTTCCTGATTTTCTTAGCCATGTACGAAAGCGTTGACGTTGGCCGGGTCGCCGCCTATCTCATGCAAGTGGACGCGCTCATCATCCTCGGCCTGCTGCTGTGGCGCGTGGAGACGCTGCAGGAATTGAACCCGGATACCATCCAGGAGGAAGAACCGGCGGAGGCTGCCCCGATTCCCGCATCAACGGGCATCCCTGCCAATATCGGCCCGTTGCTGGAAACAAACTGTGAGAGCCGGCAGTTGTATCTGCAGCACGACCTCAGCCTGGCACAACTGGCCCAGGCCATCGGCACCAATCACAGTTACCTGAGCAGGTACTTTGCCCAGCAAGGCCTTACATACAACGCCTATATAAACGGATTGCGCGTCCGCCATTTCATCCAGCTTTATCATGAATCCGTCGCCAGCCGGCGCATGTTCACCGCGCAGCAGTTAGCTTACGAAAGCGGGTTTCATAGCTATAGCACTTTCAGCGCCGCATTCAAGCAGAACACGGGAAAGACCGTGACTGCGTGGATGCGGGATTCTGCCAAGTAGTCTCCTCCTCCGAGTTTCAAAATTTGCAAAAAGGTTTCGGAATCTGCAAAACCTGCAGTCCGGAACCATGACCTTATTGTGGCTTCAGCGAAAAATGGCTAACTTGATACTTTAAAACCAGCATATGAAAAACCGAAAATTTTTGTGCATTCTTGTGGCGCTGTTCGCCCTGACAGTGCCGGCCCTGGCCGTCTTTACGGGGATGGACCTGGATGCGACGCTGTCCAACCTGCGTCGGGAACTGTTTTACGACTATCGGCAGAAAACCAAGACCCAAGAAAAGCTGCAGGAAAAATACGAAGACCAGCACCAGAAGATGGTGGAGATTGTCAAAAAGTGCAATGACCTGTCGCTGATGCTTTATTCCCAAAAGCAGGACTATACCTTTGATGTCAGTTATGCGCTGGAAAAGGTGAGCCGGGAATACAACGATTTCAATAAAAACCGCACACCTTACGACCGCATTGTAGCCAATCTGGATATTGACATAGGCCGATATGCGCGTCTGATTGAGTCCCTGCGCCGCCTTCCGCCGGAGCTGGTGGATCTGGAGGTGGTGCCGGACAGCCTGGCCTATCACAACGATACGCTGGATGCCCATCTGCAGCAAAACGAAAGCCTCCTTCAGCAGGAGCTGGACGAGAAAATAGAGGTGATAACGGCCATGACGCAGACGCAGGCGCAAGACACATCGGCTGCTGAAGAAACTGTACCGGCATTCATTCTGAGCGAGCAGGGACAGATTGACCGCGATACCTGTCTGTTTTACGCATCTGAGCTCCTGAAAATGTACGCCGCCTCCCGCGAGATGGCGATGGCCGACAGTACCCATTACCGGGAAGCCCAGCTGCGAATGGAAGAGTCATACAAGTATGCAAGGGACTACTACGATATCATTGAAAATAAGGTATTTGTAGAGGGGCAGACGCCCTGGATGACCATCCTGGCCCATCCCGGCGAGTACTGGAAAGAGGCCCGCCAAGCCATTGGAGAGAAATACCGCATCTCTTTGGTCTGGAAAGCGCTCTACAGTAATGATAATTTGGAATATACGGATGAAGATATTGTAAATGATAATCAGCTGGCAAACTCTGCCAGGGTGTATTGGTGGATCATTTACATTCTGGCTTTCTTCGTTCTTTGGGGCCTTTCCGCGCTCATTCTCTGGCCGGTCTACCGCTTTGTAAAACCGCTTGGAAAATGGGTGCAAAAGGAGCAGAAACCATACATCGCCCTGCTTCTTGCCTGTATCCTGTTCCTGATCCTCAGCTATGAAAGCAACCTGGACGACATTTCACGCAAGGCACTCAGCATCATCCATACTTTCCTGGGGCTGCTCATTGCCATTAACACGGCGCTGCTGATCCGCCTTGAGCCCTCCAAACTGAGGGGTGGTGTCCGGATGTATCTCCCCACCATTTTCCTGGCCCTCATCGTAATCAGTTTCAGGGTTTTGTTTGTGCCCAATGCCTTCCTGAACTTTGTCTTTCCTCCGCTGCTCCTTGCGATGGCATTATGGCAGCTTGTTACGAACCTGCGGCTCGGTCCAAAGGCCGATATGACCGATACCGTGGTGGGATGGGTTTCCTTCGCCATCACGGCTGTTGCCACTGTTATCGGCTGGGCAGGCTATATATTCCTGGCGCTGATCATTCTGGCGTGGTGGTATTTTCAGCTGGCCATCATCCTGGGAATCGCCTCCGTGTGGGCCCTGACGCTCCTGTACAAGGAGAAGCGGCTGGACAAGCGGCTGGAAGACTACAAAGCCAAAATCACTTATGTGACCGGGGCGGCCAAGGAAAAGCTTCTGTTTGGCGCCACCTGGTTCTATGACCTTATCCGGGAGGTTTTGATTCCTATGCTGGTGATAGGGACTATCCCTTCCTGCGTCTATTGGGCTTTGGATATTTTTGAGTTCAGGGATTTGTATAGCAAGATTTTTGAAGAGCCGTTCTTCGCCCCGAAAGGCCCGGAAGGCTTCCGCATTTCCCTTTACAATCTGCTGCTCCTCGTGTTTCTTTTCTTCGTGTTCCGTTACGTGAACAAGGCAGCCCACACCATTTTCCGGGCACTCAAATACAGCAGTTTCATGCGCAAGAACAAATGTGCCGTCATACGCAGCGATGAGATAAACCTGTCCCTTGGAGACAGCCTCATCAGTGTAGTCGTCTGGTTTGCCTATGCTTATTGGGTCATTTTTACGCTCAATATTCCGACCGGGTCACTGGGATTGATCGCCGGCGGTCTCTCGGCAGGTGTAGGTCTTGCCCTCAAGGATATCATCAATAACTTCATTTACGGTATTCAGCTCATGGGTGGCCGCCTGAAGGTGGGAGACTGGATCGAGTGCGACGGTATCAGGGGCACAGTGACGGACATCAACTATCAGACTACGCTGGTAGATGCCCGGGGCGGCTCCCAGGTGGCATTCCTGAACGCCTCGTTGTTTAACAAGAGTTTTAAAAATCTCACCCGCAACAATGCTTATGAATATGTCAAGGTGACGGTGGGCGTAGCCTACGGAACAGACTTCGAGATGTTAAAAGCTTTGCTGGTGAAGGAGCTGGAAGTCCTGAAGACCAAAGATGCTTATGGCCGGGACGTTGTGGACGCTAAAGGCATACGTGTAGACATTGATGGTTTTGGAGACAGCTCTGTGAACATCGCCATCAAACAGAATGTGCTTGTGACGGAGCGCCATCGCTTTACTAACCGCATGAAGCCGCTCATATACAAGATTCTGAATGAGAATAACATCACCATCCCGTTCCCGCAGCGCGATGTGCATATCATTGATGAAAGAATTATAACCGAAGAAAGAAAAATAACTGAGTGATGGAAATAAGATTCAAGAAAAAATCGGAGATATTCGATATCATGATCACCTTCATAGCCCTTGTCTTGTCCGTGGGGATTATGCTTTTCGGCGTGTGGCATTTCGGCCTGCGCGAGACGTGGCCCGAACTGGTGCTCAACCTGTTCTACATCGCCTGCGTCGTGATGATCGGGTTGTTCTTCGTCAATCGCCTCCAACCCCGTGCGTTCAACTATGGGTGTTCCGTGTGCGTGGGTATCACGGTGCTGCTTCGGGACATCCTTTTCCCGCCGCACCTGGCCTATTACCCGATTCACCTGGCGTGTCTCGTCCTTTCGGTGCTGCTGCTCCTGCTGCTTACCTATTTCTATGCCCGCAAGGAATGGGAATACTACACCAAGAGCAGGCTGTGGCTGGTTTTCATCGTGGATATGCTCATCGCCGTACTCTATCACGTGGACATCCTCCTGGAGCCCACCGATGAATACACTGCCTATATGCTCACGGAAATCTGGATCCGTCCGACCATTACTTACGGGCTGGTGGCCTGTTTTGTAAAAGAAACCCAAACGAAATAAAAATATTCTTATTATGAAGCATACGATCATTCTCGGCAACATCATCACGATGGACGAAAAGCGGCCCTTTGCCAAGGCCGCATTGGTTAAGAACGGCGTATTTGCCTATATCGGCAGTGCGGAAGAAGCGAAAAAACTCGCCGGTGCAGACGCGAAGGTGCTGGACTATGGCGACAACTACATCTACCCGGGCTTTATGGAATCCCACTGTCACGGCAGCTTTGCCGGAGAACGTGCTATCGGACAAGCGAACCTGATGGAAGGAGGAATGACTACCGACTATGCAAGGTATCGTAACATCATCAAGGCATTCATTGAGAAGAACCCGCAGCGCGATTTCTACGTAGCTGCAGGATGGGTGGAAAATGAGGAATATGTCAGCAAAGCCTATCTTGATGAGATCTGTTCCGACAAGCCGCTGCTCATGCAGACAGGTGGCGGACATTCCATGCTGCTCAACACGAAGGCGATGGAATGGGCAGGCATTGATGCTGCCTACGCTAAGAAATGGGGCTATGACCTGGTACATGTAGATAAGAATGGTGACCCCGACGGCTACATCTGTGAAGGTCCCGTGTTCGAGATTGCTCCAAAGCTTCCCAAAACCTTAGAGGATATCAAGGAATATCTGCTGGCCTGGCAGGAGATGGCCCTCAGCCGCGGTTTCACTGCCGTTGGTGACGCTGGTGCGGAAGTTCTACATCGCGCTGCTCCCCAGGCGTACTATGAGCTTCAGCAGGAAGGCAAGCTGAAGCTGCGCACCTATGCATGGATGTATGTGACTGATAATGCCGACGCAAAGACAGAGATAGCCCGCATCGCTGCTCAGCGTGCTGAGATAAGTGGTGAGTATTTCCATATCATCGGTCCCAAGGCGTTCCTCGACGGTGTGACAGAGGCACATACGGGGTGGCAGAACCAGGACTATCTGGATCAGCCAGGCTACCACGGAAATGAGCGTTTCAACGACCATGACAAGATGGTGGAGCTGATTGTTGAGGCAGACAAGGAGGGAATGTCTGTTCACGTTCACTCCGAAGGTGGTGGTGCTACCCACTATATGCTGGGCTGCATCGAGGATGCCGAGAAGATTACTGGCAATCTGGATCAGCGCAACGTTCTGGCACACCTGCACTTCGTGACCGACGAGGACATCTGTCGCATGGGGGCAACGGGCTCCGTTCCTGCTGTTCCGCCTCTGTGGACAGCTAAGGCTTCTCCTATTTATGAGCAGGAAGTGGCTTATATGGGTCAGGAACTGGCCGATCAGGCTTATCCCATCAAGTCTTTCTATGATGCCGGAGCTAACGTGGTATTCCACTCCGATTATCCCGTTTCACCGATGATGGATATTAAACTCAGCATCTATGCGGCAGAGAAACGCGACTATCCAAAGGAATTGACTGGTGGCGCAACTGCCCCGCGCAATCTCAAGGAAGCCATCACCCGCGAACAGTCGCTGCGTGCCATGACCATCAACGTAGCCCGTCAGTTCCATCAGGAGCATCGCCTGGGCTCCATCGAGTTCGCCAAGATTGCCAATATGACGGTGTTCGACTGCGACTTCCTGCACGACGACATCGAAAAGGTGGCTCAGGCCAAAATCATCGCCACCATCGTGGACGGCGAAGAAGTATTTCGGCAGTAACGAGAAGAAGATTGTGAACTATGAACGAGAATAAAAAGATTACAAACGGCAATTATGATCCGTCGCTCGCCGTCAAGTGCATCAACGGCACTTTCGTGGGCATGAAGACGGAGAATGTCATTGGCTATAAGGGTATTCCCTTCGTCGGCAAGCAACCTGTCGGCGACCTGCGCTGGAAGGCCCCGGTAGACGTTGCGCCGGACGGTGGCGTATATGAAGCCTTTTATTTCCCCAAAGCTTCCGTCCAGGACGAGTCGGTCATTCCGTATCAAGGTGAAGACTGCCTGTATTTGAACGTATGGAAGGCGGAGGATGCATCCAAGGTAAAGAAGCCGGTCATGGTGTGGATTCACGGTGGTGCTTTCGTTTCCGGAGGAACCGGGATCGATTTGTTTGATTGTGCCAATTTGGCAAAAGAGAATCCGGATGTCATCTTCGTTACCATCCAGTACAGACTGGGCGTCCTGGGTTTCCTGCATCTGTCACACCTTCCGGACGGCAAGGAGTATCCCGATGCACAGAACCTGGGACTTTTGGACCAGAAGATGGCCTTGAAGTGGGTCCACGAGAACATTGCAGCCTTTGGCGGCGACCCCGGCGACGTGACCATCTGGGGTGAATCTGCCGGTGCGGGAAGCGTGACGATGCAGCCGCTTATCAATGGATCCCAGCAGTATTTCAAGAAGGTGATCGCACAAAGCGGCGCCCCCGGACAGACGAATTCTGTGGAGGAATCCATCGCCGCCACCAATGATTTGATGAAGGCCCTCGGCTGCAAGACTGTCGCAGACCTGATGAAGTTGGATGCCAGGACGCTGGTGGATTCGGCAGCAGCCGCCATCGCATTGCGTATGTTCCCCGTCAGAGACGGAAGGATCCTGCCTTTGGATCCCTGGATAGCCTATGCCAATGGCGCAGCCAAGGACATCACCTTCCTTCAAGGTTGCAACAAGGATGAAATGAACTGCTTTGTGGCCGACTGGGGCGTGGAAACCTTCAAAGTGTGGGCTGCAGACCGAAAGACGAAGAAGTTTGCCCATCTGCTGACGGAGGAGGAGAGAGCGAAGATAGAAAGCTACTGCAAGGAAGGAGCGGTCGAGGACTGGGAGCCGGACAGCCGGCTTTTCAGCCATAGCTGGTTTATCGAGGGAGCCATCAAAATGTCGGAGAGCCAGACCCTGGGTGGCGGTAAATCCTACACTTACTTTTATCGGGTGGAATCGTCTGATCCTATCCGTAAGAGTGCACATTTTGAAGAAGTGCCCATCGTCTTCGCGCATCCGGAATTTGTTGAAGGAAGACCCTATGACCCCGCCTTCTCAAAGACTATGCGCCAGATGTGGGTCCAGTTTGCCAGAACCGGCTGCCCGTCCCCTGACTGGCCGCTCTATGACCTGAAAGACAAGAAAGTGATGGTCTTCGACGAGTTCGACATCCACCCGGCAAAGGAATCCGAGGTCAAGATTGTCGATTGGGACAGAAGCTATTTCCTGACCAAGTATTATATGCTTTAAAAGACCATGGAACTAAGCGAGATTAGAGAGTCGCTGAAACAGATGTACGGCGGCGAGAATCGGCCGATTACCAACGGTAATTATGACCGCTCGCTGGCCGTGAAGTGCATCAACGGTACCTTCGTCGGCCGGAAGATGGAGGATATCACTGTATTCAGGGGTATCCCGTATGTCGGCAAGCAACCCGTTGGCGACCTGCGCTGGAAAGCGCCTGTGGATGTTGTTCCGGATGACGGCGTCTATGAGGCCTATTACAATGCCAGGAGCGCCTACGGCAACGGACAGCTGGAGACAGGCTCCCTCTACTATATGGATGAGGACTGCCTGTATCTGAATATTTTTAAATCTGACAAGGCTGCTGCAAAGAAGAAACCTGTGATGGTATGGATTCACGGCGGTGCCTTTGAGGCGGGCGGAACCATCGACCCGATGTTTGACTGCGTCAATTTCGTAAAGGAGAATCCAGATGTCATCGTCGTTACCATTGCCTACAGACTCGGTGTCTTTGGCTTTCTGCATCTCTCGCACTTGCCTGATGGCAAGGACTACCCGGACGCGCAGAACCTGGGCCTGCTGGATCAGGTGAAGGCGCTGAAGTGGGTTCACGAGAACATCGCCGGCTTCGGCGGCGACCCGGACAACGTGACCATCTGGGGCGAATCCGCCGGCGCCGGAAGCTGCACCCTGCTCCCGCTCGTCCCGGGTTCCCAGAAGTATTTCCATCGGCTCATCGCTGAGAGCGGTTCCGTTAACCTGACCCGCTCTACGGAAGAGGCCATTGCGTGCACCGGAAAACTGATGGAAGCGCTGGGCTGCAAAACAGTGGCGGATCTCTTGAATGTGGATGGAGAGAAACTCCTGGAGACGGCCAGTGCCGTACTCTTCCTGCACCAGTTCCCGGAACGGGACGGAAAGTATCTGCCTGCAGACACCTTTGCTGCATATGCTGGCGGCGCTGCAAAAAATATCGGCCTTCTTGTGGGCTGTAACAAGGACGAAATGAACTTCTTCGTGTCCAGCTTCGGACCGGAAGGCTGGGACGTTTGGGTAGAAGATCGCAAGAAGGGAAAGCTCTCCCAGCTTCCCGCAGAAGAAAAAGCGCTGGTGGATAGTTTCAGGAAGGATGTGAAGGGAGACTGGTTCCAGCCGGACGCAAGCCTGTTAAGCCAAAACTGGTTCAATGCGCCCATTATCAAGCTGTCAGAGTGCCAGACTATGGGTGGCGGCAAGGTTTACACCTACTACTTCACGCCGGAGTCGCCCGACCCGATCATGAAATGCGGACATGCCATAGAACTGGCGGTCGTCTTCCATCATCCGGAAGCCACCTCCGATATAGGCCGTGTGTTCGATGAGAACTTCTGCCGGGCTATGCGTGGGATGTGGGTGCAGTTTGCCAAGACCGGCTGCCCGTCCCCTGACTGGCCGCTCTACGACCTGAAGGAAAAGAAAGTGATGGTCCTGGACGAGTTCGACATCCACCCGGCAAAGGAATCCGAGGTAAAGATTGTGGACTGGGACAGGACTTATTTTCTGACCAAATACTATGCGCTTTAAGTAACCAAATTAAAAAAAATAAATAAGGAGATAAAAATATGAAAGCAGACCACATTATTAAAAACGCAAAAATTTACACGTCAGACAAGAACCATCCCAAGGCAACGGCCCTGGTTGTGAAGGATGGCAAGTTTATTTATGTGGGCGACGAAGCCGGCCTTGCAAATTATGAGGGCGAGGTCACGGACCTCGGCGGCAAGTTTATCATGCCCGGCATCATCGACAGCCATGTGCATATAACCATTCCCGTTGGTTTTGAGTACGCAGTA
>Ga0265300_10005261_pt1 | contig 10056 bp, 8 predicted proteins | sample AusTroGonzalo_MG_FD_193482 | JGI IMG/M metagenome (GOLD analysis project Ga0265300, IMG submission 193482) | Bovine rumen microbial communities from tropical cattle in Woodstock, Queensland, Australia - Gonzalo_03 | ecosystem: Host-associated > Mammals > Digestive system > Stomach > Rumen ... | reverse complement strand
CGGTGATCTCTTCGCCGTAGGGGAAGCGTGAAGCGAGACAGGCGAACGAAGGTTTGTTCCAAGTCGGCAACCCCATGCGCTTTGAGAGGGCGCGTATTTCGTCCTTGGTTAGTCCGACCTCACGTAGCGGGCTCCTGATACCCAGCTCCCGCACCGCCTGCAAGCCCGGACGATAGTCGCCGAGGTCGTCCATATTCGACCCTTCGGCCACGGCGGACAATCCTTCCGCCCGGGCGATCTCCAGAATCTTGGTGAAGAGCTCTTTCTTGCAGAGATAGCAGCGGTTCGTCGGATTCTGGCGGAACCCGGGAATTGCAAGTTCCTCCGAATCCACCACTACCTGGCGGATGCCCTCGCGCGCGCAGAACGCCGCCGCCTCATCCTGTTCTCGCTTCGGGAAGGAATGCGAACGCGCCGTGACGGCGATAGCCTTTTCGCCAAGCTCCTCGTGCGCGACCTTCAGGAGGAACGTGGAATCGACGCCGCTCGAAAACGCGACGGCAATTCCGCCCGTTTCCCTCAGCAACGTGCGCAGCCGCGTCAGTTTCGCCTCTATGTCATTTTCGGTCGCCATAGCGGCTTGCTGTTGGCGGCAGGAACAGCTCTGCGACACCTTTCACGACTTCGTCGCAGAACTTGTACCCGCCTTGATGTCCGATTCGTCCCACGTTGACGCCTCCAGAATAGCCCACGGCTTTTTCGCTTCGCTCCGTCGGCACGTAGCCGCTTGAGCCACATTTGCCGATCAGAAAAGTCTGCTTTGCCGCGCTGCGGGCCTTGATGACCTGTCCGTACGCAAGGTACAGTTCAAAAGGATTTGTGACGAACGCCACGTCGCCTATGCGCACGATGTGCGACTCGATGTCGAGAAAAGGATTTGCGTCCTGAGTTTCCGCACGTTTGATCACGGCGCGGCAGACGTCCATCTCAGCGTATGGGTGGAGCTTCGAGTCGTAGGGGAATCGACCTTGCGTCCGTTCGTAATGGTGTACTTCGCGCATGTAGTCGTCCCACGCCGTCTTCCCCGGCCACTTGGACTCGTAGTCGGCGAGTTTGCGCCGTGCCGTCTCTGCCTCGGCGGTGGTGACGCGCCGCATCGGCAGGTGCATTGAGCGGACGCTGTGGCGCAGAACCGGCGGACACGGAATCGCACGGCTCTCTGCATCTGTCACGCAACTCACCAGACGGTCTGAAATCGCCTCGACCGACGCTGCATCCCACCCGCTGAATCCGTCACGCTCGCGTCCGGCCACGAGGTCGCGGGGGCTTTGGCAGCCAGCGGCGCCGAGATGGTAGATGGCGTGGAAATTTCCGCCGTGCTGTTTCGCCAGTTTTTCGCGCATCGCTCCCGCGAAGTCGGAGGAAATAACATTGCTCAACTCCATCACCTGCGATGGACATGCAGCGTTGACGAAGACGCCTGTCTTGCGGCCTGCGGCGTCGCATGTGAAGAGCATTTCCACGCAGTCGTCCTCGCTTTCGAGCATTCCGGCGAAATCTGGGCGGTTTGTGTCGCCGTACATTTCGCTCGCGCCGTCGAGATACGTTGCGATGCGGCAGTGGCCGAGCCTCGCCGTTCCGAAGGCGCGCGCCACGCCGCCAGTCGCCGCGTTGCGCCACGCCTCCTCGAAGGCATCCAGCGCGCGCTCCAGGACAAAGTCCGCGTATTCGTCGGGGGACAGCCGCCCTGGGTTCTTTGCCTCCCAAGCCTTTGCGCTTGGCGTGTAGCACGGGCGCAGGAACGGGGCGGCGTGGTTGTGTGGGCAGCCGATGAAGACGCTTTCCGGACGGATCTCGGGGATGCGCTCGTGAAGGCGCGCGGCGAGGCGTTCCGTGAAAGGGGGCCATAGGCTGACCACGTCTATGGACCCCATGAGGACCTGTTCGTTGCCGCAGCGCATCACGCAGCATGTGACCTTCAGCCGGGAATGGATGTTCGTTGCGTCGCGGATGTAGTACTGCCCCGCCAGCGGAATCTTTTTCCCGCATTCCATCGATGGCGTGACGTCACGCTCCGCCCAGCCGATTTCAAGCCCGGCTGCATGGACAACATCCCCCGTCGCGGCACACAGTACGAATGCCAGGGCGGACAGCATGCTCGCCGCGCGTTTTGGCCGCGGCATCACCAAGGTAATTTTTGTCATGGCGGTAGTATAGCAAAATTTCCGGCTCTGCGGGCGTAAATGCGCGACGGCGACGGGCAAATCTACGATGCGTTCGACCAGATGAAGAAGTTCGTGCGCATGGCGAAAGTCGAGCTTATTGTCATCGACCCCTACTTTGACGATTCCGTTTTGCCGCTCATCGCACAGAAGAAGCCCGGCCTCTCATATGGCCACCGCCTCCCTACACACTCTATTCGCAAAGCGTGGAGCATTTGGCAAGACGGATGAAGAAACAACATCCACACCCCGACCAAGCAGGGCAGAAAAGTTGTTTTCGATCAAGTCGTAATCTCTAAAACTCACATCTGGCGAGAACTTGACCAGAAAGTCCACGTCGCTGTCGGGGCGCTCTTCCTTGCGGGCGCAAGAGCCGAAGACCCAAAGCTTTTCCGCCTTGTGCTTCCTTGCGATAGCGTATATCTCGTCACGCTTCGCGCGTACCTCGTCCAGCATGCACATAGCTAAATCGCCGTCATTATACCAAAACGCCGCATTTTGGATCAAGCGCGGCGGTTTAGTGTCTCAGGCCCGAAAATGTTCAAGAGCCTCATTGCGGAAAGCTAGCCAAAATGGTACAATACCGATACTAGATTCCTCCGTTGCAGGGAGTTGCCAGATGGGTGTCAGCAAGCCAGGCGACTTGCCCCGTCAGTCCCGCAAAAGATGCGCGCGGAGTTCCCGTGGAGTCTTTCAAGGCTACAGCGGAGGCGGTAAAATGGTGAATGTCGGATCTTTTAGCTTGCGGTTCGTTTTGTCGGTGGCTTTGGCCTGCCTCTGCCGCTGGGCGAGTGCGGACACCCCGCCGATCAGGGCCGTGCAAATCGACATGGGCTGGGACAAGACTGCGGGGACGATGCGGCTTTCGTTCGAAAAGCCGCTTTCCTCCGGGCACCTCAATTTTTGCGACAATCTGCGCAGGTTCGACATCGCCCTCTCCCAGCCGATGGATCTTTCTGAGGCATCGGGCGTATCGTTCGAGCTGAAATGCATGGATCCCTCGGTAGTGGAGAACGTCTGGCTTCTTTTCAAGACCGGCGCCGGATACTACAGGGCCGCCGCTTACGTGCCGAAGACGGCCGGAGAGTGGACGAAGACGACCGTCGCAAAAGCCGACGTGAGGCTGTACCATTGGGATGCCCACATGTCGCTGTGGGAGAAGTTCGAGCGGCCCGAGGAAAAGGACCTGCCGGACTGGTCTCGCGTGGAAGGCTTCCAGGTCGTAGTCGCCATCGACATCGACGCCACGAGCAAAGACGCGTCGGTTTCGGCGCGCGGCTTCGCTCCCGTGACAGGGCCGCTTGTCGGTCGCCCGGATGCCCTGCCGGCCAAGCGGATAGCAAAGATTCCCGGCGAGCGCCGGCTCATCTGCACTCACGTCTGGGGGATCGGGCACGATTGGGAGGGGACGTGCAGGAAGCTTGCGAAGTACGGAATAACCGATGTTTCCCCGCTCATCTCCCACGGGGGCTACGCATACTACAAGACACGCTTTGGCGTCGAGCACCCTCTCGTCGCGAAGTACGGCGACGCCCTGAGACAGAGCATAGGCGCCTGCCACGCCAACGGCATGAAGTGCCATCCGCGACGTTCTTGCTGGTCGCTCGGGTTCCATGCTCCGGCGGAGGTGATGTCTGAATTCCGCAGCGCAGGGCGGCTTCAGGTCGGGTTCGACGGCAAGGACGGCGCTTGGCTGTGCCCGACGCATCCGGACAACCTGCGGCGCGAGGTGGAAGGGATGCTTGAACTTGCCGAGGCCGGCGCCGACGGAATCATGGTCGATTTCTTCCGCTATCCCGGCCCGGACTTCTGCTTTTGCGAAAGGTGCCGCAAGCGCTTCGAGGCTGCGATCGGCAGAACGGTCGAGCCGTGGCCGCAGGCTGTGAGGTCTGACGCGGCGCTTGCCCGGTCGTGGGCGAGATTCCGTTGCGATACGATGAGCGAAGCGTTCGACGAAGTGGCGCGGCAGGTAAAGGCGTCGGCTCCCCGGCTGGAGCTTTCCGCCGCGGTTTCGGCCACGGTGAAGGGCGGTGAGGACCGCGGACAGGATTGGCCGCGCTGGTGCAGGGATGGCGGGCTCGACGTCCTGTATCCGATGTGCTACTATTCGACGGAGAAGATGTTGAAGCGCGATCTTGTCGGGCTTAAGGCGGCCGTGGCCGGAACAAGGACGAAGCTTGTGCCTATCATAGCGTTCGCAAGCGGCGACATCCCCATCGTCGAGCCTGCGGCATTTGCGCGGCAGATCGAGACGATTCGCGAAAACGGCATTCGGGATCTGGCGTTCTTCCGTCTTCAGGAGTACGCGCCCAGCTGTCTTGAAGCGGTGTTTCTCCCTTGATCGGAAAGTCTACGCCAGTCAATCGGCCAACCAGCTTGTACTATGCCGCATCCCCCAAGGGCAATCGGATTATAATGCACCACATAATAGGAGCGCCCCATGGGGGCTCTCCTGCTCAACTTTACATTAAGCGCTTAATTTAAGTGTTTGCGAAAAACTGGAACGAGGCGTAGGCGTCCTGTCCGTGTTCCGTCAGGTCGAGGCCCTTGAGTTCCGTCTTTGCGCTTACCCTGAGGATGCCGAGCCTCTTCAGCGTAAAGAAAATTGCCGCGCCCATGCCAAAGGCCCAGATGGCGGTCACGCCTGCGCCGATGAGCTGGATGCCCAGAAACTTCATGCCGCCGCCGTAGAAGAGCCCGACCATGCCGTTGCCGTAGTTCGCTGCGGCGGGTGCGGCGAAGATCCCGACGGCGAGAGTGCCCCACACTCCGTTCACGCAATGGACAGACACCGCGCCTACGGGGTCGTCGATGTGCATCTTGTCGAGCGCGAAGACGGATATCACAACAAATACGCCTGCGACAAGCCCTATGAAGATTGCGGCGTTGGCGGTCACGAGGTCGCAGGGCGCCGTGATTGCGACGAGTCCTGCAAGCGATCCGTTCAAGGCCATCGTGAGATCGGGCTTTCCCATTATCGCCCAGGCGGTGACGAGGGCGGAAATAGTGCCGGCGCATGCGGATAGGTTTGTTGTCATTGCGACGCGGCCTATCGAGCCGATGCCCGCGGCGTAGCTTCCGGGATTGAAGCCGAACCATCCGATCCACAGCAGGAACACGCCGAGAGTGCCGAGGACGAGGCTGTGTCCGGGAATCGGATTCGCCTTGCCGTCGTGCCGGTATTTGCCGATGCGCGGCCCGAGGGCGATTGCGCCCGCAAGTGCGATCCATCCGCCGACCGAATGCACGACTGTGGAACCTGCGAAGTCGTGGAAGCCCAGTTGTTCGAGCCATCCCTGCGACGTGTTGCCGGCGAGCCCACCCCACATCCAGTGCCCGCTGATTGGATAGACGACAGCCGAGACGAGGACAGAATATACGAGGTAGCTCTTGAACTCTATGCGCTCTGCAACTGCGCCCGAGACTATGGTCGCGGCGGTCGCGGCGAACATCGTCTGGAAGAAGAGAAACGTCCAGTCCCAAGCGCCCTCACCCGTCGCGAGAGACGGCATCCCGAGCCCTCCCCAGCCGAACCATCCCGCCGCTTTTGTCGCGCCAAACATGAGCGCCGCGCCGAGGATGTAGAACCCGAGCGACCCTGCCGCGAAGTCCATAAGGTTCTTCATCATTATGTTTGCCGCGTTCTTCGCCCGCGTGAAGCCGGTTTCGACGAGCGCGAACCCCGCCTGCATCGTGAAGACGAGTATGCCGGCGATGAGGGTCCAGACTACGTTCAAGTTTGTTTGCACTGCTGGTGCTGCTATTATTGATCCTTCCATTGTGTCATCCTTTCTTGACAGAACAGGATTATCCTAAAATCTTGTAAATCCTGTGAATCCTGTCTAAAACTCTCCATTGTTTATCCAATCGCCGCCGGGCCTCGCTCGCCGGTTCTTATCCTTACGCATTCGTCCATTGGCAGAACGAATATCTTGCCGTCGCCGATGTCGCCGGTGCGCGCGCCTTCGATGATTGCGTCAATCGTCTTTTCGATGTAGTCTTCGTTCACGGCAATCGCAAGGCGCATCTTCTTGTGGAGCGACACCTCCTCTACGGCACCGCGATACATATGGACGTATCCGCCTTGCTTTCCACAGCCCAGTGCGTTTGTGACCGACATCTTGTATATCTCGCGGGCGAATAACGCCTGCTTGACGGCATTCAGCCGCTCGGGCTGAATGTAGGCTATAATAAGTTTCATCTTTCCTTTCTTGCGCCACGACCATCGTGACAACGCAATATGCACTGCAAAGCCCATGCCAACACGACAGGGCTGCAAAACCTACGGAAGTTTTACAGTTAGTGTAAGAGTCGCGCCAAGTTAATTACATGGCGTCCGCTTCAGAATCTTAGTGCGGAGAACTCGCCCTTGGCAAGTTCCATCTGAGCTCCTCCACATTGAACATAAGGTCGCTTTTGGCTGGTGGGCTGTAACGGAGAAACGGCAGAAGTCGCGCCACCCAGCGGAATATGCTTTTCTCGTTCATTTCCATGGCATACACCACATACTCGGGATAATGCGACAAATGGCGCTCTTCGGTGCGGGCCCGCAGATAGTAGAGCACGTTTGCTGCAAATAGCATGAGAGCGCACCTTGCGCCATTAATTCCGCCTCCGACGAACAGCGGAGCGGAGATAAACCACCAGCTCAGGCACTTGAATACGTAGGCCGGATGCTTTGTCAGCCGATATGGCCCCGTGTTCCACAGGCCGCGGTAGGTAAGGTTGGAGAAGCGGATCCCCGCAGAAACCGAGGAGAGTGCATAGAGGAGTTCCAGAAGGATGATTATGCCTGCCCACGCCCACCATGCGGGGCTCCCTATGCTGAACATGACGTTGAACCAATGCGAAGGCATTTCGTAGTTGAAGAAATAAGGCATGAGCAAAACGCCCCAGAAAGGCCAATAGCACATCAAGGCCACCACCCACCCAAGCAGAGACGGCTCCGCAGTCCGAGTCTGGGCGTTGAAGAGCTTTATGTTAAATATGTATCCCGTCGAGGCATATGCAAGGTCAATGGCGTAGCAGATTGTCGATGCCATGAGGTACACCTCTACTGGACTGCCCTGAAGCTTCTCCCAGTGGTAGTACATGAAAACGCGCATCCGCTCCACCACGGCGGGCTGCATAAGGCTAAGCCAGAAGGCCTTTATAATCCAGCTGCGGACATAGTTCGCGAACTCGAATCTGGACATTGTCTTCTTGAACGTCAGCAACGCCCGCCCGACGCGGCACATGGCATCTTCCTCTTCGACGTCAATCTTGTCCATCAAGCAGAAATACGGCAGGCTCAGGCAAAGGACTATAGGTATCAGCAGTTTTAGAAAGGGATAGTAGTGCTTTAGCATGGGCTTATCGGAGAACGCGGGGATTGCCCAATAGGCAAGGCCAATTGCCGCCAGCGTCACAATGAGCGCCGCCTCGCGGAAGGCGACACGCCGCCAGCTTAGCCGCCGCCTTACCTTGTGTTGGAGAATTGCACAGCGCCTGGGGAAGAAGAGCGTTTCCAGACCCACTGTGAAGGCGAGCAGAAGCACCACGAACGTCATAAACAGGTCGACTGGCTGCTTCATGCCGCACCGAAAGCAAACGCAGACCAATGCCGAAGCGGCAAGTAGCCCCAGCGCATTGACTACGAACGAAGACTCCGAGGCCGTAGAACCCTCCGACAGCGGGTAGCGTATGTTCTGTATCTCCATAAAGCGGAGATATTATACCATAACGCTATAAGAATTTTCGCGGCATGCCTGGCTTAAGGTCGGATGAAAGGCGGAATTTCCCGAGCGGCTCGTAGCCGCGCTCGGCCATAAGCGCGTCCCAGGCCTTTGGCAGTTCGATCTTGATTGTCGTGAAGCCGCCTCCCGGCAGGCACATTTCCTTGTTGCGCGCCTTGTCGCCCGTTACGAGGAATGCGCTTTTCCCTTTCTTCATTGCTGGCACAGTATCAAGCCTCTCCTTGCCGGTCCACTCGAGCCACGGTGGAGTTGGCGTCTCTTCCGCGCCCTCGTTTCTGGCGATGCGGCGCTCGTGCATCCTTGTAGAATACTTGCTTGGGTCGAATGCGCTCCCCGGGTTGCCCCAGTAGTTTGCGAACGCGCGTTGGCCGAGCGGGATGCGAGATGCCTCCTCCACGGCGCGGCAGAGCGCGTCCTTTGTCGCGTATGTGCGCGCGAGGTCGCATGCTACGCCTTCTGTCACAAGGAAGACTCGGTATGTGCAGGGCATTCCGCTCGCAAGCGCCATCTGCGACTTTTCTACGGCGTCCCACGCGATCATGTCCTTGATCTTCTCGCCGTCCGAAGACGCGGGCACGAGATTGTTGCCCCAGTTGATCGCGGACGCGGCAGTAAGCGTAGAGTCGTCTATCGAGTGGCCCTGCTGCATGTGCCACGGCTTCCACCCGACTTTCAGTGCGGCGGCTTCGTCTTCCACGAGGCACCACGGCATCAGGTAGCCAAACGTGCCCATGCGGTTCTCCTTCACGCGATAGCCGCCGAGGTTGAGCATCGCGAGACTCAAGAAGCGCCCGAGGACTGCGTTCTTCGGTTCGTTGATCTCGCCCTGTCCGCAGTCGAAGCCAAGTTGCCGCGCAACGGGCCCGTTCAGCCAGCAGTATGGCGTCCATGCGTGGGTGGAGGCCAATGGACGCCGGAAATCGCCAACCTTCATGGCTTCAACGAACGCAAGGAGAATCGGCATGAACTCAGGCGGGCATCCGGCCATCACGCCATTTGCCGCGACGTGCCGCACCGTCACCTCGCGCTGGGCGGGAGGAATCGCGCCAAGCGAATGGTCGGGCTTCAAGTCGGTGAATTTAAGGAACTCCGCAACTGCCGCTTCCGTCGGCGGAATTATTGGAAGCCCGTCCGTCCAGCCTAAGTCGAGGAAGATGCGCTGGATTTCGGCGAAGGTTCCGGAGATTTGCCATTCGACACTCGACGGCCGACGGCCGGTTGCAGGCGGTCGGATGTCATTCGCGGTCTTAAATTCTACATTTCCAATTTTACATTTTTCATTTTCAACAAGCCCCGCCTTTACCTGAGGCCAAAGAATTTTCCGTGTATTTTCAAGTAGTTCCTCTCGCGTGTGGCTTGCGAAGGCTCCTGGGTATTCCGCGACGCGGAGGCTTGAAAGCCCTGCGGACGCCGCGGCGTTTTTCGCCTGCTTGACGAAGCCTGGCGCGGCAATCATGACGGACGGGATGCCAAGTGCCTCGGCGGCGATGCAGGAACCCGTTTCCTTCGGCGTGCAAAGTCCGCATCCGCCGTTGCCCGAGACGACCGCATCGATCTTGAAGTCCTTGAGCTTGCGTTGGAACTCGTCCTTTTCGCGCCGCACAACACCCGGGCGCGGCCACGGCCCGGCAGATCCGATTTCGCTCAGGAGATAAACTTTCGCCGTCGGGAACTCGGCAAGGATGAGCCTCTTTAGCTCTGGGTGCGTGACGTTCGCCATGAAGCTTCCGCCGACAAGGGCGACTGTCTTGCCGTTCAGCGACTTGAGTCGTGGCGCGGCGGCCATTGGCTCGATTGCCGTTTCCGGCACAGGCGACACGACGGAAATAACCGCTTCGCCTGTTTCCGGCATAGGGCATAGCCCGTCAGCACATTTCTGTGTATTTTCTTTATGCGACTGCCCCGCTTGTGCGCAGAGCACCGCCAAAAGGATAGTTGCGAATGTCACCCCGAGTTTCATTATTTTATTCCTTGTTTTCGTCCGACACCATCGTCGTCCATCCCTAAGAACGCAACGCCAACGAAAAATCTACAGACACTTATTAACAATCCTCGAACCCTTTTCTGCTACAGGAGTGGCGGGTAGCCACAAAGAACAGGAGAAACAGGAGCCTTCTTCTCCTAATCTCTCCTATTCTCCTGCTCTTTGTGGCTAAAAA
>Ga0265300_10005248_pt1 | contig 10068 bp, 7 predicted proteins | sample AusTroGonzalo_MG_FD_193482 | JGI IMG/M metagenome (GOLD analysis project Ga0265300, IMG submission 193482) | Bovine rumen microbial communities from tropical cattle in Woodstock, Queensland, Australia - Gonzalo_03 | ecosystem: Host-associated > Mammals > Digestive system > Stomach > Rumen ... | reverse complement strand
GCGGGTGTTCTCGTTCTTTACCTCGCTTTCCACATGAATCACAGCCTTGTGTGCCTCCACGTCGATATTGGTGGCATAGACATACGTGCCTGTCGTCCCGAGGTTGGAATAGAGTGGCAGCGTCTGGTAGAGCTTTCCGGTGATATGCAGCCAGACGTTCTTTGGCAGACCGCCGTAGTTGGCATTGAAGTTCTTATCGTTCCATTGATATCGGCTATTCAAAGTACGGTCTCGATACGTCCAGGTGTTATCGCAGCGCACAGCAATGACATTCTCACCTTCTTTTATATAAGGTGTCAGGTCGAAGCCGAATGCCATGACGCCGTTATCCGAAAAGCCTACCTTCTGACCGTTCAGCCAAACGTCAGCACCCTGTCGTGCACCTTCGAACTCAATGAACACTTTTCCTTTGGTATCCGCCTCCGTCAGCGTGAACGTCTTACGATACCAACAGACGGTGTCCGTGAGATTGACAATATCCTTTCGGAAAGCCTCGTTGCCGTTGAAGGCATAGGGTAGCGTTACCCGTTGCCACTGACTGTCGTTGAACTCAGGCTTCGCAGCCTCGGTGAAATCGCCCACCTGCAGTCGCCAGTCTGCGTTGAAATTAAGTTTCTGTCGCTCAGCTGCTTCCATACTCATGGCGAGCACCAGCAGGAATAATGTTTTTAGTAGTTTCATGTCAGTTATTGTTGTAATAAGTAGTTTTGCGGGTGCAAAGGTAAAGAAAAATACGATACGATACAAATAAATCACAAAAAAACGGGCGAAGTAGTCTTCGTCCGCTTTTTTTCTTTATCTTTGAGCCTTACAACTCAATTGGCTTACGCCTATCCTTGAGCCAAAAAAAAGATTGGCTTTCGCCAATCTTTTTGAGCCTCTTGTCGGATTCGAACCAACGACCCCGAGATTACAAATCACGTGCTCTGGCCAACTGAGCTAAAGAGGCGGGTGGGCAAGCGATCTATATCGCACCGCTACAACCAAGTACCTTTGCTATGTTCCCATCCTGGAGGATTCCGAGGGAGCTGGTCGTACAGGACTTGCCCATGATATGTATGCTTTCCTCCGAAAGCGGGTGCAAAGGTACGAAAAAAAGTGAAGAGTGAAGCGTGTAGAGTGAAGAATTTACTCCCGCCTTTGAATTTTTAACTATTTTTTAAGACCTTGGCCACGTTATGTGCGGGAAAATGCGTAATTTTGCAGCGAAATAGTAAATTGTTTAGGAGTGACAGCACCAGAATACATTCAACTGAAGGCTTTTGCCCGCATCGACGGAGCTCTGCTGGCCCTGATGCTGGTAGTAGCCTTCGCGTGTTATATCGTTGGTCTTACCTCGCCCACCTACGGGTTTCTGGCATTGTTTGCCATCGTGCTGACGCCAGTCTTTGTGGGGGTCCGTCTGCGTCGTTTCCGTGATGAGGGTCTTGAAGGCACCATCTCGTTTCTTCGTGGCTGGGCCTATGTCTCTCTGATGTTCTTCTATGGCGGTCTGCTGTTTGCATTGGCCCAGTATGCCTATCTGGCCTATCTGGATCACGGCTATATGCTGTCGGTGATTACCGGTATGATGTCAGAACCCCAGAATGCGGAGTTGATCAAGCAGTTGGGCATGTCAGATCAGGTCAATGAGAGTCTTCATGTGTTGCAGACGATGCGTCCCATCGACTTTGCCCTGGAAATGCTGACGACGCTCCTGATGATAGGCGTCATGTTGGGAGTGCCTATTGCTGCGCTGGTGCAGAGAAAAGTAAAAAAGTAAAAAATACAAAGAACAATGGATATATCAGTAGTAATACCTCTTTATAATGAGGAAGAGTCGATTCCCGAGCTCTTTGCTTGGATAGAACGTGTGATGAACGAGCATCACTTCTCTTACGAGGTGATTTTCATTAGCGACGGCTCTACCGACCGCTCCTGGGAGCTGATTTGCGAACTCAAGGCAAAGTCGTCATGCGTCAAGGGTATCAAGTTCCGCCGCAACTACGGCAAGAGTCCCGCCCTCTATTGCGGCTTTGCCGAGGCTCAGGGTGATGTGGTGATTACGATGGATGCCGACCTTCAGGACTCTCCCGACGAGATTCCCGAGCTGTACCGTATGATTAAGGAAGAGAGGTATGACCTGGTGTCGGGTTATAAGCAGAAGCGCTACGACCCGCTGTCGAAGACGCTGCCTACGAAGCTCTTCAACGCTACGGCACGGGCCGTCAGCGGTATCAATAACCTGCACGACTTCAACTGCGGCCTGAAGGCCTATCGTCGCGATGTGGTGAAGAATATCGAGGTCTATGGCGAGATGCACCGTTACATTCCCTATTTGGCTAAGCAGGCTGGCTTTGGTAGGATAGGGGAGAAGGTGGTACAGCACCAGGCCCGTAAGTATGGCGCCTCAAAGTTCATGGGTTGGAACCGCTTTGTCAATGGCTATCTTGACCTGCTGACGCTGTGGTTCCTGAGCACCTTTGGCAAGAAGCCCATGCATGTGTTCGGTTTCCTGGGCACCATCATGTTCCTCATTGGTTTCTTTGCCGCCTTCCTGTTGGCAGTAGGTAAGGTGTTCGGTCTTCTGTGGATCACCGACTCTGCCTTCTTCTACCTCTCGCTGACCATGATGATTCTGGGTACGCAGTTCTTCCTGACAGGTTTCCTTGGCGACCTTATCAGCCGTACGTCGAATGTACGTAATGACTATCAAATAGAAGAGAAGATAGGATGAGACGTCTGTTCCTTCTGCTTATCCTCTCTGTTGTGCTGGTGGCCTGCTCCAGTATAGAGTGTCCTATCGAGAATACGGTAGCCGTCAACTATTCTGTGATGAAATATCAGAATGGCGAAGAGGTGGCCGACACCCTGAATGATACCCTGTGGGTTTGGTCACGTCGTGCCGACGGTGACGACACCCTGTTGTATAATCGTGGGGTTAATGTCCGCTCTTTTAGTTTGCCTGCCAGCTATCAGGGACCTCAGGATACATTGATTTTCCTGACTGTCGATACCTTACAAAACTACGACGTCGACACGGTGTGGATCAGCAAGGAAGATATTCCCCATTTCGAATCAGTGGACTGTGCCGTTCGCTACTTCCACAAGATCACCGATGTGAGGAGTACCCATGAAGCCATCGATACTATTATCATTAATAATTCATCAGTAACCTATGACTCGTCGGTCAAGCATCTGTACATTCATTTCAAGAAGTAAGTTGTGGCTGGTGACGCTTATCGTCTTCCACCTGTCGCTGCTCTCTGCCTCGGCTCAGGGCTTCTTGAAGCTGCAGCAGGACTCTATCCCGTTCTTCCGGGGTTTTGCCGTCTCTGCCGACTTGGTGGGTCTGGCTCAGATGCAGCTTGGTGACTACGGACAATATGAGGCAGCACTGCGACTCAACCTTCACGACCAGTATTTCCCCATTGTGGAGCTGGGTGTGGGCAAGGCCAATCATGTGGATGATGAGGTGACGCATATCACTTACAAGACCAGTGCCCCCTATTTCCGTGTGGGTGTCGATGTGAATATCGCGAAGAACAAACATTCTAATAACCGCATCTATGTAGGTGTGCGCTATGCCTATACCAGTTATAAGGTGGATGTAAACCGTTCGCCCTTTGAAGACCCGGTATGGAAAAACACCACGTATTACGACGTGTCGGATGTGGCTTGCTCGCAACACTGGGCCGAAGTGCTCTTCGGCATCGATGCCCAGCTGGTGGGTCCGCTGCATCTGGGATGGAGTGTGCGTTATCGCAACCGCTTATCCAATGACGATGGCATCATTGGTAAGACGTGGTATGTGCCGGGCTATGGCATACAGGACACGTCGAATCTGGGTGCCACTTTCAATGTCAGCATTGATATTTAAGATATGATGAGGAGGTTCCTGTTTATCGGTTTTGGTTTGTTACTTCTGGTATCCTGCACGGAAAAGGCGGCGTTCCAGAAGAACAGCAACTTGGTGTTTGGCACCATTTATAATATCACCTATCAGTATGCCGACGACCTGCAGGCTGAGATCGAGGCCGAGTTGCAGAAGGTTGATGGTGAGTTTTCGATGTTTAACCCCCAGTCCACTGTTGCCCGCATCAACGGCGGCGACTCTACAGTGGAGCGTTCCGCCATGTTCTGCGAGATTTTCGAGCTGGCGCAGACCGTGAACAAGGAGACCAATGGCGCCTTCGATATCCATGTGGCTCCGCTGGTCAATGCCTGGGGCTTTGGCTTCAAAAATGACCAGTTGCCTACGCCCCAACAGGTTGACAGCCTGCTGAAGATACGTGATCAGATGGACTTCAGCGCCATTGCCAAAGGCTATGGGTGTGATGTGGTGGCCCGTCTGCTGCGGTCTCATGGCATCGAGAACTTCATGGTGGAGATAGGTGGCGAGGTAGTGCTGAGCGGCCATAACGACAAAGGCCAGCCCTGGCATATCGGTGTCAACAAACCTGTGGAGAACCCCGAGGATGGTGACCTCCAGACGGTGCTGAGTATCACCGACTGCGCCATAGCCACCAGCGGCAACTATCGCAACTTCTATTATAAGGACGGTCAGCGCTATGCCCATACCATCGACCCCCGCACAGGCTATCCCGTGCAGCATAGTCTTCTCTCGGCGACCGTGGTGGCTGCCGACTGTGCCACTGCCGATGCCTATGCCACCTCGTTTATGGTGCTGGGTCTTGACAGCGCCCAGGCAGTGCTCAACAGTCATCCCGAGTTGAAGGCCTATCTGATATATAGCGATGAGTCAGGACAGATGTCGGTATGGCGTTCTGAGACTTTAGACTGTGAATTATAATCAGTAGCACCATGAACTCCTTCCGTCTCTACGACAGTCTCCTGCAGTTCTCTTTATTCCAGGGCCTGAGCCGTGCCGAGCTGTTGCAACTCACGGGTCAGACCAAGTTCGGATTCTTGAAGCTGCCAGAGGGCAAGCCTGTTGTTCGTGAAGGAGAACCATGTAGTCAGCTTTATTTCCTGATTGACGGACGCTTATCACTCACCACGATGAGTGACGATCGTCGCTATTCCGTCATAGAACAGCTGTCAGCCCCTTGGCTTCTGCAGCCCGAAGCCGTCTTCGGAGCCCATCCGCAATACACCTCTACTGTTTCTACGCTAACGGAATGCCATTTTATGACCCTCTCCAAAGACGAGGTGTTGCGTCTTCTTGAGGACTTCTTTATTATCCGTCTCAACCTGCTGAATCTGCTGTCCACCCAGTCCCAGCGACGGGGTCGCCAGCCTTGGCGCCGTAGTCCTGAGACCCTCCGTCAGCGCATCATCCGCTTTTTCGTAGACCACTGTCTCTATCCTGCCGGTCCGAAACAGTTCCGTATGTTGATGACACAGTTGGCCCAGGAGGTGGGCGATAGTCGTCTTGACGTCTCTCGGGTGCTTAACGCCTTGCAGACAGAAGGGCTGTTGCACCTTCGTCGCGGTATCATCGAGATACCATCGCTCGAACACCTTTTAATGTAAGGCTTTCCCGTTGCTTTCTACGCCTAGCTGTTTCATCGTTTTGATGACGCCCGTAGGGATTTTCCCCGCAAGAATGGGGAAACTCCCCTATAGGTTTAGGGTTTTCCATTTGTGTAACTCATTGAAACTCCGTATCTTTGCATCAACAAAAGAATAGAAATACCATAGGTTTGTTTTTTAGGTTATTGTTTGCTTTTAGTACTGACAGGGGCGCAACCGATGTGATATCTGGATGCGCCCCTTTTTTATTTTGACCACGAAAAATGTGTTCGTCTCTACTTCTTGATAAACTTATACGTTCTGACGTGTCCCTTGCTGTCGGTCACCCTTGCTATGTAGTAGCTGCCGGGTCGTGGGTTGTCCACGGGCTGTCCAGCCAGGTTGAAGATCTGAGTCTTGGTCTGAGAATTGAGGTTTGATATTTGAGCCTCGTCAATATCTGTTGTCTTCTCAGGCTGTGGCACAGCCACCATATAGCTCGAAGCGATGTTGCTGTTGGCAATGGTGGGGATGTTCATCACAAACACGTCGTTCTGTCCGTCGGGATAGCGTCCCACCGTCTGGTCGCTCTGGTGCTGAGCGTATGTCAGGCAGTCGCTCCAGCTCTGGTCTGCCGCTGTCAGCATCACCGTGCCGCCGTCAGCATCCAGCTTGAACTGTGCGTGCAGCTGTCCTGTCGACTCCAGCTTGTCGCACCATATAATAAGGTATCCGTGTGCGGGAATGATTGTCGATATCAGCGCGTTACCCTTGGTTATCTGGTACTTCGTCGGCTTGCTCAGGTTGTCGGTAAGGTACATACCCTCCACGTCGATAGCCTCGTCGGTGGTGTTGTACAGCTCTACCCAGTCGTTGCGTTTGAAGTATTCATTCACATAGATGCCGTTGGCAGCGCTCACCTCGTTGATACGTACCGGAGTGATGCCCTGTGCCGTGAGGTTTTCCTCGTCAAGTGCCTCGAAGACAGCCGTCAGGCTGACGGTGCTGCTTTCCGGCATAGTCATCACTGTGTCGTTGCTGACGATGCTGCTGCCGTCCTTCCATGCCACGAAGCGATAGCCTGCCGGTGCCTTGACCTTCAGTTCTACCGGTGCGAAGAGGTAGCCGTCGAATTCGCCGTAGGGCACCTCAATGCCATTCACAAAGAGGCTTGAGCCCTCGGTGTTGCTCTTCACCGTCACGGCCTGTGCCGCCTTGCTCAGCTTGGCATTAGAAAAGTCCTTCAGATAGCTTGTCATCTTCTTCGAACGGCCCTTCAGCTCGTTCTTGATGGTGGTAGCCGACCGACTTGCGTCGTGTCCGTCGTTCAGTCCCTGCTGTTTCATCAGGTTACACATCTTATTCACCACTGCCAGCAGCTCGTCCACGATCTCTGCGGCGCGAGTAGGTTCGAACACGCTGCCACCCACCACGCAGTAGGTGTCTATGAACTTCTTACGGTATTCATCGTTGTTCAGCATGTCGAGGAACAAGTTTACTATCTCGTTGTTGATGGCACTCGACCTTGGGTTGTTGGTATCCTTGAACTTCACGAAGTTGGTGAAGGGGTTGTTGTCGCTGTAGTTCCAGCATCCCTTGAAGGCATAGTCCAGGTCGAAGCTGATAAAGCGGTAGCGTCCGTCGTTGCGGCTGCGGTATGCCTTGATGTTGTTGTCGGGCCAGTCGTCGTTGTAGAGGAAGAAGGTGACAGCCATGTAGTTAGTAAACTCATCGATGTCGAGCAGCGTCTTCATCTCCTCGTAGGCGCTGTTGTCGGTACCCACTAGCTTACCCAGTTCAAAGATACGCTTGATCACCGAGTCGTTGCCGTTCTTCATCTCCAGGTTCTCAAAGGCGTCGAGCTCCTCGTCATCATATCCCCAGTTGGCGTAGGCATACTTGTCGTTGTTAGGCTCTCGCATGTTGAAGACGCCGCGCAGCTCACCGTTCACATATTCTATCACGGGCACATACGACTGCACGTCGAGGTCCAGTCCCGAGCGCTGGATGATGGTCTCCAGGGCTGCGTCAAAGAATCGTGCGTTGTGACGCCAGTTGTCGTTACCGCCGTTACGTATCAGCAATACCTTACTGCGTATATACGGTTTCTGCGAGAAGAACGAGTAGTCAAACTGGTTCTGGTCGTCAAACACCTTGCTGCTCTTCAGCTTAAACGAGCGGAATTTCAGCGAGCGGGTATAGCCACCCGAGGCGCTGATGTTCACATCCTGGTTGAAGAGCATCTTGCCGTCGGCACTCATATAGCTGAAGTTCACGGGACGGTCCCAGTCCTGGTTGTAATTCTTAGGCTGGTCCTGTCCGTTGCCCGTCTTACCGTTGGTGCCGTCGCCGTCGCAGTCAAATCCTATCTTCGGGTCGGTGAAGTAGCGCTTGTCGCCTACGATTGAGATTACCGGCAGCGTGTAGTTGTTGCTGGTCTTGATATAACTGCGGGTCACCGGCACGCTGGGCAGGTATCCGTCCTTAAACAGTCGGAAGGTGAAGTTGGTGGTCTCAGAGATGTTGAACACGCCGTTCTCGCTCTCCTGACTGGTGACGCTGTTGTCCAGCGACTCCCACGAGATATCGTCGAAATAGAAGTTATTGTCCGTGCTCTTATCCTTGTTCAGGTTGAAGGCGATGGTCTGTAGCGAGTAGGTCACGGTGCCGCCGCCCCATCCCCAGCCCCAGCCCCAGTCCTGCTGTTCGCCGGCCTGTTCCTTGGTCAGGGTACCTTCATACACAAACTCCTTCCATTCCGTAGTCACCTGGAAGCTGCCTCCCACCACGTTGTTAGTGATATTCTCGCCAGGTGTCTTCTGTGCCTGGTTGGTGATGGTAGCCGCCTTGTCGGCACGTACCATCATACGGAAGCGGAATTTTTCTCCCGTGCTCCATGTGTGGTCCGGCGTATATACAAAGAACTGTGTGGTCCAGTCGTTGGCAGCGTTAGCCACCGAGTGCACCTTCACACCACGTGAGCCGTCCACACCTACGCCGTCGGTAATTCTGTTCACCCTGCCGTTGTTGTTGCCGTTCTTCGTTACCAGACAGGTAGCATCCGTACCCTCGCAGTCGCCGTTCTTCACCCAGTCCTTCCATGGGTTCACACCTTCCAGCGACACTGGCAGACTGCCGTCGGTGGTGTACATCAGCTTGGCACCTTCGGGAATTGTCACCTTCACCGTCTGCGAGCTCTTAAACAGCTTGCTGTCCACGTTCACCACGGGAGCTGCCAGCCGTTCTGTGGCAAACTGTGCCGTGGCGTTGCTCTCGCCCGGTGTGGCGTTGTCGGTCCATCCCCATTCGCTGCCGCCGTCGGTCTTCAGAGCCCACGCCGTTCTGCTCATGGCTTTAGGATATTCCAGGCTTGTAACCATGTTACCGTTCTTGTCGCTCAGGTAGATGGTGCCTCCGTCGCAGTCCAGCTTAAAGGGAGCCTGGTCGCTCTTGATGTTGTTCGAGCCCAGCCACACCACCTTGAAGCCCTTGGCGGGTATGGTGCCGAAGTCGTTGGGCAACTGCCAGTACTTCAGGTTGCTGGCGTCGTTGCTCAGGTACATGCCTCCCAGGTTCACGGCCTGTTCGCTTGGATTATACAATTCAATCCAACTGTCGAAATTCGTTGCAGGACTCATTACTTTTCCTGCGTTTGAAGCCATCAGTTCGTTGATTACCACGATGATGGACAAAATGGTTGACCACATAATGTTTCGATAATATTTATAATTGGTTATTTTTCTTAAATACGTAAGAGCCGCTCTTTTCCCGAAAAAAGTTGTGTTAAAGTCACACTTTTCTTTCTTCGTCACACAGATATTAATTTAGGGTCACACAGATTTGAGCGTTCCCGTTAATCGGGAAGCGGCTTAAGCCTAAGGGATAAGTGATTATTAAAGGGCTCGCAGATAGCGCGGAAAACGCAGATTTTTTTAACGAACACGAATCTCACTAATCGCACGAAGGTTCAGCTCGACGGCCCGAAGGGGAAAGTCAATAACTACGCGCAGCTAAAAAGATTCGTTAGATTCGATAGATTCGTGTTCAAAAAATCTGCGTTTTCCGCGCTATCTGCGAGCCCTTTAAAATAAATTTCTGTGCTTTCTGTGGTTTCTGTGTGACAAATCATCCGACTATTTGTCTGAAACCGCCCGATTATTTGTCTGTGCCCATCCGGACACGGATTTTTTGTTGTACCTTTGCACCCAGATTTAATAAATCTTTTCAGTAAATTCTATTTTAGCTATACCTTATTGACAATTTCTGATGCAGCACGACTCGCGATGAGACGTCCCCTGCGAAAACGCACCGGCCCACTTCAAACAGTGAGTCGGTGCACTTCGTTTTATCTGTTTTTTGTTTATTCGAAGTTCTTGAGTTCTTCAAGATTCTGCTCTATCTCCACCATCGTATTCCTGTGTTTCTTCCATCCGAAGTAGGCACACGATCCTCCTGCGAGTACGCCGAGACTGACAAAGAACAGTCCGATTGGCGAAGCCGTGTGTTCAATGAAAACCGTGACACAGATGCCAAAGACGGCCAGAGGCGCGCCAATCACCGACTCATAGAAATAACAACGCTTGTAGTTGACCAGATTGCTGAGTTGCTCGGCAG
>Ga0265300_10005246_pt1 | contig 10072 bp, 8 predicted proteins | sample AusTroGonzalo_MG_FD_193482 | JGI IMG/M metagenome (GOLD analysis project Ga0265300, IMG submission 193482) | Bovine rumen microbial communities from tropical cattle in Woodstock, Queensland, Australia - Gonzalo_03 | ecosystem: Host-associated > Mammals > Digestive system > Stomach > Rumen ... | reverse complement strand
AAACAGATACAGTCTATTATGGAAAATCAGGAATTTCATTATCAGAGAAACTACAAAGAAAAGTCAATTGAACTGTCGGAGGCTTTTCCCGTCCTCATGCGGAAGGTATATGTATGGATGGCATTGGCCCTGCTCATCACGGGTCTGACGGCCTACTATGTAGCTACCAGTCCGCTGCTTATCGGCGCTATCCTTACGAACAGAGTTTTGTTCTATGGCTTACTCATTGCCGAATTGGCGCTGGTCATCGGTGTCAGCGCAGCCATCAATCGCTTGTCCCTGCTGACGGCAACCTTGATGTTCCTGCTATACTCCGTCGTCAATGGCGCAACACTGTCCATCATCTTCCTTATCTATCAGTTGTCGTCCATTGCTACCGTCTTCTTTATCACAGCCGGCACGTTCGGAACGATGGCCGTGATAGGCTATACCACCAAGAAAGACCTGTCGTCGATGGGGCGAATCCTCTTTATGGCGCTCATCGGCATCATCATAGCCACCGTAGTAAACATCTTCATTAAGAGCGACGGACTGACAATGATATTGAGCTACATAGGCGTGTTGGTCTTTGTAGGTCTCACGGCCTACGACTCACAAAAGATTAAGCAGATGCTGCTGCAGGCAACAGATGTGGACGAAGGCACAAAGAAGATCGCTCTCCTGGGAGCCATTACGCTTTATCTGGATTTTGTCAACCTGTTCTTGTATCTGCTCCGCATCTTCGGAAGGAGAAGATAAGCTGATTGCCAGAGTTAAACCAAATTATGGACCTTTTCCAACTCCTGTAAATATTTTTCCCTTTGTCATCAGAAAGGCTTAAACTTTGGGTCCTAGAGGTCACATTTGCAACTATTAATGCGCGCAAAAATTAATATTAATGGTAACAATTGTTACTCTTAATACCCGCTGTTTTCTGTCCTTATCTTTTGACACTACAAAGGTACGGCAGTTTTATGGAATGTCAAAAAAAACGATACCATAAAACGACATTTTGAAAAGGGTAAAACGACATTTTGATTATACACCCATGCTATAACGCTATAACGTTATAACAAATGCATTTTCAATTTTGCGGAAAATGTGTATTAGATTTTATATTATATAATATATATTATATAATATAAAATAATAGTAAGAGCTTTTGTTAGTTTTCAAAAACCAAATGTTATAACGTTATAGCGTTATAGCGTTTGTTGTTACTTCAACTTAATGATGTCACTCCATCGGGTGGTGGGGTTCTTGCTTCTGTGGTCGTGCTTGATGGCATTGGCAAAGATAAAAAAGAAGAGTGAGGATTGAAGAATTTTGTCGATTTTTTATAATTTTGCATCAAAACAATAATTAATCTTATACAATGTCACAGAAACGTACTACACCTGAGTTAATAACGGAACTCCAGCCAAATGAGATTTTCGTCTTTGGCAGTAATCTGAGTGGGATGCATGGCGGTGGAGCGGCTTACGCTGCTTATCGCAAGTTCGGGGCTGTCATGGGGCAGGGCGTAGGCCTGCAAGGTCAAAGCTATGCCATCCCGACCATGCAGGGAGGGGTAGAGACCATCCGGCCGTATGTAGATGAGTTCATAGCATTTGCCAAGGCTCATCTGGAACTGACATTCCTGGTTACCCGCATAGGTTGTGGCATTGCCGGATTTGATGATGCTGATATTTCTCCGCTCTTCGAGAAAGCGCACAAGGTAGATAATATCGTCCTTCCCCCCGGTTGGTAAGGCTGGCTCTGCCATGTGAATATTGACAAACAGAAATAACTCTACATAGTGTATGAACAAACGGGAATATATACAGGCTAATAAGAATTGGCTGGAAGCCAAGGCCAAGGAGGAAGGGGTAAAGGCTCTTCCCAAGGGTATCTTCTATAAGGTGCTGAGTAAAGGAAATCCGTCCAGTGCCAAGCCGACGGTAAGAAGTATTGTCACGGCTCATTATACGGGCAGGACCATCGACGGCAGGCAGTTTGACAGCAGCCGTGGCGGTGTGCCCCTTGCTTGCCGGCTCTGTGACTTGATAGAGGGTTGGATAATAGCCATGCAGCAGATGCACATCGGCGACAAATGGGAAATCTATATCCCAGCCGAGATGGGGTACGGTAAGTTCGCGCAGCCGGGCATTCCCGGAGGCTCCACCCTCATCTTCGAGGTGGAGCTGATAGGGATAGCGTAGATTATCGGATGGACATCCTGATTATCTTGTGCTCGGCATTCAGCAGGGCAGATACCTGGTATGTCTTGGTGCTGGGCTGGTTGGTGTCTGAACGTGAGATAATCTCTTGCAGGCTGAAGGTTACGGCATAGCCTGTTGTACTGTCTGAGAGGGTCTGCTTGCGGACATCGAAGTCGCCCTCTATGGTATAGTGGAGGCCCATGACGTCTGATGCCATCTTGTTCTTGGCAAAGGCTACAATCTGGTCGGGCGTTGCATCCTGGGTGCCACAGAAGTTCTCCATCTTCTCAGGGATGGCATCCGTGATGAGGGCGACATCCTGCTTGCTCATGGCAACGGTGAAGAAGTTCTCCAACGCTCCCCTTATGATGGCCTTGTCCTGGGCGGTTATCTTCATCAGTCCTAATTCGTTCTTCTTCTCGGAAGCCTCCTCGGCATAGCGGCCGTTGGGGTGCGTGTTCAGGTAGTTGACGATAGCCTCCTCTGTGTTGGTTCTCTTGGCATCGCTCCAGTCGATGGAGTCTATCATGTCCTCGCATTCGTGCAGTCTTCTGGAATAAGGATGGTCACTCATGAATTTCTGAATCCCGTCACGACTGATGTTCTGCAGCATCGTATTCCATTCCTCGGTCTCGTCCAGCAGCACATTCAGGCGGTCCTTTACTTCCTGATAATGTATGCTCTTGGGATATTTGGCAAGGAAGTCGTTGTAGTACTCGGGGTTAGAGGTGTTCTCCAGCATGGCATATTCACGCTTTTCGCGTTCTGCATCGTTCTTGTAGTCCAGATAATAGAGGATGCCGGCAAATAACCCCAGATTATATACAATGGCCACAGAGAAGATGAGAGCATAATTAGTTTTCTTCTGAGGAACTATTATTGGATCTACAGGAACTGTGTTTTCCTGCTCTGCCTGTGGTTCAACGGGTTCTTCTGTCAGGGTAGGGAGTTCTGTTCCGCAATAGGGACATTTCTCTTGTGTGTTCAGACAGTATTCGTTGCAGTTGGGACACTGTCTTAGGTTTCCTGCGATATTGATTCCGCAATGTGGACATGTACCTGCCATTGTTGATACTCTCTCTCCACATTCAGGACATTTAATCATGCTCATATCTGTTTCTTTTTAGTTTGTTTTTTCTATTCTCAATCGTATAATCTGACGGGTATTCGCATCCACACGGAACCTGTTGTCCGACCGATGTCCAACCACCCAGATGATATCCTCGCCGCATAGGGCAAGTAGTTGATTCTCTTTTTCAAACCGCGTTGCCTTAATGTCTGTAAGATAGTCACTTATAAGTTTTCTTCCTTTCATCCCGAAGGGTACGAACCAATCACCCTCTCTGGCCGTACGGTAGGTGATGGGGGCTGTCAGCTTATCCTTGTCGAAGTAGGCTGTGTCGGGCCCCTTCCCAGTGATGCTGTCCACCTCTTCCTGACAGATTTTCATCTCCTCCGGTTGGTGATATTTTTCTTGACAGATAAGGCTGTCCCTGTCCTTCAGAATACGATGCGTACGGCTCTCCCAGATCTTGCCCGAAGTGCTGTCCAGTGATTCGGAAATCTCCCTGAGCTGTGAGTTGGTAAAGCCGCTGTCCTTCAACCATTCATAGAGCAGGACATCCGTCTTTTCGCTCTCTTGCAGCAGTGGAATGTTCAGTTTGTCCTTGCTGACGGCAACCTTCCCCAACTCCTCCTCAACAGCCTTCTGGTAAAGGGGAATGCTGGATGCCATAACGGAGCAGGTGTCTGAGAGCGTACTGATGATGTTGGGGTTTATCTCCTCCAGCATGGGCAGTACATCCAGTCGTATCCTGTTCCTCGTGGCCTCACGCTCCAGATTGGTGCTGTCCGTCACGTAATCCTGCTTCTGTCGGCTCAGATAGGACAGAATCTCCTCCCTGGTTACGCAGAGCAGGGGACGGGCAATATTGTTGCGCAGAGGATACATACCTGCCAAGCCTCTGATGCCCGTTCCTCGGATAAGGTTCAGCAGCAGGGTCTCTGCCTGATCATTCTTGTGATGGGCCACGGCAATACATTGCGCATGGGTTTCTGCCAGCACCCCGAAGAACCAATCGTACCTGAGGTCTCTGGCCGCCATCTCTATGCTGATGTTATGCAGGGTAGCGTATTCCCTGGTATCGAAATGTTTGATTAGTAGGGGGATATCTTTCTGACGGCAAAGTTCCGTGACGAATCTCTCGTCGCGGTCGGATTCTTCGCCCCTGAGGTGGAAATTACAATGCAGCGCCTGAATCCTGTATCCCAGTTGCTGTAAGACCATAAGCAGGGCAACGGAATCCGCCCCTCCGCTTACGGCAACCAGCACCCGTCCTTCAGGGCTGAGAATCCGGTTTGCCTGAATGTATTTCCTTACCTTCTCTTTCACTTTATCTCGTTGATAATGCCGCCGGCCAAGGTGTCGCCCAAATCGATAGCCTTCTGCAGGTATTGACGTGCTTCCGGCTTATTGCCCTTCTGGTTGTAGCAGACACCGACAATCCTGTAGGGGGCGGCAAATTTTTCGTCCAGTGCAATAGCCTTCTTGCCGTATTCGATGGCATCGTCCAGTTGTCCCACACGGTAGTTCAGGGCAGCTGCCTCTGCATAATACAAGGGCTCCTTGGGCTCCAGCATGATGGTCTTCTCTATATCCGCAAGCGCCTGTGGGTACATTCGGGCCTTAATCTCCAATTGCTCTCTTCCGTAGTAGAAGTTGGCATTCAGGTTGCCGTTTGCCAGACGCTCGTATTCGTTCAGTCCCATGACGGCATCCTTGTTCTTACCGGCCTTTGCCAACTCGTTGGCCCTTATCAGGATGGTGTTGGCAGCAGCAACAGGGTAGGGTGTGGGATAGCAGGCCAGGGCGCTGTCCAACAGCTCCAGGACACCTTCCTCTTTATTCTGAACGATATTGCACTGGGCAGCATTCAGGAACATGTCGGCCGAGCGCAGGTTGGTCTTTGTCAGGGCGATGAATTTATCCCTTGCCTCGTCGTAGCGTTTCAGCATGAACAGACAATTGGCCTCCTGCTCGGTATAGACGGGCAGGGGATTGGCGCCGTAGGCATTTCCGGCTTCTGCCAGAGCCTTCTCCATATCCCAGTCGTTGTATTTGCTGTAAGCCTTGCTCAGGTTGATGGCATAGATGGCCTTCGACTTAGAGAAGAACACCTCGTCCTTCTTGATACCCTCGGCATTCAAGGCTTCCTCGTAGAGCCTGTCAGCCTCCTGGTAATTGCCTGTCTCAATCATCCTTTCAGCTTTCAGAACCCTTCCCGAGGTATTCTGGGGGTATTTACGGATGAAATCGTCCACGCAAGCCATATAGGCAGCGCTGTCCTTCTTGTCCATCAGATAGAGGTAGGTCAGGGCATCCTCCTCAGCCTCGGGCAACGCCTTCCTGATGTAGATGTCCTTCAGGTCGTTGTTGCCTGCATCCATGGGCTTTATCTTCAGGTCGGCAATGAACTTGCCGTCTATCGCATAGGCATTCTTTCCCTCCTTGGCAGCCAACTGCAGGAGTCCTATCATCTCGCCCTCCCCGTTCAGCACGGCGCTGTTCTTCAGGCGGTCGCTCGAAGGCTTGCCGATGGTGTAGTAGCTGTAGCTCTCCTTGAAGGTTTCCACCTTGGCTATGGTGTCCTCTGTGCAGACGGCGTTCTTGCCGGCCTTGGCATGAGGCAGGATGTAGACAAGGCTCCTTACGGTACCGGGAGTGGCGGCCTGCTGGAGGTAGGTTATCTTGCTCTTTTTCTCCAGTTCGACCTGCATCTTCACTACGTTGTACATGGCATTAGCGCCCAGAATCTCCCTGACGGGATATTCCTTGCCCGTGGCATCCACCACCACGGCACGTGCGGCATGCTTCAGGGCGTCGTATTCTGTCAGGACAGTACCCTTGTCGTCGGCAAAGACACCCTGTGTCTCTGTCATCTCTCCGTTCCTGTCGTACACCATGACCGCCACCTGTGCACCTCTGACCTTCTTGAGCCACTTGGGTGACTGTGCCAGACATGGTATTACAGATAATGTATAGATGAGTAAGATAAGTGCTTTCTTCATTGCTTGAGTAGTTGTTTTGCGTTCAGGATGGCAGCCTCTGAGATTTCGTTACCGCTGAGCATGTGTGCTATCTCGGTAACCCTCTCGTCGGGTGTCAGTTGTCTTATATGACTGAATGTCTGTTCTTCCGTATCTTCCTTGTAAACCCAGTAGTGGGTGGTGCCGCAAGATGCAATCTGAGGCAGGTGCGTGATAGCTATCACCTGATGCTTGCTGTCTGCCGTCATCTCCCTCATCAGGCTGGCCATGGATGACGCTACCTTGCCGCTTACGCCGGTGTCTATCTCATCGAAGATGATGGTGGGCAGGTTCTCCCGCTGGCTGGTAATGGCCTTCAGGGCAAGCATCAGACGGGCAATCTCGCCGCCGCTGGCAACCTCTGAGATGGCTCTCAGTGCCACGTTCTTGTTGGCAGAGAAGAAGAAGGTCACCTGGTCGGCACCGTTCTCTGTCAGCTGTGCGCTCTTCTCTATCCTTACCTCGAACTTGTTGTTGGGAATGTCCATCTGGGTCAGCATCTGACCGATAGAGGCTTCCACCTCCTTGGCGGCTGTCTTTCTGCTTTTGCTCAGCTTCTCTGCCAATGCCGTTGCCTCGGAATGTCTTTTCTGCACCTCCTTCTCCAGCTGGTCAATCCTGTCCTCTCCGTTGCTGATGACATCCAGCTTCTTCCTGACTTCCTGCATGAAGGCCTCCAGCTCGGCGGCAGTCTTTACATCGTGCTTCTTCTCTAAGGTGTAGAGCTTGTCCAGACGGCTGTTCACCTCCTCCAGTCGGGCAGGGTTGTATTCGATTCTTTCAGCCATGTCGCTGAGTTCGGCACTGATATCCTTGAGTTCTATCAGGGCGCTGTCTATGCGCTCGGCATATTCCCCGACGGCAGGATAGACGCGTGTCAGGGACTGAATGCCCTGACTGATATGTTTCAGCAGCTCTATCACACCGCCAGGCTCGTCGTCGTTGCTGAACTGTGTATCTGCCTGATACAGCACGCTCTTTATCTCCTCGGCATGACTCAGTTCGTTCTGTTCTTCCTCCAGCTCCTCGTCCTCGCCCGCCTTCGGGTTCAGCTCCTCCAACTGCTCCAGTTGGAAGCGCAGGTAATCCTCCTCGGCCCGTGACTGCTCCAGTATCTCTCTGGCCTCCCTGAGCTCCTGCTCGGCTTTCCTGTAAGCAGTGAAGCTGGTGCGGTATTCCTCCAGCTGCTGACTGTCCTGCGCCATAACGTCCAGCATGTGCAGTTGGAAGTTCTCCTTGGCTATCAAAAGGTTCTGATGCTGTGAGTGTATGTCTATCAGCTGGTAACCCAGTTCCTTCAGGAATGCCAGGTTGGCAGGGCTGTCGTTCACGAAGGCTCTGCTCTTGCCGCTGGTGGTAAATTCGCGTCGGATGATGCATTCCTGTCCGTCGTTATCGACATCGTATTCCTCGAACAGGTCTTTCAGATCATAGCCTTCTATGCCGAAGGTGGCCTCTATGGTGCATTTCTCGGCACCGGGCAGTATGCTCTTTATGTCTGCTCTCTGTCCCAGCAGGTAGTTGATGGCTCCTAACATGATGGATTTTCCTGCGCCCGTCTCGCCGGTGATGACAGAGAAACCCGACTGGAAGTCAATGTCCAGTTCCTTGATAAGAGCAAAGTTCCTGATATAAAGATGTTTTAGCATAAAGACTTACTTCTTTATTTTCTGCCATTCCTGATCCTGTGAGGCATCTATGGTAAAGAGCACGTCGTAGGCTTTGTTTTTCTCCTCCGGCGTTCCTTTTCCGGAATAGATGTTCACCAGCTCGGGTCTTTTGTATTCGGTGAAGAGCTGGGCAATCTTGTTCATGTTCTTGGCCTTGTAAGCCTGCAGCAAGAGGTCAAGCCCTTCCGTGATGACGGCTCTGGCTGTGTCGGGGTTCTCGGCCATCTGATCCAATCCCTTGCGGTGGTAGATGTACTGGAAGTCGCGCAGGGGCTCCATAGAACCGTCCAGATAGTCGTTGAGCAAGCCGAAGCGGTTGCCGTTGTCGCTGAATGCTTTCCAGCCGGGGAACTCGAGGTTCTGACCTGCCGATACGATATTCTCTGCCGTATGGAAGCATTCCGTTCCGCCCTTGGGTATCATGCTGTCCAGGTCCATCCCTATTATCATATAGGCATAGTAGGCAAGCAGGGCCACCAGGTTGTTGTCTATCTGGTTCTCCTGATATTCCAACTGGTCGAACTCTGAGAATTTGAATACGAACTCCCTGTCGTTCACCGAGTAGCACACCGTATTGTAGTTGCTGTTGAAGACGGGGCGGTTGCTCGACATCAGGAGGGTACACTTAAACGTGTTCTCGTTTATGTTGTACTCGTTGATGGTCAGGTTAAAGGTACACTGAATCTTCTCGTTCTCGCGATAGGCAATCTCCGTCCATTTGTGGTTGTTCAGAAACTCCTCGATGGTTGTCTGCAGCTTGGGGAAGATGTCCGTCTTGGTATTCTCCAACTGGGAGTAATTCACATTCACCTTCGCATTCAGCTCCTGGGCGTTCAACTGGACACCGGTAAGAGCAGAAGCTATGAAAACAAGCAGGAACGGTAATTTTCTCATATTATGATTGTAACCAATTTGTTTACAATATCCCTGGCCACTTCCTTCTTCGACTTCAGGGGGAACTTCTCCTCGCCGTCCTTGTCGATTAGGGTGACCTTGTTGGTGTTGTGCTGGAAACCGGCGCCGTCGTCCTGCAGGCTGTTCAGGACAATGAAGTCCAGATTCTTCTTCTGCAGTTTCTCCTTGGCGTGGTTCTCTTCGTCGTTCGTTTCCAAAGCAAAGCCCACCATCACCTGATTGTCCTTCTTCATCTGTCCGAGGGCTTTGGCGATGTCCTGGGTGGGAGCCAGTTCGAGGGACAGCCTATTGCCCTCGCGCTTAATCTTGTTGTCTGCTACGGTGGCAGGCGTGAAGTCGGCCACAGCGGCACACAGGATGGCGGCATCGGCCTGGGGGAAGGTCTCCGTGGCAGCCTTGTACATCTGCGCAGCACTCTCCAGGTCCGTCCTGTGGATGTTGGGGTGACTGGTCCTGATGCTCACAGGGCCGCAAATCAGTTCCACCTCAGCGCCTCTGCGTGCACATTCCTCGGCAAGGGCTATGCCCATCTTGCCGCTGCTGTAGTTGCCTATGAAGCGGACGGGGTCGAGCTTCTCGTAGGTGGGGCCTGCCGTGATCAGTACTTTCTTTCCCTGCAGGTCTGTCTGCTCCTGAAAGAAGCTGTCCAGCACCTCGATAATCTTCTCCGGCTCCTCCATGCGACCCTTGCCTTCCAGTTTGCTGGCAAGGAATCCCGTGCCGGGTTCTATGATGTGGTTTCCGTAGGAACGCAGGGTGTCCAGATTCTTCTGCGTGCTGGGGTGGGCATACATGTCCAAGTCCATGGCAGGAGCCACGAAGACGGGAGCCTTCATGCTCAGATAGGTGGTGATGAGCATATTGTCCGCTACGCCGTTGGCCATCTTGCCGATGGTGCTGGCCGATGCAGGGGCAATGACCATGGCATCTGCCCAAAGGCCTAACTGCACATGCGAATGCCATGAGCCGTCACGACGGTCGAAGAATTCGCTTACCACGGGCTTGCCTGTAAGGGTACTCAAGGTAAGTGGCGTTATGAATTCCTTTCCTGAGGGTGTTATCACAACTTGCACCTCGGCGCCTTGCTTTATCAGACCCCTTATCAGGTAGCATGCCTTGTAGGCAGCAATGCTTCCGGTTATGCCAAGTACAATTTTCTTACCCTGCAGCATATTTGAATTTCAGTTTCGTTAATACCTGTTTGGTGTTCATGGTGAAGTC
>Ga0265300_10005244_pt1 | contig 10075 bp, 9 predicted proteins | sample AusTroGonzalo_MG_FD_193482 | JGI IMG/M metagenome (GOLD analysis project Ga0265300, IMG submission 193482) | Bovine rumen microbial communities from tropical cattle in Woodstock, Queensland, Australia - Gonzalo_03 | ecosystem: Host-associated > Mammals > Digestive system > Stomach > Rumen ... | reverse complement strand
ATCACTGGTCTCATGTTCCACTGGCGACTCCATCACCTTCATCGCAGCCGATGCAGGTGCCATAATGGTTCAGGGCAAGGTCATCATCAATGAACTGATGCAGAGCAACATGGACTTCATGATGGTTAACCATGATTTCCCGGACTCGTGGGTGGAATTATATAATGGAAGTGTAAAAAAAGTAGATGTCAAGAATTACCGTATCGGCCCGACAAATGTGTTTGCAGAAGCTTATACGTTGTCGTCAAGTGCCGTTAATTTACAGCCTGGTGCGCATCTGATTCTATACTGCGACAAGACAACAGACACGCCCTTCCATTACAACTTCAATCTGGATGCAGGCAAGGGCAAGCTCTTCTTGTTTGACAACACGGGTGCGCTTGTCGATTCCGTCATCTACAAAAAAATGCCTGCACCCAATGTTGCATACGGTCGTGTGACCGACGGCAGCGACGAGTGGCAGTATGAACTGACGCCCACGCCAGAAGCGCCCAACAACAGCGTGGGGAGCGACGATGTATTGCCCGAACCGCTCTTTTCCGTCGAAGGACATGTAATGACAAACGGACCGGAGACCGTCATTGTCAGCATGCCAGATGGTGTACCAGAGGACACGCGCATCTATCTTACTCTGGACGGCAGCGAGCCTACTTGGGAATCACCTTCAAACACCCTCTTCACGCTCAACATAGACCAAAGCACCGTTGTCCGTGCTAAACTCCTGTCGCATGAGATGCTGCCCATACGCTCCACCACACACTCGTACATCTTCCATCCCAGGGAAACCACGTTGCCCATTGTCTGCATTGCAACCGACGACCCATACCTCTTTAGCAGCGAGGAGGGAATTTTTTCAAACGACAGCACTGATGGGGCACCCAATTACAGCTATGATTGGCGCCGCCCTGCCAACTTCGAGTACTTCCGCACTAATGATGGCACAACCGTGTTCAATCAATGCGGCGAAATGGCGATTGGAGGGAATTATTCAAGAACTATGCCCCAGAAAAGCATCAAATGCTATGCGAAGGAGCGCTTTGGCAAGAAGAATTTCAAGGGCAGTTTCTGGCGTGACAAGCCAGAGGTGACCAAAGTGAAGTCCTTCATGCTGAGAAACGGCGGTACTAACTGTCTGAGAGCTCGCATTGAGGATGAAGCCATACAGAAGTTCTTCGGAACAAACATTGATGAAATAGACTGGCAGGCATATGAGCCGGTTATCGTTTACATCAATGGCGTTTACAAGGGCGTCTATGGCTTCCGCGAGCGCTCCAATGAAGACAACGTTGCCAGCAACCACGATATTGACGACGATGAGGTAGAGACAGCTAATGCTAACGAATATGTATATCCGCAAAAGAATACATCCTTCTATGATTTCTATACCCTTTACCATCAAAACAATGTCTCATACGAAGAGATGGCAGCAGCTATGAACATCGAGAATTTTATGAATGTCTTCATCGGTGAATGTTATGCTTCCAATACTGATTATCCACACCACAACGTTAATATGTGGAAACAAAAGGGCGTTGAAAACAAATGGAATTGGATATTGTACGATTTGGACATGGTTTTCGCTCATGATGCTTCGTGGAATATGTTCAAGTATATGCTTGGCACCGACAACCCCGATGACGAGGAATATGCGAGTTCCAATATTCGAAAGGTTGTTTTGTCGAGACATCTCTATGAAAAGATGATGAGTTTCCCGGAGTTCCGCAACCGTTTCCTCGCCTCATACGCCACATACCTCGGTGACTTCCTGCGTCCCGACGTATGTAAGCCCATCATTAAGGAAATGTTTGATGAGATAGTGGACGAGATTGCAGCCACCTATGCCGCTTATAACGATATGTCCACACTTAGTAAATTCCAAAAACGCGTCAATAGTCTATGGACTTATGTTAAAGATCGTCCCGCTCAGGTCTATCAGCATATGGCAGATTATTTCCAGCTTGGAGAACCCATCAAGATGAGTATCAGCAGCACGGGGGAGAGGGAGATTTCTGTCTGCGGCACCCCACTACGCACTGGCATGTTCCAAGGGAAATGGTTCACACAGTTCCCGCTCAGCATTGAGGCTACGGATAACCCAGACACCGAATGGACGATGGTTGTCACACACGCTGACGGAAACGAATCGACATACGTCTATAATACTGCAAAGATACAGCCAACACTGGCATCATGCTCCCCAGGTGACTCCATAACCTTCACCGTAACCGATGTAGGTGACATTGTTCCGACCTATAAAAGCAATTATCAAAGCATCGTAGCCATCTATGATGCGACAGGAAGAAAGATACCGGCTATCCACAGAGGCTTGAACATCATCCTCTATTCTGACGGAACCCGTAGAAAAGTTATCATCAAATAACCCGGAAACCAAATGAAGAGCGTTATATTTGTCGGCTGGGTAAATCAGGGAAAAGCACCCGTTGATGGCGAGACCACCAAGAACCAGTACATCATTTCAGAACTGAATAAGTACTGCAAGTTGACGGTTTTGGACTTCTATGAGAAGCATCGCCATCCGTGGGTGTATATCCAGGCTTTATGGGCACTGCTCACCAAGCCCGAGGCTACCATCATATTCTCCACGTCGGCAAAGAATGTCTATGGCATTCTTAGGTTGTTTAAGCGTCTGCACGTCAGGCGCGACATTATCCATTGGGTGATTGGCGGCGCTTTTGCCAAGCATGTCAGAGACAGCATATTCAGGGCCGATGTGTTCAACTACATAAAATACAATCTCGTGCAATGCCATAGCATGATTGACGAGTTAAAGGAGGCTGGTGTGACCAATGCCCGCTTCGTCTCGAACTTCAAGCCCATTCCCTATTATCCCGACTTGGAGAAGGCTTTGGCAGCAAGAGCAGAGAGCGAGGCTCTGCGCTTTGTGTTCCTAAGCCGTGTGATGCCCGACAAGGGCTGCGATTATATCTTGGAAGCCGTTCGGCAGCTCAATGCTAAGGGCCTCCAGCCTCGTTTCTACGTTGACTTCTATGGAAAGATAGATGCAGACTACCGCGAGCGATTCCTGAGAGAGGCCGAAAGGCTGGAGAACGTTGCCTGGCACGGGCTGCTCGACCTTCGCACCCATGATGGCTACGACACCCTGGCCTCCTACCACGCCATGCTCTTCCCTACATTCCACCCCAGCGAGGGCTTCGCTGGCGTGATGATCGACGCTTTTATCGCCGGCCTGCCTGTGTTGGCTTCCGACTGGGCCCACAATGCTGAGGCCATCACCGACTGCAAGCAGGGCATCATCTACCCTGTCCACGATGTAGAGGCATTGACGAAAGTCATGGAGAGATGCATCTTAAGGCAATTCGACCTACAGGTGATGGCACGAAACGCTCGGGCAGAAGCACCGAAATATGAGGCCAAGAACGTCCTGACGGAAGAATATCTGAAAAGTATTGGATTATGAAAGTAATTATAGCCTAATGATAGAAAAAATTTGGCAACGGCATTGTTCGAAAAATAGATTTAAAATCTTTTGTCAAAAAGAATAACATTATTAAAAATAAGAGAGATCTTATGAAGAAAATAATCGCTGTAGCCTCGATAGGCGGACACTGGATTCAACTGCTCAGGATAGCACAACCGATGGCAGAGCATTATGAGATGGTATATGTATCGACACATCCGAAATGCGCCACTATGGTGGAAGGTCAGAAGTTCTTTCAGACAGCCGATTTCAGCAGGTCAGATGCCTGGAAACTGATACCCTCATTTTTCAAGGCCATAAAAACGATACGGCAGGAAAAGCCCGATGCCATTATCACTACAGGTGCTGCTCCCGGATTAGTATATCTTTTGGCAGGGAAACTGTTAGGGAGAAAGACCATCTGGATTGACAGCATTGCCAACGTTAACCACCTGTCGCTAAGCGGAAGGATTGCGGCTATATTCGTCTCCAGAGTCTATACTCAGTGGCAACACCTGTCTACAGAAAAAATCAATTATGCCGGAGACATCTTTGAATAATATATATATTTGAATTCTTACTGCTCTATGATATTCGTTACTATTGGCACGCAAATTCCCTTTGACCGGCTCATCGAGACTCTTGACCGCATTGCACCTGAGCTGGACGAGGAGATTTACGCCCAGGCCTTAAGGGGTAAATACAAACCGAAACATTTTAAACTCATTGATTTTATCGAACCTGACGAGTTTGAAAAAGTGTTCATCCAGGCACGACTGATTGTTGCCCATGCTGGCATGGGCACGATTCTGTCTGCTCTGCGCAACTCTAAACCGTTAATCATCTTTCCACGCATAGCATCGTTAGGTGAGCATCGCAACGACCATCAAAGATCTACCGCCCTGAAGATAAAAGAAAAAAAATATGCTTATGTGGCTACGGATGAACAGGAACTACGCGAACTGCTCCACAAAGACCTTCAACCACTGAAAAAAATAGGCGAATTTGCATCAGAAAGACTAATCAAATCTTTGGAAGACTTTATTGACTTTAACGTGTAAACAGATTATAGTTTTTTACTATAGTCAAACAAACTGATAAGGTATATAATGATATTTGCAAAAAAACAAAATAGTAAGTTTATGTCAGACAAAGTAAATTTTGATTTGGAAGACCTTGACGACCTGAAAGATCTTTTAGGCGACGAAAGTAAAGGTTCAGGCTTAAACTTCCAGAAAGTGTTTTCACATCTGGTGCTTAACTGGCACTGGTATCTGATTTCGGTATTCATCTGCCTGTGCGGCGCTTTTATCTATCTGAGGTATGCCCGGCCTACCTATCAGGTGACAGCCAGAATGTTGGTAAAGGATGAGGACAACAAAAAAGTAAGTTCCTCCACTTTGCAGACGCTGTCAAGCATGGAAGACTTTGGCATCATGAACAACTCCAACGGATTTGAAAACGAAATGGAGATTCTGCAGTCGCCGGTTACGGTACATGATGCCGTAAAACGCCTGAAACTCTATACGGAGTATTGGCAGGAAGGACATATCCAAGATAGACTGCTTTATTCCTACCAGCCTCTCACTGTGGACCTGGACCCGTTATCACTGGACTCGCTTGACAAAACTATGCTGACGGGGGCTAATGCCATACAGATGGCTATTACCAAAAAAGGAGAGGGGTATCATGCCGACATTGCCCTAATCAGCGGTGGGAAGACACGGGTAACGTACAGCGAGGACCTTGATTCGCTTGGCACATCTATCACGACAGATTTAGGAACACTCTTCTTCAAGGAAAACCCCAAGTATAAAAAACACAAGGACAGCCGTTTCGAGAATGGAACAGCACTACTGGTCACCATACGTTCGCCCATGCTGGTGGCACTTGGATATATGAGTCGTTTGAAAGTGGAGCCGGTATCAAAGAAAACCACTATTGCTGCCATTACACTCAACGACGAGAACGTCCTTAGGGGCATAGACTTCATAAACACGCTTGTGCTTTGCTATAACGACCAGGCTAATATGGACAAGAACGAGATAGCACTTAAGACCGAGGAGTTCATCAACAAGCGATTAGAGAAAATTGATGCCGAACTGGGAACGACCGAGAGTGATTTGGAGAGCTACAAAAAAAGCAATGCTGTCACACAGTTGAATGCAGACGCTACTCAGTCACTGCAACTCTCTGCCCAATATGCCACTCGTCTGGCTGACGCCAATACACAATTGCAGTTACTTGACTATCTGCAACAATATGTAGATAATCCGGAAAACCACCTTATGCTTATTCCGGCCAATATTGGTATGAACGATCAGGCTTCAACACAATTGATTGCGGATTACAACAAAACGGTACAGGAACGCAACCGATTGATGCGTAGTGTAAGTGAAATGTCACCCCAGGTACAGACGCTTACTGCCACACTTGAGAATCTGGAAACATCCATCAAACAGTCACTCTCACAGGCTCGCCATTCAGTAGAGTTACAGCGCAATTCCATCCAGACTCAGTATAATATGTATCAGGGACGCATAGTGAACACTCCGGAGCAGGAGCGTGTTCTTACACAGATAGGCCGTCAGCAGGAAGTGCGTTCTGGCCTCTACCTGCTACTACTGCAAAAACGCGAGGAAAACAGCATATCTCTGGCGGCAACTGCCGACAAGGGAAAACTCATTGCCATGCCATTGAGCCAGGGAAAGGTCAGTCCAAAAAAGAAAGTCATTCTCATGATAGCCTTTTTACTTGGCCTGCTAATACCGTTTGTATTCTTTTTTATCAGGGAGCTGCTACGTTACCGTATTGAGGGACGTGAGGATGTCAGCTCCATAACTGATGTTCCTATCGTGGCCGATATTCCCGTGGCAAGTGAAAGCGTAAAGACAACTGCGGGCATTGTGGTTCAGGCAAACAAGAACAGCCAGATGGATGAGGTGTTCCGCTCTCTGCGCACAAACGTGCAGTTTATGATGAAGGAGAATGAAAAGATAATTCTTTTTACATCCAGCATATCAGGCGAAGGCAAGACATTCCTCTCTGCCAACTTAGCAGCGTCTTTTGCACTCCTTGGAAAGAAGGTAATCCTTGTAGGATGCGACGTGCGCAAACCTGCATTGGGACGACTGTTTGGAACGACAAACCAGAAACAGGGTCTCACCAATCTACTCAGAGCTGAACATGTCACTACAGAGGACCTGCATAAAGAGATATCCCAATCAGGAGTGAACCAAGGTCTTGACCTACTGTTATCAGGACCTATTCCGCCCAATCCGACTGAACTGTTAAGCCGAAAGAACTTTAAAACAGTGATTGACCTGATGAGCCAGGAATATGACTACATTATTCTTGACACCGCACCCATAGGACTGGTTACCGATACGCTTCAACTGGCCAAATATGCAAATGTGAGTTGTTATGTATGCCGTGCTGACTATACGCCAAAAGCAAACTTTGGCATGCTCAATTCACTGGCCCAGGAAAATAAGCTCCCTAATGCCTGTGTGGTACTTAACGGGGTGGATATGTCAAAGAAAAAGTATGGTTACTATTATGGCTATGGCCGATATGGTAAGTACAGTCGCTACGGTTATGGCAAGTACGGTTACGGTAAATATGGCAAATATGGATACGGCAGCTATGGCAATTACGGCAACTACGCAGACTCCCATTACGGAAACAAGGACGATAACAGTATAAAGAAATGACGATAGCAGTAGATTTTGACGGTACGATAGTTGAAAACCGCTATCCTAAGATAGGCCGGGAGATACCCTTTGCCATAGATACGCTCAAGATGCTTATAAATGACCGCCACAGACTTATTCTTTGGACGGCACGTGAAGGCAAACTCTTAGATGATGCTGTATCATGGTGTCGTGAACGCGGTGTAGAATTCTATGCCATAAACCGGGACTATCCTGAAGAGACAACCGGGAACAATCCATACTTCTCGCGTAAGCTCAAGGCGGATCTCTTTATTGATGACCGCAATATAGGCGGATTACCAGACTGGGGAACCATCTATAGCATGATTACCGAAAACCGTACGTGGAATGATTTGCTCTATGAGGGCTCACAAGCTTCGTTTGATTCCTCTAAACGCCCCGCAAAGAGACACTGGTGGCAATTCTGAATGATAAACAATAAAAATAGATATATATGAAAAAGATAGTGAATTTGTGTTTGGTCATTACTGTAGTGCTGTTGACAGTAAGTTGCAGCAGCAGTAAGAACGTTGCATACTTTCAGAACAGCGACTCTGTGTCATTTGACACATCGCAGGAGCTTTATGATGCAAAGATTATGCCTAAGGATGTACTCAGTATCACAGTAAGCACTACAGATGATGTAGCAGCAGCACCTTTCAATCTTACAATCCCTACCACTTATACACTTGGACAACGCAACAGCTACTCTCAGGCTATGCTCCAAAGTTACATAGTGGACAATGACGGAAACATTGATTTTCCGCTTGTAGGGAGCCTCCATCTGGCCGGTCTTACAAAAAACGCTGCCGAGCAACTCATCCACGATAAGATAAAACCCTATCTGTCAGAGGCAGAGAATCCCATTGTCACAGTACGTATGATTAACTATAAGATATCAGTGCTGGGTGAGGTGGCCAGACCGGGTATGTTCACTGTGGCCAACGAGAAAATCTCTATCCTGGAAGCGCTTGCACAGGCTGGCGACCTTACCGTATATGGTGTCCGTGACCGTGTGAAACTGATCCGTGAAGATGCCACGGGTAAGAAGGAGATACATGTGCTCAACCTGAATGATGCCAACATAATCAATTCACCCTACTACTATCTGCAACAGAATGATGTGGTGTATGTTGAGCCCAACAAGGTCAAGTCACAGAACGCTAGCGTAGGTTCAGTGACAACGATATCACTGTCAGCTACCAGCATACTCGTTTCAATAGCAAGCCTTCTGGTCAATATCCTGAGGTAACAGCCCAACACAAAAGTATCGGATCCCTGTGTCATTTTGACGCCAAAGTGTCCCACAAGAACCCCGCTCACACGCCGTGCAGCGGGGTTCACTGTGTTACATCCCCTCATCTGGAGCCCTTGTCCCACACCAACCCGTCTCACATCGTATTCTCACATAACCTCATGTGGGACATCTTGGCGGTAATTCAAGGAAAACTTGAAGGCCTAACTCTCAAATGCAACAGTCTTGCAGCACCTGTTTGTTGATTTGACAATAGATTCCACCTACATTTGCCACGAAAACAAAAACAATGGATTATGAAAAAGAACGTTATTTGTATTATTGCTCTACTTATTATTACATATTCTGTCCAGGCTTCCCAGTGGAGGTATACTGCATACTTCCCACATTTCTATGCCGAACATGTGATAAAAGGAAAAATGCTTGAGAGAAAACTATATCATCAAAACGATTTTGAATCTTTCTATTCATACACCGTAGAGATTTTAGATGATTTTGGGCAAGGTTTGGCTGACACTTTAGTTCTAATACCAGATACTACTGCATTTTATGATGATTTACCTACAGCTAATCGACAATTCCAATACATGAAAATGCAATCGGACTATTACATTAGTTTTTGCAGCGATAGCACTGATAGATATTTCTATGACATGAGATACTTTACAATTAAGAATAATAAAGTAGGCTGGGGGCCTTTTACTAGATCTGATGATTTTCTATACCGATTAGATATATTTAATTTAGGCTTACCCAAAAGACATTTTATGTCCATAAAAAAATTTGAAAAGAAACTCAAAAGAAAACTCAAACAGAAACACATAATACAAAAGCAATAGTACGGTTAACATTTGAGACTCTTTATTACCTTTGCATTATCTGATACCTAGGCGTATTCCTTCTGGACCATTGGTATCAGAAGGTTTTTTTCCAATAATTTGGATTATGTTCACTAATTAGTTAACTTTGCAGCGTATGCTTATGAAAACACAGTTTATCAGACAACTTGTGGTATTTGAAGACCACTTTAAGGAATTCAGGAAAACACTTGATAAGGAAGCTTTAAAGAAACTGTATCAGGTACTGACTCTCATTATGAAAGTGGAAGTGGTTCCGATTAGGTTCCTAAAAGTGATCCGGGGACGTAAAGGATTGTATGAGATACGTTCGGAATATGAAGGAAATATATATCGGGTGTTTTGCTGTTTTGATGAAGGCAATCTTGTGATATTGTTCAACGGATTTCAAAAGAAAACTCAAAAAACTCCGGTTGAACAACTTGACAAGGCCGAGGCTCTTATGAAAAAATATTTTGAACTGAAAAGAAACAAGAACAATGGATAAGAAAGATCTTGAAAAGTATAATGTGACTCCTATAGAAGACCTCATTACCGAGGACTTTGGAGAGATTGGCACTCCTGAACGGGAGCAGTTTGATATGGAATGTGACGCTTTTATCATTGGCGAACAACTCAAGGATGAACGCCTAAGGGCTGGACTGACCCAAGAGCAGCTTGCAGACAAGATAGGAACAAAGAAAAGCTTTATATCAAGAGTGGAAAGAGGACATGCCGATATTCAGCTCTCAACACTGGTAAAACTCTTCCAAGGTCTTGGCCGGAAAGTGAGCGTAAGGGTTATCTGATTCATAATAATAATCCATAACAC
>Ga0265300_10005238_pt1 | contig 10088 bp, 9 predicted proteins | sample AusTroGonzalo_MG_FD_193482 | JGI IMG/M metagenome (GOLD analysis project Ga0265300, IMG submission 193482) | Bovine rumen microbial communities from tropical cattle in Woodstock, Queensland, Australia - Gonzalo_03 | ecosystem: Host-associated > Mammals > Digestive system > Stomach > Rumen ... | reverse complement strand
CCGTATTGTGTAAGCATAGAAAGTGCTTCAGCTTCGTATTCAGATTCTGAAGTCATTGAAGATTGATTATCGTATGCTTCATAGCGGTCTAAACCCGAAGGACTTCCACCTTCTATTTCCTGTTCCCCTTCGTAAATATCTCTGTCGCTTCCTGTTCCTTTTCCTGCAACATAAACAGTATTTGCGTAACTTTCCGAACTGTCGGTAAACTCCCCATTGCTCAAAGAATCATAATCTGTTGAAAATTGAACTTGACTTGAAAGGTCTGCACCTTCATAAACTTCAAGGGTTAATGTTCCTTCAAACTTTATTCGCCACCCGATTTCTGACTGTGTGGCAATTGTTACAAGTGTGTCATACAAATTAGAAAAGGCTTCTGCGACACTATATTCTTTTCCAAGTGCAGAACTTGAAGAAGGAATTGTGTTTGAAACAGGAAGTTGCCTTTTTGCTTCTGCACCACTTCCACATTGAGCTTTGACAAGTTCCCTTAAACAGATTTCACCTTTATCTGTCATTGCCCAATTTTCTTCATTGTTCAAGTTCTTTATAACTCGCCTTTTGAAAATATATCTTGCGTCTTTTCCTGTAATTGTTCTTGTCTGGCTTCCTTTTCCATCTTCTCCGATTGCGTCTGTAATTGTCTGGATTTCCCCGAACATATAAGGGTCATTGCCGAACTGAATCCACATTCCCCTTTCAAACTTCAAGGCGTTTGGAATATTATAATTTATCGTAATTGTAAAATCGCCTGCTTCATAAAGGTTATGCGAAAAACTGATTTCTTGGTAATCGTCTATTACTGCCTGTAAAGTAAAAGCATTGTTTGAGTATGTATAAAGTTTTAAGTTCAACTGTTCATTGTATCTCATTTTATACTCCTATATATTTCTGACGGAAACTCAAAGAACCTGCAACAGAACTTATACTTGAAACTATAATCTTGTTTGTTCCGTTTTTAAGCTTCATTCCTAAATCAGAATTCTTTGATAACTGCGAGATTATGTTTTCCCCTAATTCAAATTCAAGAATTAAAAACCCATTGACAGGGCAATATATTTTATCGTCTACGATTTCAAAATAACCTGCATATGAATCGCCAAGATAATAATTTGTTTCTATTACATTTATTCCGTCTGGCGAAAGATATAGATAACCCGAATTCATTATTAAGAATAATTGCATTTTACTGTACCATTCTACCTGTCCAAGTTCGCCTAATTCATAATTACCACCAAAAAAAGTTTTTCCGTCATAAGAATATAACGAAGGTGAATCGTGTCCACCTGCGATAAACATTCCTTTTTCTTCTGAATAATAAACTTCCCGAAAATGAGTATCACCGCCAACAAGAGTAATAGGTTGAAAAGTTTCACCACCATCTTCTGAATAAACTCTTGCACTACTACCATAATTTGTTGTTAATATAACTAAAATATTTTTATCTTCTGCCCAAGCCAACACTAAACCTTGGTCGTTTGCTTGAAGTATAGAAGTAAAAGTGTTATTTGTTAGTTTATAGCACCCATTATAATTTGAAAAATAAAAACAATTATATCTTTTACTCCAAGCTCCACTTGAAAAATTTGTATATTGACCTGTATCAATTTTTGTCCAAGTTCTCAAATCTTCGCTTTCATATAAATAGATTCCTATTGCAATTACTTTATTTTCATTCCATACTGCGTCAAAGAAAGCGATATTATTTTCTGTTTCAAATACTATTTCATAATTTGAAAAATCCTTATTTGCAATAGCGATAGAATAACTATTAAGAATAAGCAGTTTATCTCTTTCTTTTATATATTTAATCCTTTTTGCAGAAGGATAACCTAACCCCACAATATTGAATTCATTATTTTCAAGATACCAAAGCCCATCGTACCCGAAACTTCCAAAATAAAGCATATTTAATTCTTTTGAAAAACTTATGTTTTTTGCATATTGTTCAAGAACTTCAAAGGTATTAAGACCTTTGATTACATTCTTGATGTTATTCTGTCCTGTAAGTCCGTAGAAATACCCGTTATAAAAATATAAATCTATAATATCGTAGCTAGTATCAACTGTCATTTGTTGCCAACCACTAGTATATTCATAAAGATTTCCGTCTGAACCACCCATTAAACCAATTTTTCTTGCGGTATCAACTGCGATTGACAAAATATCAAATTCAAATGCTACTCCAGAACTTTCGATTGTTGTGCCATCTTCTGTTTTTAATAATTTCCCGTTTGCACCGCCGAAATACAATCCTTTATTGTCCCAATAACTTAATGGCATATCACAAATACAATAAAGATTTTCTGTTGTCCCACTTGTCAAAGCAGAAAAGGTAACTCCATCAGAACTTGAAAGAACAAGCCCTTCATTTCCTACAACACAAACTTTTGAAAAGTCTGAACTATAAAATAAAGCGTTAAGTGTTTTATCTCCTGTGTAAACTGTAGTCCAATCTTCTGCATTCTGACTTGTTTTTATTGTGCTTCCATTAAGCATAAAAAACAAATCTAAAGCACCTACATAATAAGGTTTTCCATATTCTTCTATCTCTGTTTCAAAACCATTTTTGTAAATATAGCCAGAATATAAATAAGTATCGATTTTAGGAGAATAGGCAACTTTCCCGATTTGGCTTGTTAATTTTTGGGCAACAATATTGCAGGAAATTTTATTTGCACTTTTTTCGCCTGCTTTTGTTGAAATATTTATTATTCTTTTTTCTGTATTTGTAACTTCTATAATTTTGTTTTCTGTTTTATTTTCAACACTAAAATCTGCGTCAGACATTAAACTCATTTCAAAGTCGGCAGGCACATCACCATTGTTTTCGATTTCAATAATTCCGTTGTTTATCGAAATATTTGTATCTTCCAAATCTTCCCAATAAGGGTTGCAGGCAGTAAAACTGCAAGAAACTTTTGGTGTTCCAGAATCATTTGAGTTTTTGTTCTGGAATACTGGCAATTGTGGAATACAATGAATTTGCTTTGATAAAAAATCATTTGTGTAAATTAAAACGCCTTCGCCTAACTTCGGGTTCAACTTGCTAATCATTTCCCGTCTTAACTGATAGCGTCTTTCCAAATAGTTTCCGTCATTCATAGCGACAGTCACCGACAAAGTTCTTTCTCCGAGAAGTGCGTCAAGGTAAACATCGCCATCTTGAAAAGGCACCTGCTGACTTTGTATGTTCAAATCGTCTGCCGAAAATCCTTCCCATTCCGTAATTCCGAACGGGTCGCTAGTCAAATCCAATTCTATTCCGTTTGCGTTTCTGAATACTAATTTTTGCATTTTCTATCTCCTATAGAACCCCATTGAAAGCAAGGTTTCTTTGATATTGTTTTAATTGACTCATCATTGCGAAAGCTGTTGTGTCCTGTGTATTGTTGAATGTAACATTGAAGATTGAACTTCCTTTGCTTATTCCTGCAAGTGCCTTTTGTGTATTCATATTATTCAATACTCTTTCTCCGCCATTAAATCTAACAAGCTCTGGTCCTGCTTCGCCAACAAGTGCTAAACCTTTCGGGGCATTGCTTGTTCCGTTTGCAAATCCGAAAAGCCCTTTGATTTTTCCGCCAACCCATTCTGCTCCACTTTTAATTGCACTTCCTGTTTTCTTTGCGGTATCTGCAACTTTCTCAACCGCAGTTTCTACAAAGTTTGCAACTTTTCCACCGCCTGCTTTTTCTACTGCGTCTTTTAGTCCGCTCGTTACTTTTCCAACACCTTCGATTATAGATTGTATTTTATCCCAAATCCATTGTATTACATCTTTGATAACCTTAAACGCATTTTCAAAAGAACTGCTAATTGATTTTATAGCACTTTCCCAAGTTTCCTTGAAATTGTCTGTTATTTCTTTCCACCCGTTTTTGAATGCGTTTTTTATGCCTTCCCAAGACATATTCTCGACGCTTATTTTTATAGACTTAAATATTTCTGCAATAGTATTAGGAATAAAAGTAATTACCGCTTCTGCTATTTTTATAATCATTTCACCAACTGCAAATATTATGCTCAACAAATCCTGTGTTGTAAGATTTTTGATTAAGTCTGCCACCGCTTTGACAACCTCTGTTATTATTTGCGGTAAAACCTCTATAACAACCTGTACTATTTCGGGGATAAGTCTTGATAAAATAGGTGGCAATGCTTTTATAATTGCCGACACTAATTTAATTATTTGTCCGCTCAACTTTGGAATTGCTCTTACAAGAGCCTTGATTATTTCGAGAATAGCGTCTAATAATGTCGGTAATAATTCGGGAAGAACTTCACCGATTAAAGTATCTAGCACTTCCAAAATAGCGTTTATCAATGAAGGGAGCAAATCCACAACAACGTTGATTAAAGATTTAAGTGACTTCACCACTCCGATAATAAGTGATTTCAAGAAACTTGGTAAACCTGCGAAAATTGTTTCTGTCAAGAAGTTGGAAATTGTTTCAAACACTCCCGAATCAACAATTGTGTTCATCATAATAAGGATTGCGTTTGAAACAGGCTCTACAAGTTTTTCAAATATGCCGATAATTCCATTCAATATTCGGGGTACGTATTTATTAAAAGTTTCTACAATGTCATTGATAATTTTTTCCACTCCTGCCCAATCTACTGTTTCTAGCAAGGTGTCAATAAGTGTTGCTACCGATGACATAGCAGATTCAAAAAACGCAGGCAATCTCGGTAATGTTTCCACGAAAAATGTTAATACAGAATCTTCAAAAGCGAGAAGATTGTTCAATGCTTCGTCGGGGTCGAACTTGAATAATTTAGTGAATATGTTTATTGCTCCGTTGATTGCCGATTTAATAGCAGAAACAACGGTTTGAACAACGCTTACAATACCTTTGAAAACTTTTTTGATTTTCTCCGAATATTCCATAGTTGTAGCGAGAATAGAACTAAATGTTTTCTCGTTTGAAGATTCAATATCATTGTTTAAATCTTCGTTTGCCTGTTCAATTTCTGCATTATAATTTTGTATTATAAGTTTGTTTTCTTCTTCTGCTTCTGCCACCTTTTGCTTGAATCTGTCTATAAATCCGCCAAGTTTTTCTCCTGCTCCACGTGTGAAACTATCAATATCTTTCACACCTTTGTCTGCAACTTTTCCTGTGAGTTCTTGTATTTTTTCTTCTGTGTTGCTTATAAACTTTTCCAAGCCCGATGACTTACTGAAATCAACTTTGCGTAACGGTTCAATAAGCCCGATTTGGTCTTGTCCGAAAAACTCTCGTACAACGTTTATCTTTTCGATGAGTCGATTCAAGAATCCCGTAATTTTATCTATCATTTGTGGAAAAGCGTTTACTATTGTTGAGAGGAAATCAAGGATAGAATCTGCCACCCTTGCTACTGTAAGTTTTGTATATTCCCACGCAACTGTCCAATCACCGTGCAAAATAGCAGATACAGAATTAACTACATCTTGGACTGTTCTGAAAACGTTGTTAAACTGCTCCCAAAAAAAATCCGCCCACGAAGCAACATTAGTTCCACTATCTGCAAGTGCTTCGTCACTTGCTATAAACACATCTTTCAAATGCTCCCAAACATTAAGAGCAAAGTCTGCGACCTTTTTTCTAATCTCTGCAAAAATAGTTGATACTTCGTTGTACAAGAATACAAACCCATCAACAATTAAATTGACGGATTCTGCTACTTTCTTAAACTCTGAACTTGAAACAAATCCCGAAAAAATAGTTTTTACAGAACCGCTTATTGTAGAAAGTTTGTCTGTTGCTTCTGTCAAAAAGATTTTTATATCATTAAACACTACACGTGCGGTAGCACCGATTTTATCAAAATTAAGGGCATTTACTTTTTCAATGATTTTCTGCACTCCCTTAACAGAATCAATTGTAAATGTCTGAATTGTTGGGTATAACTTTGAGCCGATAGTTTCTTTCAAATCGCCCATTAAATTATTAAGTTGTTTTGACGGGTCGATAGAACTTTGTGCCATACCCTTGTATTTTTCACCAAGTATTTCAACCGCTTTTCCTGCTTCGAGTTGTGACTTTGAAAGGTCTTTGAGTTCTTTGTTTTGAACACCCAATCTTCCGATATTTCCATTCATAGTTGCATTCAACTGTGTAATAGCAGAATCAAGGCTCATTGTTCCGCCTGCTGCAATATCAGTAGCAGTTTTTACAATCTGCATTGCTTCTTGTTCTGTTCTTCCAGCTGTTGTTAATTGTGTAATTAATGGTAATAATTGCTCGTCTCCATAATTAGTAATTTTTTGCATATCACTTGCAAACTTTTTGAGATTTTCTGCACTTTTACCATTCATTAACGGGCTGTTTTTTACTGCTGTATCTAATGCCTTTTCTGCATTTAATTGTACTTTAAAAGCATCAGTACATTCTTTCATGCCTTTTGTTACAGTACTTACAGCACCAGAGATTAGTTTAAATGTTGCTGTTAATCCGTTTAAAGCAAGTCCAACTGTTGCGAGTGTTTTAGACAGACTTTTTCCCGCTTTTTCGGCTTTCTTTATTCCGCTTTCAAAACCGCTTGAATCTGCGGTTATTTCCGCTTTTATATTATAATCTGTCATAGTTCAATACCTCACAACATCAAACCTTTTAATGCTCCGTCACTAATAGGAATATCGCGGCCGGGCATTATTTTATTATTTTCAACTTCGTTTTCGTCAGGGTCTTTTCCCCAGACATAACAAGCTGTATAGATTGCTAAGTTTTTACATTTCGTTTTTTCTATAATGTTTTTCTGGTCAATTAAAGCCAAAACTTTTCTTGGAGTGGATTCCCAGAACTCTTCTTCACTCTTACCTAACAACAGATATTCTGTCATTAAGTAAGAGTATGGAAATTCGTTTATTGTGCTTCCACTTCCGTTTTTGAATTTTCTTCCTGTGGCAAAGAGCCATTAATTGCTTCAAAGAAAACATTTGTAATTTTCTGTATATCATTTAATCCATAATCATCAAGAATGTTTTCTTCTGTAACTCCTTCTTTGTCCACAAGTCCAATATAAAGCAGATGTGGAATATATTTGAAAGGTCGCTTTTCAACCTGTTCTTGCATTTTTTCTAGGTTTTTTATACCGTCATATTCTTCTTCAAGCTTTGCCCAAGCCGAAAAACCAAACTTGATTTCTCGTTCTTTTCCATGAATAAACAAAGTAACTTTTTTTGTTTGTACCTTTTCAAGTTCTGTCATAATTATTTCTCCTTAAAAAAATCCCTAATCGGCATTATAAACCAACTAGGGATTTTTTGCAAACTTGCCGTTTCAATTAAAGGCTTGTATCAATCAGCGGTGTTGCACCAACTCCGAATGAATCTTTCAAGCCACTTGTAACAAATGCACTTGCAGGTGTTTCGGCTTCTGCCGAAGGTGTAAAGACAATAGTAGGTGAAGCAGAAGCGGTTGTGCCGACTGCGTATTCACCATCAACCAATGCTCCGTTTGAATCAAGAACACCGATTGTCTGTCCGTCAATAACTGAACCTTTTGCAAATACAAAAGAAGCTCCGCTATCTTTGGCACCTGTGAATGTAACCTTGCTGTTTGCATAGGCAACAGAAACTGTCAATTCTGAATCGTCACTTGTTGTCTGAACAACAGGGGCATTGAACCAATTTGCCTTAACAGAAGCAGGAACGCTTGGATCGTCTGTTCTGATGTGTGTACAAATAGTTCCTGTTTCCTGTCCGTTCGGAACAAACTGTGTCTGAACAAACTGTGCGGTAACAGAAATATGCCCGAAGTTCAAGCTATCTGTCTTTGTTTCTCCGCCTGTTTCTGGCACAGAGAACTTGCCTTTTGCATACCAGAAATACTGATAGCGGTTGTTTCCGTTTGCGTCTTTTCCCGCAAGCCATACACGGAAACCAAGTGCATAGTCTGAACTCTGGTCAAGCGGTGTTTCGACTGTAATGCCGTTCACCTTTCTCTGTCCGAGTAACTGTGCAAGAACATCAACATCAACATCAATCATTTCAAGATTGAGTTCGGTGTTGCCACGATTTGAAGCAGAGAAGAATGGTCCGTTGTCTGCGAAGTCTACGGCAACATCACTGTTTGGGTTTACTGTTGCGTTAACTGCCCCTTTCAAAGGGATAACAGAATCAAAGGAAATTCCGTCTGCGGTGTCCGAAAGAACTTTTGCGATAACTACGTTATCCAAGCCGATTTTAGGTGCTTCGTTCATTTTCGTTTTCTCCTTAAATTATAACGTTATATTTTAAAGGGAGTAGAATTCCCTTTTAAAATCCATCACCCTGTGCCGAATGTTATCTTCTGTATCGGGTGTATCATTGTTGCTTGTCATAGCCCAATGGTCTAACCGAAAAACAGAATGCACAACTTCGGCAATATCTTCCACCTTTGCATAGTTTTTTACCAACTTTGAAAAGATGTGTATTCTTACAGTTGCACTTGTTCCTTCGGGCAGATTGTCCGAAAAGGCAACATCAGAACTGTTTGTATCTTCATAAATTACAAGCGGAAAGGTCGTAACTTCGTTCGGATAACTTGCAACAACCTTGTCGGTAGAACCTAACAAAGAAACAAGTTCTGAACTGTTTGTCAAAAGTGTTCTGTAATATTTCTTTAAGTTCATTATCCGAAAATCTCCTTCCACAAGTTCGCCATAAAACTCTGGCACTTAATCAGACTAGCCGATAGCCACGGTCTAGGCTTCATTTTGCTTGTGCCGTATTCCAAAAATCTAGGATAGTTAGAATTCGGTATTATACTTCCAACTTCCCCGATTGCTTCATTTCCTTCCACCTTTACAGAATGCGTTATGCTCTGCAAAAGCGTTCCCTTATCAACGGCAGGCGGATTTCCTTCAACAGAAGGGTGGTGTCCCTTTTTGCCATAACTGACATCGGGATTCGTTATAGTATCACGCATTATAGTTTTTGCCGTTCTTTCAACTTCTGCACTAGACAGAGTAACAAACCTTTTTGAATCCGCAAGGGCTTGTTTTGAATATCGGTCTAACTCTGCTATAAATCCGTCAATACTAATCGCCTTCGCCATTTTCTTCTTCTTCTTCGCTTGGTGTCGGCTCTGGTGTTGTCGTTTCATTTTCAACAGGCAACAAAAGACATTCCCCGTGCTTACTCCAAGCATTAATCGGCATTATATTATAAACTTCCGTCTTGCCTGTAAACGCAGACAAAACAGAAGCCCTGTTTCCAACTTTAATATTTTCGTGATAGCCGTTATACAAAAACAGTTTCACGTTTCCTTTGCTCTGCGATATTCCGTAAGCTTTCATTTCGTCTTCGGTCAATGAATGCGGTTGAACATCACCTTCAAGGGTTTCTACCTGTGTCCATTCTGCAATATAATCGCCCGAATCGTCTATCGTTGTACTTTCGCCAAGAATAGAAACTACGGCATTATGAAAACGAACCATCAAGCCACCCCGTAAAAAACATATTTATTCAAAAGCAATCTTGCACTTTCTGACAAACCGACATTGTTTGCAGAATCTGAATAGGTGTCGGAAATATGTCCTTCTGTATGTCCTTTCAAACCAACGGCACCCATACTTTCAAGATTATATCTTTCTACAACGCAATTGATACAACAGGTAGTTATATCATAAGGCAAAGAATTGTCTGCCTCTAAAACATAGCCCGTATCATTCGGCAGATAATAACCCGCCGTATAACTAACTTTTATACACCAAGTTCCTGCAAAAATATCGTGAGTGAAACCCCGTGTATATTCTGGACCGATCCAACCGCTACCACGATAAAGCCTTCCCCACCTTGAATATTCGGGAAGTATTTTGTAATCGCTGATTGTCTGCCCGTTTATTTCACAGGCAGAAACCGATTGCAACGGGAAGTGATTAAGACTGACTAACTGTCGGTCGTTTACGCTATGCACTTCTTCTGTGTAATTTGCCCGTGCTAGTTTATAGCCGATATAACCTTCAATAAGTGCCGATTGTTGCTTAATCAATAAAGTTAAGTAATCGTCTTGTGAAGTGTCTGTTATTTTGAGCATTGCTTTTACATCTGATAAAGTACATAGCATAATTTTCACCACCTATTAAGCAGGGTCAACAGGGTAATCACCAAGAAC
>Ga0265300_10005236_pt1 | contig 10090 bp, 8 predicted proteins | sample AusTroGonzalo_MG_FD_193482 | JGI IMG/M metagenome (GOLD analysis project Ga0265300, IMG submission 193482) | Bovine rumen microbial communities from tropical cattle in Woodstock, Queensland, Australia - Gonzalo_03 | ecosystem: Host-associated > Mammals > Digestive system > Stomach > Rumen ... | reverse complement strand
TCACCTGCATAGAAGAAGAACTTCACATACACGTCGAAACTCAGTCCCTTACCGATGAGGTCGTTAATGTACTTCCATAGAAACTGCATCATGACGACGAACAGACTGATGCAGAACGTGCCTGCAAACAGTGTGAGGAAGTTCCCCAAAATAAAGGAGTCAAGTCGCTTGATGAGTCTCATTTCGCGTGCACTTGTGGGTGCGTACATTATTTTCGGCTGCAAAGGTACGGAAAAAAAACTAAAAACTAACAACTAAAAGTGAAAAGTTCAAGTTAGTACTATCTTCGATGGGGCCAATGGTACAGATTATTCCAGATATTTATGGGTTATTACGACAAAAAGATGTCTTTTCGCAATCATCAAAGGCTCGAAATGTCATTTTGTTTTGATTTTTGTCTCAGGTTCGAGAATTATTACTTAACTTTGTACAAATTTGAAACATCCTGAGATAATACCTTGACAAGATAATTCCTAAAACCCAATAATAATCACTTAAATAATACAGATTATGAATACTACAGGTAATGTGCGGCCAGCTGATATGGAGAGAATTACTACTCCCGCTCTGGCTCAAAAGTACATTGACGAGCAAATCAAAGAACTGCGTGCTCAAATTGGTGACAAGAAAGTGCTGCTGGCTCTCTCTGGCGGTGTTGACTCTTCCGTGGTGGCTGCCCTGCTGATCAAGGCTGTGGGCAAGCAGCTGGTGTCGGTTCATGTCAATCACGGATTGCTGCGTAAAGGTGAGCCAGAACAGGTGGTTCGTGTGTTCCGCGATGAGTTGAACGCTAATTTGGTGTATGTGGATGCAACCGATCGCTTCCTGAATAAGTTGGCAGGTGTGGCTGATCCTGAGCAGAAACGCAAGATTATCGGTGCTGAGTTTATCCGTGTATTTGAGGAGGAAGCCCGCAAATTGGAGGGTATCAGTTTCCTGGCACAGGGCACTATCTATCCCGATATCGTGGAGTCAGGACCAGTGAAGTCACATCACAATGTAGGTGGTCTGCCTGAGGATATGCAGTTTGAGTTGGTGGAACCTATCAAGTTGCTGTTCAAGGATGAGGTTCGCGTGGTAGGTAAGGAACTTGGATTGCCCGATAATATGGTATTTCGTCAGCCCTTCCCAGGTCCAGGTTTGGGCGTCCGTTGTACAGGTGCCATCACCCGTGACCGACTTGAGGCACTCCGTGAGAGCGATGCCATCTTGCGTGAGGAGTTTGCCAAGAACGGCTTGGAAGGCAAGGTTTGGCAGTATTTCACCATCGTGCCCGACTACAAGTCAACGGGTGTGAAGGACAACAAGCGCAGTTGGGATTGGCCTGTCATCATTCGTGCCGTGAACACACGCGATGCGATGACTGCCACCATTGAGGAGATTCCTTACACGCTGCTCCATCATATCACACAGCGCATCATCACCGAGGTTCCTGGCGTGAACAGAGTGCTGTATGACCTGACTCCGAAACCCACTGGCACTATCGAGTGGGAATAAAAAATAAGGCTCAGCCTTTTTGCGATCCTCGTCTTCCATCAAGGCGAGGATTTTTGTGTGAATATCTGTTTGTGATATGTGATAGCGCAAAATACCCCAAAATCGTGAATTATTTTTTGTTTTTAAGCGGCAGACTAAATGTTTCTTCGTATCTTTGCAACGATGTTTAAGATGGAAATGTATCACTTACGAATGAGACCATGAAAAAAGCATTGATGACATTGGCTTTGGGCACGTTTGGATTAGGCGTGACTGAGTTTGTGATGATGGGAATCCTTCCTTTCTTGGCAACGGATTTTGGAGTAAGCATCTCAGAGGCGGGATATCTCATTTCCAGCTATGCTTTGGGCGTGTGTGTAGGTGCTCCATTGATGGTGGCTTTTATGCGCACTTGGCGTCTGAAAAAGATAATCACCATTTTGATGTGCGTCTATTTTGTCGCTTCTGTCGGTATGGCTTTATGCCCAGAATACTACTCTATGCTTACGATGCGTTTTGTGGCAGGATTGCCTCATGGCGCCTACTTTGGTGTGGCCAGCATCATTGCCGACCGTCTGTCGCATGGAGGAAAGTCTGCGACGGCTGTTGCCATCATGTGTTCGGGCATGTCGGTCGCCAATCTCATCGGCATTCCTTTCGGCACCTTCGTCTGTCAAGTGGCATCATGGCGTTACATCTTTGCTTTTAGTGCCTTATGGGGCCTTTTCACCTTGTTCTCCATTTGGCGTTTCATCCCATCAATGGACGCCTTGCCTGACGTTGGTGCGAAGGGACAATTCCGCTTCTTGAAATCGCTTGCCCCGTGGCTGCTGATTGCAGCGACCTTGTTGGGCAATGGTGGCATCTTCTGTTATTTCAGTTATTATGCTCCTTTGCTTACTGATTATTCGGGCATCAGTCCTACACTTTTGCCACTCATGTCTGTCATTGCTGGTGCAGGAATGGTGGTGGGTAACATGACTGGTGGAATGCTGAGCGACAGAATCGGGTCAGGACATACTGGTCGATTGCTACAAATCATCATGTTCGTAAGTCTTCTGAGCATCTTCTTATTCAGTCACATTGCTTGGCTCAGTGTGTTGTTGATGTGCGTCACCACATTCTGCCTCTTTGGGGTGGGTTCTCCTCAACAACTGCTCTTGCTTCGATTCAGTAAAGGTGGTGACCTGTTGGCTGGTTGCATGGTGCAACTTGCCTTCAATCTTGGTAATGCCATCGGTGCCTATTTGGGCGGCATCCCGCTGACGGTAGGGTATGACTACAATTATACAGCCGTTCCAGGCATTATCATGGTAGCCATCGGCATCATTTGCTACATCATCTTTTGCCATCGATACGAGCGGTTGGCATCGATGAAGAATTGACAGTAATCTGAGGATCAGTAAAAAAACGTGGGTGGTTAATTGATGCTCATCCACTCCTTCCGTTCCTTCTCCGCCATCTTTTCGATGGCATAGCGGAGCATGGTGCGAGGCATCTCATGGGCATGCTGATGGAGGAAATCGCGGAGCAAATCCATCGAAACTCGCTTGCCCATTTCACGGAGCATCCAGCCGACGGCTTTGTGCATGAGGTCGTGGGGATGATGCAGATGGATTTCTGCATAGCGAAGACACCATGAAGGATCACCTTGTTGTGAGGTCTTCCATGAACAGACGATGCTCATGCGCTGCTTCCAAAGACAAGGGCTGGCGGCAAGTTCATCCAACACCTTTATCTTATCGTCTTTATCGCCCAGATTCGTTGGCAACAACAGCCAATGACCGATAATCTTATGGACGGAGAGGTCAACCAAGTCCCAGTTGTTGGCTTGCTCGGCATATTTCAGGTACATCGTCACGATTTCATCACGCTTCGTGATGGCGTCGGCATCATGCTCCAACCGTTTCGTTGCCAGTTTCTCAAATTCCGCCACAAGAATGAGAAGTCCACAGAGCCTCACCTCGTGCCAACGTGACATCAACAACTCTGGCACCTCGCTCAGCGGAAGATCCCATGCAGCCTTGACCACTTCTCGTGTTTCTGGCACTTTCAGCCCCAGAAATTCGTCTCCGTAGCCATATTCCCCTGGCGCTGTCTTGAAAAAGCGCATCAGCACCTCTCGCTGCTCTTCATTGCGCAGTGACTCCATATATCCGATTATTTCCTGTGCCTTCATTCACTCTTTGAAATTGGAAGTCGTTGGGATGATGGGATATCCCATCGTTCTTTAATGAGGGGCAAAGGTACTATTTATTCATTAGACATCAGCATCTTTTGTGTTATCCTCTCGGTATTTAACCTTAATTAACCTGATGCAAGGAAGTTCTAAAAAAATAACGCCCTAACTGGGAAAATATTTTTCGTCACGATGCAGTAAATGAAGGGACATCAAATAGAAACTCAGGGAGGGCAGTTTTCGCAAAAAAACAAGAAACCCCACCGCCTGACATCATTTTTTCCTCAGAACCAAGAGTTATCCGAAAAAAACTCAGTATCTTTGTTGCCAACAAATCTCCACCCCTCCACCAATACCGATTAAATCACAAAACGTAAAGATATGAAAACTATAAATTTCCTCATCGGAGCCATGCTGATAGCATGCATCCCATTCACTGCTAACGCACAATTCATGATGTTTGGCAACGGCAATCGTGCAAACTTGGACAGTCTTCGCAAGATCACAGTAGCCGACTATGCCGATATGCTGGCAAAAGTGGGAGTGGGACAGCCCCGTGAAGGTCGTCAACCCAACAGTCAGGACGAAAGCAAGCATCCCAATTACGACGAGTTGATTGCCAATCCATACCCCTTCTATCCCGATCCGCTCGTGACGGAAAGTGGCAAGAAGGTCACCAACGCGAAGATGTGGTATCAGGTGCGCCGTCCTGAACTCGTGCGTCTATTCGAGGAGCATGTATATGGTCGCATTCCCAACAATGTGCCTGGTGTCACGTGGGAAGTCACCAATGAGGAGAAGAAGGATTTTGCAGGAACGCCTGTGATTGTCCGTTATCTCAAAGGCATAGTGGATAACGCCACTTATCCCTCCATCAAGGTGGAGATTCAGGCCAACATTGTCTATCCCGATAACGGCAAACAGAATTTGCCCGTTGTCATCGAATTCGGATTTGGAGGGGGTGACCCCACCCGCACCCGTGCAGGTTCTGTATCTTGGCAGCAAATGGTCATCGAACGCGGATGGGCTGCTGCCACCATCAACCCCTCCTCCATTCAAGCCGATTCTGGCTCAGGTCTGACGAACGGCATCATCGGACTCTGCAACAAGGGAGCGCACCGTCAGCCCACCGACTGGGGTTCGCTTCGCGCTTGGGGTTGGGGACTCTCACGCTTGATTGATTACTTGGAGACCGACAAGACCTTCGATGCCACCAAGTGCGCCATTGAAGGCGTTTCACGTTATGGCAAAGCCTCCCTCGTGGCGATGGCATTTGAGGAGCGCATAGCTGCTGGATTCATCGCCTCGTCAGGCAAGGCTGGTGCAGCAGGATGGCGTCGTGACTGTGGGGAGAGCATCGGCAACATCGTCTCCAATGAAGAATACCATTGGGTGTGTGGCAACCTCATCAAGTACGGTACTGACCCGATGACAGAAAACGACATCCCCGTCGATCAGCACGAGTTGATAGCCCTTTGTGCCCCACGTGCCTGCTTCATCTCCACCGGCAGTTGGAACGGCGACAAATGGCAGGATGTGGTGGGTTCGTTCATCTCAGCTTCCAAAGCCTCACCTGTATATGAACTGCTGGGCTATAAAGGCGTAGGCACAGACCTCTTCCCCGGTATGGACAACGGTCTGATGGACGGTCGCCTCACCTATCGTCAGCATCACGGCGGTCATGAAGCAGGTCCCAACTGGCCCTTCTTCCTGGACTTCTTTGAGCGTGAGGTAGTCAGCAAGTAAGCACCTTCCAAGTTTATCCTCATTTGCCATTGCAGGTGGGCGTGATAACACTACTGATGATTCGCAGAGGTGGGCACATTGACCGCAAATGAAACCAGCGGTTAAATACTGATCATGAATCCAACACCAGATTGGGAATAATAGCATCGATCATGACCGATGGCACATCACAATTTGTAGCTATGTTTTATATTGTCTGGATGCTCGTTTCCGGTACAGAAGGATGGAATTTTCATTTTTATGAAGATTTTGATTGTTTTTGGAGAAATAATCACTATCTTTGTGGCAAATTAAAATATAATATGCCAAGAAAGAAAAATGGGATGCCCTTCGAGGCACATCCGACACCACAGAAGGACGCTAAAGGCGAGTCGCTGCTCTATGTAACACCACAGAGTGGGTTGAAAAGGACGCTCCATGAACTTGAAACCTACTTTGGTGACAAATATTCAATTCGCAGTGGAGAAATGACCCGTATGTTCGAAGCTTTTATGGAAGCTGCACCTATATGGATGGCAGAAGGCTACCGCATAGAAACGCCCATCGGTACGTTTTCTGCCAAGATTGAATTGAAGCGTGACATCACCAATCCTGATGACATCAAGCATGATGATGTGGCATTTAAAGGAATTGACTTCCGGCCAACCAAACAGTTTGAGAAGGAACTGAAATATGCTATTGGAAGTGACGGCTTCCGTTATGTCCGCAAACCAACCTCCAGCCGCATCCTGAACAACCTTCAACATTTGGAAGAGGCACTACAGAAAAGCATCAAGGCCAATAAGGGCTATACGACGGTAGCCAGTTTTGCCAGATATAGCCATCTGACGGAACATTCCGCCCGCAAGCAACTCAACCGCTGGTGTTGTGGTGACAGCCCCAAATTGCAGAAGTCTCGCATCAGTCATGCCCACATCTACACAGAGATATAATACTCTATCAATAGGGTTCCACTCAACTTGTAAGTCTTCCCGTGCCTTAGGGCAAACGGCCATTTGCCTTAAGGCACATGATAATTTGCCCTAAGGCACACGACGGTGCGCCTTTAGGCAAGTTCCCGATTAACCTAACAGATTCTCCCGAATATGTCGGCAGGATGTCCTTTTTGTGTCGGCTATACATCCTTTCAGGTCAATCTTTCTTTGCCAAGCGCAATCCATAAGTTAACTTAAATCTTGGTCCGCTCCTTTGATAACATGAATATGGAGGTTCAAAAGTCATAGTTTTCTCAAAAAACACAAAAATGAGCAATAAAATGACAAATTGCAGTATTAACCAAAGGTTATTCACCCGTCTTATGAATCTCTTTATCGAGTTTGGAAAGTATGAACCTATAGAACTTTCTGTGAGCATTGAGTCTGTTCATGTCAAATAAATCCCGAAATCTTAACGCATCGAAGATGTCAAGTTAAAAAATCTCGAATTCTTTAACACGAGAAAAAGAACGAGTTAAGTTTTAACATAAAAGTGAACATGAAAAGTAATAGTTTAGAAGTCATAGTTTTCTTAAAAAATCCATAAACCAACCGCCCAACATCATTTTTTCTCATAACCAAAGGTTATTCTATAAATTTTTCGTAACTTTGTAGGCAAGAAAAACAGCATTGGAGCAATGCATACTTACAATAAAACTTCAGGCAGCGAAAAGTAGTAAGGCTTTATTGTAGAGATTAAATATAAAGTTAAGATGATAACGAAACAAGCATTAGGGAGCCTGCTCTTCGGTATGGCAGATATACTTCGCGATAAGGTGGAAGACTATAAATCTTACATCCTCTCATTGTTGTTCTTCAAACGTCTGTCGGACAATTATCGGTGGGAAGTGGAACATGGCAAAGAGCAATTTGTGGAAGACTTTTGTCGTGAGCCTTCAGTGAAGGAGATTGAAGTGATTACGAAGAAGATGCACGACTTCATCATTCCAAATGGTTGCTTTTGGGAAGATGTACGGAGGGTTCCTATTGACAAGAAGAACGAGGCGCTTGACAAAGCTGTTGGTGCTATTGCAGATATAAACATTGACAAGAATGGCAAGTATATATTGAAAGGTATCATCAATACCGTCCGATGGAATGAGCCCGCCCCTGATGGCTCTGGTGGTAAAAAGCTCGACCCGGAAGTGCTTTCAAACCTGATTAGTTATTTAGGAGCTGTTGATTTGAGTAATAAAAATGTGACAGTCGATGTATTGGGCGATGCTTACGAATATCTGATTAAGCGTTTTGCTGATGAGAATAAAGGTGGCACAATGGCTGGTCAGTTCTACACACCTCAAGAAGTTGTTGATATCATTGTCCGTTATCTGAAGCCCCAACAGGGTGAGACTATCTATGACCCTACTTGTGGCTCTGGCGGTTTCTTGCTCAATGCGGCGAAATATGCAAAGATGCACTACCAAGACCCAAAGGGTGTCCGTCTGTTCGGACAGGAATTGGTGTGGAACACATGGGCTATCTGCAACATCAATATGATTCTACACGGTTTGGATGCCCGTATAGAACAAGGTGATACGATTCGCGACCCAAAATTCAAAGAAGAAGACAATCCTTTGTTGCTCCGCACTTTTGATAAAGTGATGGCTAATTTCCCATTCTCGTTAGAGAACTGGGCACAGAATGGCGAGCCCAAGAAAGACAAGAAGGGAAAAGCTGTCACCAAGAAAGATGGGACGCCTCAATTGGAATATAAGAAGGAATTCACCGATTCCTATCATCGTCTTGTCTATGGTATCCCTCCCTACAGCAACGGCGACTTCGCTTTCTTGCAGCATATCATCGCTTCTTTAGATGAGAAAGGCAAGGCTGGCGTAGTATGTCCGCAAGGTGTTTTGTTCAGAGGACAGCCAGAAAAGACCGAAGAGGAAGACGGACAGAACCGCAAGGCTGATGTGGAATACCTGATTCGTCGTGGATTCCTGCAAGGCATAGGCTTTGAACAGCATATCAATATCATTGACGCCATTGTCGTTCTGCCTAGCAACTTGTTTTATGGTACGACCATCCCAGGTGCCATTATCTTTTTTGACAAAAACAAACCTGAAGAACGGAAGAACAAGGTGCTGATGATTTATGCTGCCAAGAAGGGTTGGTATCGTGAAGATACCAATATGAGTGTGTTGGAACCTCAGGATGTACTTCGTATCTCTACAATGTTGGAAAGTTGGGGAGACATTGAAAAGGCCAAAGTATGGATAGCCGATAGGAAACTTCAATTGAACAGCCAAATTCAGATAGAACTTGAATATGAGATTTCAGAGATTGAGAAAGACTTGGCAGAGGACATTGCCATCAAGACGGATAAACTAAATAAGGTTAAAAAGATCATTCAGGACAAGGAAGAGAAAGGCAAGAAACCCACAAAGGGAGAATTGAAGTCTTTGGAAACCAGTCAGAATGCTTTGGATAAGTTGCTTGCCTACAAGGATGCCAAAATAAAGGCAGCCAAAGAAAAAGCAGCCAAGCAACGTCAGGCAATTGCAGATGTTGAAACGGAACTATTGCAGATGTTCGTTGACCCAGAACTGCGCAAGCGTTATTTCGCTATTGTCGATATGGACGATATCGAAGAAAACGAGTTCAACCTCAACATTCCTCGTTATGTCGATACCTTTGAGCCTGAAGAGCAGATTGATTTGCAGGAAGCCATTCGTGATTTCCAAAACGCCATGCAGACAGAATCAGAGGCGATGAATTCGCTGAATGATCTGCTAAACACATTAAAAGTAAACAGCCATGATTGATATAAAGGACTTACAGCAACAACCCGAAGGACAACTCTTCGACCGCAAGAGTTTTCGGATAGATGCCAAGGCACTGGGTGTTATCCTTGTTGCCTTTGCCAATGCCGATGGTGGTGATGTGGTGATAGGCATTGAGGACGATGGCAGCATTACGGGCATCAATGGAAATGAGGAACATCTGAACGAATTGTTGCGTGCTCCTTTCGATTTCTGTGTCCCCTCTGTAAATGTTGAGGTACATTTCATTGACTGCACGGATGTAAATGGACTTCCTAATCGAGTGTTGGTAATGCATGTTGCCCCCAGTATGAAGGTACATGCCAATCAGGCTGATGATGCTTTCTATCGGGTAGGCGACAAATCGAAGAAACTGAACTTCGAGATGCGTATGCAGTTGTTCTATGCCAAGGGTGGCCGTTATTATGAGGATGAACCCGTCTATGGTGCAACCATTGATGACATCGACCTTGATTTTGTGACGCAGTATTGCCAGAAAATAGGCTACGCCAAAGATGCTGCTACCTATCTGCGTACCAATAAAGGGTATATCACTACCGTTAATGGAATAGAGAAAGTTTCTGGCGCAGCCATTCTATTGTTTGGTAAGGACCCGCAGAAGTTCTTCCAGCGTGCTCGAATCCGTATAGTTCGCTACTTAGGTGATGAGGAACGTTTTGGTCGTGAGATGAATGTGGTGAAAGATGTGTCGTTTGAGGGGCGTATCTTGGAAATGACACAAAAAGCGATTGCTTTTGTAGATACACAGATAAAGGAATACACCTACTTGGGTGAAGATGCTCTTTTTGTCACCATTCCCCAATACCCACCATTCTGCTGGACGGAGTTGATCGTAAATGCTGTGGCTCATCGTGACTATAGCATCTTAGGCACAGATATCATGGTGAAGATATTCGACCATCACTATGTAGTGGAAAGTCCAGGCATCTTGC
>Ga0265300_10005232_pt1 | contig 10094 bp, 9 predicted proteins | sample AusTroGonzalo_MG_FD_193482 | JGI IMG/M metagenome (GOLD analysis project Ga0265300, IMG submission 193482) | Bovine rumen microbial communities from tropical cattle in Woodstock, Queensland, Australia - Gonzalo_03 | ecosystem: Host-associated > Mammals > Digestive system > Stomach > Rumen ... | reverse complement strand
GGATGAAGGTGGTGGCGACGGATCCGGGGGACATCGAGGCGTCGGTGGCGCGGGCGCTGGCGGAGGTGGGGATTTGCGTGGTGGTGGAGGTCTTGGGCGGTCCGGCTCCGGTTCCGGAGGACCCCACGGAATGGGACGCGAGCGTGACGGTGGTGGAGCGTCCGGCGGTCAACCGCGCCGACCGATTCGACGGGAAGACGGCGGATGTGGTGGTGGACGCGGTGCTGCGGACGTTCGCGAACGGCGGCTATTTCCGGGCGGTCCGGGTGCGGCCGGCGTCGGAGGAAGGGGTCGCCGCGTACGAAATCGAGGGGAAGACGACGATTGTTCTGCGGGAGGCGGCGGAAGGACAAGGCGGGGAATGCTGATTTGGAAAGCAAAACAGGAGATGAAAAGATGAGCATCCAGAGAAGAAACACGATTGTGAGGGGGCCGGCCATCGTGAAAGTGACGAGCTACACGGCGCCGCTTACGCAGAACGGCAGCCCGGTGGCGCATACGTACACGTTTCGGACAAAAAGCGACGTGGTGTTCACGCCGGAGACGCGGGTGTTCGACGTGGAATCGAGCGAGTTGGGGAAGATCGACCAGCGCGCGAGCGAGTTGCTGAACACGGCGGTGTTCACGCCCGTTGGGGTGGTGGATGCTGACGGAGTTGGAATTTTGTGGCCGCACTTGGCGAAGCTGCCGGGACAGAGCTTGTTCGGGGACTACGACATGGAGGTGGAGGTCATTCCCGTGGCAGGCGGGCGGGGCGTGAAGCTATGGAACGCGGCGGTGACGAAAATGCCCGACATTTTCATTTCCTCCACGAAGACGCAAATCGGCGAGGTGACGCTGCGGGGCATCATCGACGACGACTACGACTGGGGGGAGGACAACCATGTGTCTTTCGGTGACTGGGACACGCCGACTCTGGCGGCGATTTCGCCCTCCGGCATTCCGACTTGTTCCCCCATCGTGGCCTGGGGGAGCGGGATGTCCGACATCAAAACGGCGGATGGCGTCAGCATCAGTTTCGATTTGCAAACACAGGACGAGACGGAGGACGAGGTGGGCGTGTACGACATCACCGTGACCGACCTCAAGGCCACGGCGCGGTTCACGCCCGTAGCCGGGTTCGATCTCGACGAGTTGTCGGACATTCTCCACCGTGCACAGGGCCGCCGCCGCGGAGGCAGCGTCAGGCGGGACAATCTCGTGGTGACGAGCATGTATGCGGGAGGGTTGGTGGTGACGGTCTACAACGCGGCGCTTCTTTCCGCGCCCATGACCTTCGGGGCGACGGCGAAGCGGTTCGGCGAGCTCACGTTCGAGGGGGCTCGCGGGACCGGGAATGCCGTGGCCGATGTCGCCAGGGTCGTGGCTAATCATCACTTGCCGAAGGGAAAGACGGAGGCGGAAAGCGACGGCGAAGGCGAAGTCGGCGAAGGTAGCGGAACGGGCACCTGACAACGACTCCCGAAGGAGGCTGAACCATGCGCATCGAGCTGATTACCAAGTATTATGGATACCCCGGTGTTGACGTTCCAACGAAAGAAGAGGCCGTGAGGGATGCGACTGTTCTGGCAGGAAACGGCGGCCTGGGGAGCGGCTATGCCCCGGCGTACGACGTCCGGGTGGAGTCCAGCGCCGATGTGCAGGAAAGCAAGACGGTGGGAGCCACGTGGCGGCAACTGTTTTCGCGCGGGAACCGGGCGTCGAGCCTCCGGTTCAAGACCAAGCCAAGGTACGCCACCCCCGGTGAGGCAACGGAGGCCGCGTTCGCGCTGGCGATCCGGGCCGGTTTGGAAGGACAGTTGCGCGTCATTCCGGCAACGGCGTCAGACCTGGATGGGCAGTTGGGCGTCATTCCGGCGACGAATACGGAGCCGGTGGAGACGGAGACAGAGCCGGAAACCGTGGAGCCGGAGACGGAAACAGCGGAGACGGAGCCGGTGGGGCCGGAGCCGGTTTTCGTCCACCCCTACAACGCTGTGCATGATTGGTTCAAGGAAGACATGAAACATGCGGTGCTCAAGCGGGTACGGACCAAGCAAATCGGCGTGACGGTCGAGGTGGAATATGAAATCGAGTTCTAGGCGCATGGCCGCGGCAGCGGCGTTGCTGGCGTGTTGCAACGCGGTTGCCGCCCTGTCCGCCGGGTTCGCCGGGCGGAGCATCGTCCGGTCGCCGGACATGTGCGACGTGGACCTCGTCGACACGGTGACCTGGTACGCCCAGGAGAGCGTGCGGCTGGAGGTGGAGCCGTGGCGGTGCGGCCGACGCGTGGAGATTCCAGCGGGCGCGACGGCGGCGTGGGTGGTGGCCGACGAGGGCGGGACGAACTGGATCGTGCGCTACGACGACGCCCCGATCTCGAACCGCTGCGCGTTCGCCCTGGCCGCCGGGGAAGGTGCGTTGCCAGAAGGCCACGACTACACGGGCTACGTCTCGCTGCTCTCCGGAACCAACATCCTCGGCGTGCTGGACCGCCACGGCGTGGTGGTCCTGGGCCAGGCCGCCGACGGCGGAAGCGAGGTTTCGCCGGTGGGCGGTGCCTGGGGGAGCTTGCTGCAACGCATGTCCGAGGTGGAGCACGGCATCCAGGGCCTCTCCCATGACGTCGCCACCAACGCCGCCGCCATCGTGGCGCTGGAGGAGAAGACCAACACGTTCACGGAGGCTTACCAAAATGCCGGGAAGTGGGTGGTGGACGACCCGGTGGTATTCGACAACGATGTGGTGGTGAACGAAAACGCCCACCTGAACGGGGAAACGGAAATCCTCCGGCTGGACGTGTACGGGACCAACCGGCCGACGTGGAACGGCGATGGCTTGGCGACCGTCCCGGATCTGGAATCGGAAGCGGCGCGGCTGGATGGCCGGCTCGATTCCCTCTACGCGGAATGCACCGGCGGGTTCCGCTGGCCGGATTACTTCACGGTGTCCGGGTACGAGGCCGGGATCTTGCCGGGGACGTTGACGAATTGGGCCACGGGGACGCAGATGGTCCACAATGTGCTGGTGGAGACGGGGACGGTGACGAGGTTGAAAGGGTGGCGGATCGACACGGACGTCTTCCGCTATAGCGATTGGGATGGCGAGGTGCGGTGGGAGGCGCTGGAGCCTCCATCCTCAACTCCGAGATCTAGGGCCTGGATTGACCCGGATTTGGTGAGGACGGAGGGAGGCAACGTGTATTTTGCCGATGGGGTGGCGGACGAGGACATCCCCAGCCTGGGCCCCATCATTCATTCCGTGAGACTGCGGATGCGCGGGACGTTGGGGGGGTACTCCAAGGAAACACAACTGGAATGGGACCCCTCGAAGCAGGCGACGACATCGACGGTCCGCAGCATTGCCGGGCCGGCGCCGGGGTCGCTTTTGGAAGCGGCGCGGTCGAACGTTCTCGCGGCGGCACACAGCCGGGACGGCGCCCACACGTGGGGCGACGAGGGGTTGCGCCTGTGGCCGGAGGGCTATGGAAGCGGCACGAACCACGTGACGGCGACGTGGAACACGAATTTCTGGGGATATGGGCTTGGGGATTTCAGCTGCATCAGCTACCACACGGATTATTCGGAGTGGAAGGCCGGGCCGACGTGGGAAGCGGGGTCGTCGCCCGGCGGGGTCTATCAGCCCCTGACGATGGTGACGCCGCGGCACGCGGTGTGCGCAAACCACTTCAGGCCGCAGCCGAGAAGCAACAACTGGTGGGTGACGCGGAGCGGCGGAATCGTCACGAACCGTGTGGTCGACTACAAACGCATCCGGGGGGACTTGACCGTCGCGCGTCTTGATCACGCGTTCGACACCAACGACATCCGGCCGGCGAAGCTCCTGGCGGCGGGGTGGCACTCGTTCCTGTACGGCGCCACGAACGCGCCCAACAACATCCATTCGTTCGGAGTCCCGGTGGTGACGTACGATTGCGCCGAGCGCGGCTACGTGATGTTTTGGATGCCCCGTGCGCTGTACAGAGGCCGAGGGGACGGGGCGGCGGACGATGATAGTTTCGGCCTGTGGGGACCGCCTGCCGACCAGGGCGTCCCCTACGCGCGCCAAAATGCGGTGGAGGGCGACAGCGGAAGTCCCGTGTTCTGGCCCATCGACGGGACCAACATGGTGCTGTTGGGGTGCTTCTTCACGGGGGTCTCCGGGCCGATACCGACGAAGGAAGAGGTGGACGCGGCCATCGCCGCCTGGGGCGACAAGGAGCGGGTGGAGGCATACGACCTGCAAGAGGGCGGGTGGCCCAACCCGGACATGCCAGTGGCGCCGGGAGCGCCGTGACGACAGCCGGAAAGGCGCGGAAGATGAACTGGAAGGACGAATGGGCTAAGATCGAAACGCGGTGGAAGGCGTGGTGGCGCGGGTTCAAAGGCCAAGCGGGCCAGGCGGCCGGGAAGACGCGGCCGGCGGTGGCGACGGGACGACTGCCCAACCCCAGCCTCGCGAGCTGCTGGGACGGCGCGAGCGCGATCCGCCGGATGATGAACATCCTCTCGCCCAAAATGGCCGAGGCCACGTTCGAGGAGCGCGTGGCGTGGATGGCCGCGAGAGGGTGCAACACCGCGCATGTCCTACTGATAAACAAAGGGGACGGGGAAACCTCCGGGTACAATTGCGCCACGGACGAATCGACGGCGAAGATCGCCAGGGCGCGCATGGCGACGCTCCGGCAACGCGGGTTTTGCGTGGTGCCTTGGATCATCGCCGACGACTCGGCGGCGTGGGCGGAGGACCTCTTTTCCCATGCCGGGGAACGCGTGGGGGCCTTGGCGGCGGCGGGACTGTTCGACGGGGCCGGGGCCGTGGTGATGGGCCTGGAGATGGACGAGCCGGGAAGCTTCCCCGGCGGCGACAAGGGCTGGCCGAAGGTGCGGTCGGCAATCCGGGAGCATTGGACAGGTCCCATCGGCGTGCACCATTGCAGCGGCAATTCCTTCCCCTACGCGTCGCTGGGGGACATCGTGTTCGGACAGCTCGACGAGGGGGCGTCGGAAAAGGCCATCAAGGCGCAAATCGCGGCAATCCGGGCGAAGGGGAAAACCGCGTTCGGGTTCGAGTACTCGCGGACGGCGGACCGCAAGCGCGCCCAATGGGCGCTGGATGCCGGGGCCGTCGGCGTCGGGAACTATTGATTTGGAAACACGAACGGCAAGGAGACACGATGAAACAGACGAAAACGGCATGGTTGGCGGGATTGGTTCTTGTGGCGGCGGCGATGTGGGGCGGCGGGTGTTCCTCGCTGACCCCGGAGGCGCTGGAGGCGGGTGTCGCCCAGGCGCGGAAACTGGCCGGGACGGCCGGGATCGAGGAGAGGTTGGCGGCCGTCGAGGAACGGATGGCGGCCGGAGAGAAACGGGACCAGCTGGCATACGCCTTCACGTGGTTGACGGCGGAAAAAGCCGGCATCACGGAAACGGTGGCTCGGGACTGGCTGGCGGGCCGCACGGCACCGGCCGAGGACGAGTCCGAAGAGGTGGCGACCGACGTGGACGCAATCGACTATGCTTCCTTGAAGTGGAAGTTCGGCGGCGTGGACGGTGCAAAAGCCGCGCTTTCCTCCCCTCGCCTTTCGGGCCTGAAGGCGGGAACCAAGTCCATCTCCTACAAATGGGAGCAAGGCCTTTCCGACTGGGGGCTTTCCAACGGCGACGCGGGCGCGCTGGCGTGCCTGTTCGTCGAGCGGTCGAACGGCGAAATCGTCGGCGGCAAGTTCGACTGGGTTTCCACCAGCCGGTCCAGCCGGGGCCTCGAAAACATCTTCGATGGCTATTCGGGCTGGACGCTCGACGGAGTGCCCAATCCCGCGAAGTGCTATTTCGTCGTGCTCTCCTCCGACGGCCGGAAACGGAGCAACATCGTGGGCGCGGAATGGAAGCGCTGAAAAACAAAAAGTCTCCAGTCGCCGGTCGTCCCAAAGACCAGCGACCAGTGACCAGCAGACCAGTGACCTACCTGGCTCTCGCCCTTGCGCTGGACCTTTCCGCGGGCGGATGCGTCCTCGTCCCGCGTCCCGACCCCATAGCCGAGGACGTATTCCGCAACGCCGCCGGCGATCCCGTCGTGGTGCCTTGGGAGTGGGCGAAATGAGCGTGGAATCGGCATTGCTGGCGGAGGCGGTCCGCGCGGCCCGGAAGGCCCTGGCAAGCCCCATGCGGCCCGGCACGTGGGCGCTGGAAGGCGTCCTTGCTCTGGAGCCACGGGGAAAGGGCCTTTGGCGCGCCACCCTCGACCCCGCCGATCCGCTGCGCCTCCGCCATCTCCCCACCGGCCGCTGCCTCTGCCCCGCCTACCGGGAGATGGACACCGACCTCGCCTCCGTTCCCAGCATCGCCCAGGCCGTCGGGAAGGCGTCCAAGGCGCTGCATCTGGCCCCTTGCGCCTTTCCCAAGAGCGCCGTCACACACGACGCGGGCTATGCGGCGGGTTGGTTCTGGGTCGTGGCGGACGGCGTGGCGCGGAAGGCGACCGTCACGCGCGCCCAGGCGGACGCCATCCTCTACCTCTGTCTCTCCTGCGAAGGCGCCACCGTCGCCGACGGCATCGCCTACCACGCCGGAGTGCGCGCCGGCGGCCTCTCCCGCTGGCGCGCCGCTCGCCAACACCCCGAAAACTGGCCCCCGCTTTTCACCTCCAGCACAGGAACCGAACCATGGCCGACTTGACTGACCAGGACATCCTCATCCGAATCCTCACCGCCTACGACAACGGCGGCCTGGAAGCGGCCAAAACGGCCGCCAATGACCTGAAAAACACGGTTGAGGAAACGTCCAACGCCGGACAAACCCTCTCCGGAACCATCGAACTTCTCAACACCAAGGGGCAGAATGCCGGAAAGGTTTTCCAGGGCTTGCGCGGCATCCTCCAAGGGGGACAGAGCGCAGCGAGTGGCTTTGCCAACGTGATCAGCGGCCTTTCCGGGGCGCTGGGGCTTGCCGGCGGTTCCGTTGCCATCCTCACCACGGCCGTTGGATTTGCCGTGACCGCTTGGCAACACTACAAAACCGCCCAAGAGGAAGCCGCCGACGCAGCCCAGAAAGCTGCCGAAGAAACCGCCAAGGCGCTCGAAGAACGCGTGAGCACCGCCGCCGAGGCGGCAAGAGCCGAAGTCAAGGCATTGTCCGACGAGTTTGCGGCCGCCACAAAGAATGCCCATGAGCTGGATGACGTCATGTCGTCCATGGAAGATGCCCAACTTCAGCTGGATCTCGCAAAAATCGACGAAGAAATGGCAACGGCCGAAACGCCGAGCCAAAAGGCGGAACTCCGCAAACGAAAAGCCGAACTCAAGAAAGATGCGGCGGACGCCAAGCGCGAACGCGAGAGGGTTCGGCTGACGGATGAAATCGCCGCCATGGACGAGGGCGAAGAGAGCGCAAAACAGTATGCCGCCGACGCCGCCGCAAAACTCCAACAAGCCCAAAATGAATTGGAAGAGGCCGAAACCAATGCCGATGCGGCGGAAAAATACGCAAAGGCATTGTTCACGCAACTGGAGGCCGCACGGGGGAGTCCCGGTGGTATCCAACTGGCGAGAGAGTCCGAAGAAGCGACAAATACGGCTGAGAAGCTTCGGAAAGAACAAGAAGACAAAGCCGCCGAAGTCGCCGATCTCAAGGGAAAAGCCGAAGGTGCAGCCGAAGAGCGGGACGAGCTGATTCGTCGGAATGTTTCGGAACGGAAAAGCAGGGAAACGAGACTTGCCGTTTTGAAACTCCAAGACGAAAGGAATGAAGTCACCAACCGCACAGAACTTCGCGAAATCCAAGCCGAGAAGGAAAGCGAAGAAGAGGCGGAAGCCCAGAGAAAACAAGTCGAGGCCGAAAAAGAGAAGGCCAAAGCCGCCGACGAGGCCGACCAAGTCGCTCGAAGCGCCTCCGCCAAGGCCGACGCCGAAACGGCCCAGCAAATTGCAACCATCGACGCCCAACTGGGCAGCGAGACAAGCAAGGTCCGCCAGGCGGAACTCAACCACGAGAAAAAGAACCTCCAGTCCACCAGAAACCGCCAAAAGACCCAGGCGCAAATCGACAAACTCCAGGGAGAGCTGGACGGACTCTCCGACGAGGCGTCGGAAGCCCAAAAACAGAACATCCAAAATCAAATCGACGCCCTTTCCCTCAATCTCCAAACCATCGACATCCAAGACGCCGCCGAGGACAAGGCCTACAGCGCCCAAATGGAATCCTTTGCGGCCCAAGCCGCCGCCCAGCAGGCCTCCACCGCGGAACCCAAGAAACTCTCCCGCGTCGAACAGCGCCGCGCCAACGCCGCCGCCCGTGCCAATGCGGCCACACAATCCCTTGCCAGCCAGCCCCAGGTGGCAAAAGGCAAGAAGTCTTCCGAAGCCGCGTCTCCCGCTGGCGCCGCCTCCGCTCTTTCGGACGTTGTCCAATCCCTCCCGGAGGCCCTCCCCGACCTGTCTCCTCTCTCGGACGAGATCGACCGCGCGGACGCCGCGTCGGAGCAGACCGCTTCCGCCAACGCGCAAGTCGTTTCCAGCTGTTCTTCCGGCATCCGGAAATTGTCCTCCGGCGTCGCCAGCTTGACCTCCTGCACCGCCAACCTGTCCTCCCTCGTCTCCAACCTCTCCTCCCTCGCCGGACAAATCGACACCCTCGGCGGCGACATCGCCACGGCCGCCTCCAAAATCGACAACGCCACCAAAAGCACCACCGCCGCCATCGAAAAACTCAACGATACCTTCCCTTCCTTCGACAGCCTCGTCGACGCCGTTGAAACCCTCGTCGACAAGGTCGAAAACCTCCAATCCCAACTCGACAGCCTCCGTGGCGCGATTTCATAGTAGGAGAAAGACATGGCAAGCAAATGGACCATCAGTTCGTATGGCAACTGGGCGAACTGGCACGATGGAGATGCCATCCCGACAACCGATTTGATTGACCTCGGCGTTGTCGATTTCAAAATCAAGTTCTGCAACCGTGCCGCCGACGAGGCCCATATCCAGTTCGAACGGAGAGGGCGTATAACCGATGAATCCGCCATTTGGGACAGGTTCGGGTTGGGTTTCCTGTATCGCCTGTCCTATGACGGCATCCCGGTCTTTTCCGGGCGCCTTGAAAAGGTGGTTCCCGTGGGAGGCGGCAAATCCCAAAAAACCGAATTGGTGTTTCTGGGCGGATGGCACTTTCTTGAACTCGTGATGTGCCAGGCACCCCACACGTACGCCAATGTTTCAATGGTTACCTCGCGTGCCAGCATTGGGCACAACGTCGCCAACACCGACATTGTCAACATCGTCTATTGGGCCTGCTGCGCCAGCGGAACAGGACTCCACTATCCCGGTGACTCCTATTCCGGTTTCGTGACGGTAAGCAATACCTACAAGGTTCCGGCTTCGGAATTCGTTGACTGCACCTGCGCCGAGGCCTTGAACAAGGTTCTCGCCTTTTTCCCGGCGGCGTTTGCATGGACAGAGTTTCATTCAAACCACAACTCCAACATCCCGATTCTCCATGTGGGTCTTCGCGGGGAAACCCCCACCGCCACTATCGCCGGCGGCTCCAATGATTTGTTTGACGCTCCCAACTTGGAATCCTACCGCATCACCCAACCCCCGGCGGAGCGCATTCCAGGCGTGCGGGTGATTATGGAACATGAAGACGGTTCTCGCCCCGACAAGTACGAAACGCATGATCCCGATTCGATTGGGGGAGTGATTTGCACTGTGGACGCGTCGGCGTCAGCGTCAATCAGTGGTTTTGGCAACCAGCAAAATTTTGCCACATTCCTCTACGCCGAAAACCATTTTGGATACCATGAAGGGGCATTGGTTTTGGTAGGCAGGGAACCACCAAATCTCCTGACCATGCGTCCCGACAGATTTCTGTCAGTTGTTGTGGGCGGGACGTCATGGCCGACACCAATCCAACATGTCGAATTTGACATTGGTCGAGGCCGTACCACCATCGGTTTTGGTCCGCCTTCTCACTTGGGCTCGAATGATCTGGTGTCGCTGGCTCTTGCCAATTCCTCCCGTCGACATTGATCGTGCAAGCTCCCTGCAGTGTTCCTGCAACTTTCACCAGTTTTCTCATTCCACTGATTTCTTTTCCCTCGCTCCGCGGTCGAATACACTGTGG
>Ga0265300_10005231_pt1 | contig 10094 bp, 8 predicted proteins | sample AusTroGonzalo_MG_FD_193482 | JGI IMG/M metagenome (GOLD analysis project Ga0265300, IMG submission 193482) | Bovine rumen microbial communities from tropical cattle in Woodstock, Queensland, Australia - Gonzalo_03 | ecosystem: Host-associated > Mammals > Digestive system > Stomach > Rumen ... | reverse complement strand
AGAACCCGCAGGCGAGAGTTGTGAAAGTGAAGAAATAGTAGACCCCGGAACGGCGTCCGGGGTGACAAGTGTATAAGTCATCCCTAACCTCATACATCAAAGGCGGAGTTCAGCTTCGCCTTTTCTCGTCATAAAAAAAAGCCGCGCTTTTCAAATGCGCGACCTTTGTCTAACTTAGAATCCTATGCTAGCCTGGACCATGTAGATTCGGTTCTCGTCCTGGCCGGTGTAGTATCCGCGTTCTTCGCCCCACGTAGCGGCTTCGATCGAGAAGAATCGCAACACTTCAAGCCCGATACCCGCTGACGGGTAACCGCCTCTGAAACCGCCTGCAAGTCGCAAAGCGATAAAGCGGATTTCGTTATTGAGTCCCGGAATTGCGGCAAGAGTCTGTTCAATTTCAAAACCGAAATTCAGGTGGCTAAAGAACTTGTAATTTCTATCGGCATTGAACATGTCGGCAAAGTCTACGGCCACGTTAAATTTGCGGCCAAAGCCTGTATTGCTGTTCATGAATTTCGGGCTGTAGTTTGCACCGATGGTAAAATTCGGAGTTAACGTTTCACCAGCGAGAGACTTGAAGTAAATGTCTCTGAGCGATGCGCCGAATCGTACTTCACGGTTGAACTGGTAAAGCACGCCTAAGTCGAGGCCAAACGAGAACGTCTTGGAATCGAAGAAATTGTCCGTGGCGTCGCTTGCTTGATCCTTAAGGGTGTCGACGATCGTGCTGTAATTGGCAAGGCCGATGGTCACCATGTTGGTCTTGTGTCGCTTGGCAATTTTACCACCCAAACCGACTGAAAGTTGGTTGGGGATGATTTCGTAGGCACCACCTATCTGGGCGACTGCGTCGATAACGAATGTGTCCACAACGACGTAGGGGAGGATTAAGCCTGCATCGATGTACGGAGCAACACCTCCATTTATCCAGAATGCGGCACCAAAGTTATGGAACGCCATTTCTGCATCGAACTTCACTCTTGCTTCCATGGTCTTATGGTCGTAAGAGTTTAATGTCTTGATGTACTTGGGGTTCTTGACCAAGGAATCGAGAATGGCACTTGTCTGGCTGGATTGGGAGCCGGCATCTTTTTGTGCGTCTCTGAACAAGTCCTGGACATCCTTCACGTCGCTATACGTAGATAGGAACTTGAAAATGTCACCCGCACCACCGAATGTGAGGCGCATGTCGCCAATCCAGTTTCGGGGGTAATAACCTTGCTCTGGGCGCTTCTCGTAATTGCCCAGGCGGTTGATTTGGCTCAAACCTGCATAGTTATAGTGGATGGCTTCTTTATCATCGACAACTGCAACATGGGCGCCACCCATGGATTCCGCACGCAACGAAAAATGCGTCGGCGCTTTTGCAGAAGCTATGCTAAAAGTACAGGCGAGAACTGCAAGTAAAGTTAATTTATTCATTCTGCGTCTCCCCTATTAAACCACTGGAGGAATTGTTCTTCCGTGTAATTGTTCCAGCATCCGCCTACCATTTTCTTGCGATCCTTCAAACTGTACTTAGGCGGGTACAAAGTGTCTTTGCGGATGAGTTCCTTGTTCTTGATCAAGGATTCGATTTTATCAGCGTCCTGCATCACAGGATCGTTATCCTTTTCGAGGAATAATCCGTCCTTGGTATAGTTGAATTTGAGTTTGTTTGTGAATTGGAGCAGGTGGTTCTTTTGTTCGTCTCTTTCATTTGGATCGCTGTAGACATAATGCCATTCGTAAGGGTCATTTGGGGGAGATTCAGGATCACCTTCAACCACAGGACCAAATACTCCATTCATGTCGATGTCTACTGGATGGTATTTTTCGATGAATTTTACTGAATCCACTTGGGCCTTCGTGAGGTCGTAATTCGTTACATCCTGGCTTGCTGCTTTTAATTCTTCATAATTTTGCGGTCTCTTCTTCATCAAGACAATCGAACGGCTGTCGCGAACGTCTTCGTCTATTTCGCCGTCTCCATCGTTGTCGTAATTGTCAAGAACTTCTTCGTCTACGCAGCCATCGCCGTCGTCGTCACGACTGTTGCCGAATTTGAAGAACACGTCATTACGGTCTTCTTCGACACTCTGGGCTCTGTCGTTCATCTGGATAATGGAGTTGGCAAGCCCAACGGATACATCGGCGTAGTCATCGTCGTCAAAGTCCTTGCGGGTAGAGTCGGGGAGGTAAGCCTTGATGATTTCAGCGGCTGCTTCTGGTGCAGCCTTGATAGCTTCAGCGGCGGAGGCCATGTCGTTCAGGAACGGCTTGAGGCTGTCGCCCATTTCGCTAAGCACGGTAAGGTCCATCATCATGCCTGAATTGTCAGCAGAGACCACGGATGTAAGTGAAAGCTTTTCTTGCATTTGGTTTCTTACGGCCCTGATACGGAGGGCGGCCTTGGTGAGCTGCAAAATGGTGTAGCTGTCGGCAATATCCCTGAACCTGACTTTCTTGTCCGTCTTGCCTGTCGTGTCTCGGGCTATGAACTTGTTCAGGTAAATCATGACGGAATCGATTCCTCTTGAAATGGAATCGGCCTTTGCGTCGGACATCGTATTGAACACGCTTTCGCTTTTGCCGTCTTCAGTCTCCTTGGTCTGTGCGTAGGAAACTAGCTCAAATACATTGATACCTTTCTGGGTGTGGAGGACTGATTTGGACAGCCCGACCCAAGCTTCCGAGTGTCCGGAGTCGGCTTTGATGGCTCTGCTGAAAAATGTACGGGCCGCGTGGTAGTTTGCGTTCTGGAATTCTTTTTGACCTTCAAGAGTCAGCGCTGCAGCATCATCGCTATCTGCATCGCGGCCATCTGTTGGGTGGAACAGGTTGCAACCTGCAATGCCTATAGACAATGCTATTGCCGTAGGCCACATCCATTTGCCTTGCAATGTTTTTTTCATATTGCCGATCCTGAAAAATATTATTTCATTACCCTATGTAATAAAATAATTTCATTTTTTCAAAAATGAATAAGGTGCTTTTTTTTATTTGCGCTTTTTACGGTATTCTCGTAAAAAAATATATTTGCGCTCGATGAATGCTTATAAAGAGTATTTTCCGACGAAGGCTTATCGCATTGCCGAGATGCGACTGTCCACCCTGCTCCGGGTTGAAAGGGACCGTCTAGACGGAATTGCGACCGCCTTGGGCCGCGAATGCGCCATAGGTCCGGACAATTTGCGCGATCAGTTGCCCGAAATACTCAAGTTCACCGAAGCATATCATGCCGCCTATGATCAGTACTTGAAGGCCGTGCTCGTACAACAGCCGCGCCCAATCCAGTGTAGGCCCGCCTGCGGGAACTGTTGCCACCACTACCCGATGTCGGTGGAACCGTTCGAGCTGATTTTCATGTACAGCGAGCTGCGCAAGAGGGACGACCTCCTGTCGTTGATGGAGGCCTGCCAGATGCGGTCGGACAAGTTTGAATCTCTGTTTGAATCGCGCAAGGAAGAGGGCTTTTCTGAAGATGATGCCGAAGACAAGGCGCTCCACGACTATTTCTCCTGGTGGCATTCGTGCCCGTTCTCGAACGGGGTGGGGGACTGCACTGTCTATCCACTGCGCACGGTCTCTTGCCGTATGTACTTTAGCGAAACAGATCCGAAGTACTGCACGCCAGATATGCTCCAGACCGAAAAGAATGATAGCTACATAGTTTATATGCCAGATGTTGTTGAAGATGCTGTTTACGGAATCTCGGAACATTATGCGGCTCTGGACTTGCCCGAAAGCTTTTTTGGCGGTCTCTTGGCACTGAATGGCTATGAAGGAGTGCTTGGCGCGTGAATGATGGGCAGTTGGATTTGTTTGGCTTTGTCGCTGAACCGGAGGTGCCCGAAGTCAAGGCGCCGTCGCCGGAATGTTCCGCCAACGGCCTTGTGCATTTCAAGTACAATCCCCTGATGAAAAAAAGCATCCGCTGCAAGGGCGGGTTCTTGTTCGGGCATCCGGAAGTCCTGCTGCCTGCGTATATGAAGGCCCCTGAATTTGCCGATGCTCGTGAACTGGCCGCAGAGTGGGCTGAACATGCGGTGCGTCGTAAAACGCAGAAAAACAAGGCTATTATCAAGGACTTGGTAAACCGCTTTTGGCAGGCGGTAGACCAGATTTTTACAGATAAAGGTGAAGCTCCGCTGGCGAGCAAGGGACGCTTGCCGCCAATTCGTCCGCAGGGCGTCCATCACAACTTGACGGATGTGCTCGCCGCTATCAACAATACGTATTTCGAAGGAACACTCACGTGTAGGATCACCTGGAGCAACCGTGTGGGCGGGTTAAGTTTCCATTCGGTGCGCAAGGACCCGGTGACGGGTGAAAGTTTCCATCTGATTAGTATCAGCCGCGGTTATGATGCAGCAAATTGTCCTTTGTATGCAATTGCGGGGGTCGTTTATCACGAGTGCCTGCATATCGTGATTCCTGTGGAAGAACGGGGCGGGCGCCGCGTTGTGCATGGGCGCGAGTTCCGCCAGCGTGAAAAACGCTACATCTATTACGATGAATGGATCAAGTGGCACAAGGAAGTCTTGCCGCGCAACATTCGTGCCATGCGGCACCACAAGGCCTTGTAGCAACTCCTAATTAAACCAGTCTTGTATTTTCTGGAAGATTTGGCTTAAGATTCCAGTGGAGTCACCGATTTTTTCGATGGCGTGCTGGGGCGTGTGTACGACGATGACGGATTCGTTCTTGTCGTAAGGAATCGAGAAGTCGATTAGACTGCTGCGTTCTTCGGTGATGCTCATGGCCGCAATACAGAGGTCTGTCTTCTCGTTCACGAGCGACGGAATCAACACGTCAAAATTCATGTCTGCAAACTTGATGTTCTTGTTCAGCATCTTGCCGATGGTGTACATGATGTCGATGTCGATGCCTGAAAGCTCGCCCCACTGGTAAAATTCATAGGGCGCATAAAGTGCTTCTGTACCGACAACGAGCGTGTCCGTTCCGATCCAGTCCTGTTTCATCACTCTGACGGCGGACTTGTTCTTGGACCACTTGTTCTTGATTTTCTGGATTTCGCCTTTTTGCTGTAACACCTTGATGCAGGAATCTATACTGGTCTTGAGCGGGCTGTTCTTGCCCATGGCGATACCAAATTCATCCTTGTTCAGGCGGTCTTTAAGAATCGAAAAATCCGGATGTTGCTTGAGGATGGATTCTGCAACCGAGTAGTCCACCGCGATGCCGTCCAGGTTTCTTTGTTCCAGGGCCTTGGTCATTTCGGGAATGTTCGCGAAATACTGGATGCGCGGAAGCTTGATGAGCTGCTGCACCTGTTCGTCGAGCGTTGTCCCGGTCTGGACTCCGACAAATTTACCGGAGAGGTCGGTAAGCTTGTATATCTCGTCCGGTTTCTTCGGTTCGAGATACGTCATCTTAGGAACTTTGCTGATTGTTGCCTCTTTGCCAAAGTCGTTTCGGATGGCAAAAGCCGTTTTTCCGATGTAGTAGGGCTTTGAATAGTCTATTTCGTTCTGGAAGCATTCGCAGACGGTGAATGCCGAAATGATAAGGTCTGCGTCGTTGTTCTTGAGTGTCGTGACGAGCTTGTTGCGGTCCGTCTTGATAATCTTGGTCTTGACGTTCAGTTTTTCTTCGAGGAGCTTCGCTAAATCGATATCAAACCCGACAATCTGGTTCCCGCTGGTGAATGAAAACGGGGGAACGTCGGCTGATGTGGCGATTCTCAGGACTTGTTCGGATTCGCTTTCCTTGGTGCTGATTAGCGGATTTGTTTTTGAGTTCTTGTTCCAATGGTCGTTTAGCTCGGCGAGAGTCCCTGCGGCGTTTAAGCTATCGATAAGCTTGTTGATAATCCCCTTGAGATCGGGGATGGCACTGTGCTTGTTCATGCCGATAACGAATTCTTCGGGCAAGTTCATATCGTTATCGATAAACGTAAGCCCGCTCATGCTGTCGTTAAAGGTATGCGAGAGGATAATCTCGTTGTATGACAAGATGTCGATATCGCCAACTTGCAATGCGAAATAGGCGGTTATTAAGTCTGGATACTGCTTGACTTTGGCCTTGGTAAGCTGCTTTGAGACATTCTCGTAGATGCTGGATTTTTCTTCGACACCGATTGTGTATAGGGATGAATTTGCGTTGGAGACATTGTGTGGAGGGTCCTTGGAAAATCCTTTACAACCGGTGATGTTAGCGAAGAAAACACCGAAAACAACGAAAAGTAGAGCAACTCGTTTTTTCATATACGCTAAATGTAAGAAAATAAAATGAAAAAGCAACAAAAAAGTGCTAAAACTCCGGATATCCATCCTTCAGGGAGTCGTTGTAGTGCGCTCGCTCACCTCCGATGAACTTGGGGCGGGTACGGGCTGCAATGATGATGGCTTTGCCGATGTGGTTCTGCTTTAAGCGCACCGGGACGGCGACTTCGCGGAGGTGCATGCCGATAAGGGTCCCGCCGATGTCTATGCCTGCATTTGCCTTGATGTGCTCGAGCGCTACGGGAGCCTTGAAGCTTGCGTAGCAAGCGGTAGCGAAGGAGCCGCCAGCTTTGGGCTGTGGCACGACATTTACGATTTCGGCATTCGGGACGGCTTCGTGCTCGATGATGATGGCGCGGTTCAGGTGCTCGCAGCACTGGGCGGCAATGTAGACGCCTTTGGCCCCGAAAATGCTCTGGAGACCGTCAAAAATGGCCTTGCCGACTTCCGGGACGGAGTGGCTACCGACCTGGTTTCCTAAAGTTTCGCTGGTGCTGCAGCCGACGACGACAATGTCGCCCTTTTTGAGCTTTGCCACTTCGACGAGTTCTGCTGCGACCTTCATGGCATCAGACTTGATTTGTTCAACGATGTTCTTGTCGTCAATTTCGTAAGTAATTCCTGCCATATTAAAACTCCTGCTAAAAGCAATTCAAAAGATAGTCTTTTTTGCCGTTTTAGGCAAAAATAGCGCAAATTGGAACAAAAAAATAGGATGTTCCCGTCCAAAAAATGATATAGCAATGTATATTATTAATAAGAAACTTAATGGGTTTATATGAGTGGAGAAATTGACAATTCTTCGAACGTCGTTGGACTCGACCGAAAGAGAATCAAGGAGTTCTTTTTGCGCAAGCTTCCCGATATGAAGGAAGCGGTTATTGATGCTATTATCGAAATTTTGCCGAGCGTACCGCACTATCAGGAAGAAAACGACCATTTTACGTTCAGAATCATCATGGGTAACGGAAACCCGCCCATGGGTTGGAACCGCCGCATTTATGAATTTTCGGGAGATGCATTAGAGAGCCTTTTCAAGGAACGCGTCAAGGCCTGCTTGAAAGACGTCATTCATTTCTGCAAGAGCGGCTGTGACCTGATTATTCAGCAGACCCAGACCCGAGAAAAGGCGGAGTCCGCGATCCAGGTGGGGGTGTTCCAGTCGGATATCGGCAATGCGGGTGAAACCGAACGCGCTCTTCTCGAAAAAGGCTTTTTGCTGATTGAATGCGTCAACCGTTCCAAGATTTGTATAAATTCCCATACCTCGTCCGGGGTCAACGATCACTTGCTTATCCGTTTTGACCTGGATGAAAATGAGTTCTCTGACAATTTAGAAGATAATAACCTGGAATCGTACCCCAAGGGCTTCTGGGCGGGGCTTTTCTCGCAGATCAAGAGGGAAGTCCATGGCACAATCTGCCTGTTTGTCGATCCGTCGTGGAACGGCAATGAAGACGAAAATTTCGACAGCGGCAAGATTGTTTTTGACGATTACAAGGAAATGCAAATCAAGCCGGATTCCATGCTTGAAACGCAGACTTTCCGCGACCTGTATGAACAGAACTTTATCCGAAAGATGTTCATCTCGATGCTGAACTACGACGGTATTACGGTCATCGATACGAACGGTTGCGTGCGCGCATTCCACTGCTTTGTTTCTATCCATCGTGGTAAATTTACGTCTGGGGGTGCAAGACACCGCGCTTACAGGGCTCTTGCAAATTTGTTCAAAGACAATGACAAGTACAAGGCTCTTTATTTCCAGTCGCAAGAAGGAAACATCAGGTTCTATCACAAGTTCCGTGTTTCTTCGTCGTTTGATTCCACGGTCATGGATCAATGTGAAAATCTGGAAATTCAGGCCAATGCCAAGAAATCGGGTGAGGTCGTAGATGGCAAGACTGCTTCGCTTGCGTCTGCCGTCAATGCCGGGGTTGCTGAAACTTCGGCTGTAGATGATTCTTCGCCGTTGTCGGATTTCCTCAATCATTTGCGTGATGCGCATTTGGGAATTGACAACTTCTATAACGAACCGAAGCCTGCTGAAGACCTGTACAATGCGACTCTCGACATGACGGACGAAGCGTGGAGCCGTGTCAATGTCGGGCGCGTTATCAATGTGCCTTTGATTTGCTTGATCGGTAATTCTTATGGCTATTCTACAAATGCGGAACCGTTTATCAAGAAGTTCCTTGAAAAAATCCCGCAGTCTGTCTGGAAGTCTTACATGGACAGTAAGTGCTACGAGGATACGTCGCTTTCGTCTACGTTAGGCAGCAAGAATCAGGAAAGCCAGTGGATGAAGCTCATGAATGAGGCTGGTGCCGACGATGGCGGTGCTGAAAACTATGTGACCGACGAGCTCGCTAAACACGTCAAGGCGGTCTACAAGAAAGTGAGCAAGCTGTTTGCCCAGAAGTTCGAAGAAGAACGTAGCCTCTGGGAAAACCTGTTTAAGGGTTATTAGCTTTCTTTTCTTTATAGAACAGATAAATCATCCACACAAGGCCTGCGAGGATCATCACGGAGCAGAGAGTCTGTCCACGGCTCATGCCAAAGAGGTCCACGCGTCCGAGGTGTGCATCCGGCTTGCGGAAAAATTCAATGAAGAAGCGGAACAGTCCGTAACCCATCAAATAGAGGCAAGGAATCTTGTCGTGGAGCTTTGGAATCTTGCGCAGGTTGTACAAGACGATAAAGAGCACGATGCCTTCGAAGACCATTTCGTAAAGCTGGCTCGGGTGGTGGAGAATCGGGTTTGCTAGCGTGCTGTCGTGAGCGAGCGGGAACCACATGCCGATAGCGCTAGTCGTTGCTTCGCCAAAAAGTTCACCGTTGATGAAGTTGCCCCAGCGGCCCCAGGTGTAGGCGAGCGGGGCGGCGAGCATGGCGAGGTTCAATGTTTTCCAGACGTCGAGCTTGTTGCGCTTTGCGCCGATACAGAAGAAGATGATGCCAAGAATAAGGCCGCCATGGTATGACATTCCGGAAATCCCGACAAAATGGTAACCGAGGTCGTCATGGATCATTGGGAATAAAATTTCAGTCGGGTTTGCAAGATAGTAGCTTGCTTTGTAGAAGAACACATAACCGAGGCGTGCGCCTAGCAAAATGCCCGCGATAATCCACGTGAAGATGTTGTCGAGTTGTTCCTTGGTGTAGCCGAGCTTTTCTTTTTGGCTGATTTTCCACATGGTGATGTAGGCAGTCACGAACGCAAAAATGTACATGATGCCGTACCAGCGCACCGGAAAATTCCCGAGCTGGAATGCCGTTCCATCAAAATAAGTCGGTATTAAGTTCCACCAAGATAATTCCATGATAAGCCTTCTTCTTTTGTGTTTAAATCTAAATTATTTTTTCAGGTCCAGGTTTTGGTGTGCCCAGTAATTGATGACGGTTGCGGCTACCTGCGTTGCCGGTTGTGAACGCATTTCCTTGTGCATCTGCATCACGATGACGACAATGGACTTGTTCGGATCGTTTTTCGCTTCTGCAAATCCCATGAACCAGTCGTAGCGTCCGGCGGGGTCGTTTCCATCGAGAGATCCAGTTTTTCCGCCGAGGCGGAGCGCTTCGAAATTCTTGCGGGCCATGTTCTTTGTGGACATGTGCTTGCGGGCTGTCCCCTGTGTCACGGAACGGAGCATGGATTCGCGGAGACCGTAGTATGTGTTTTCGGTGAATTTGCCAAGGTTGAGGGCGAGTGGCTTTTGCGGGGCGAATGGAGCCATCTCGCGAGCCCATGGAATTTCAAGGGGCTTCTTGGTGAGGATTGCACGGACTTGCGCTGCGGCGAGGAGCGGCGTAAGTGTCGTCGAGGTTGTAAAGCCGCAGGCGACTTCGGCAAGGCCGTAACCC
>Ga0265300_10005227_pt1 | contig 10100 bp, 9 predicted proteins | sample AusTroGonzalo_MG_FD_193482 | JGI IMG/M metagenome (GOLD analysis project Ga0265300, IMG submission 193482) | Bovine rumen microbial communities from tropical cattle in Woodstock, Queensland, Australia - Gonzalo_03 | ecosystem: Host-associated > Mammals > Digestive system > Stomach > Rumen ... | reverse complement strand
TTCCAGATAGTCTTCGAGGCTCTGGCTGAGCTTTACGTGATTGTTTTCCATATTTGATGATCCTTTAAACGTTAACGTCGCCTAATTTTATTAGACAAGTCTAAAATTAGTAAGCCAAGGCTAATTAGTCAAGGCTAAACTTTCAACATACTAAAAAAATATGTTAAAAAGGGCATAGGTCATGGACTGTGTCTATAGCGAGTTTCCCGGCATTCCCCTGTCATGCCTGCCTCCTTTGTCATCCCGGACTCCGTTCCGGGAAGGCATCTCCATCCTTTTCGTAAATCCTTATCTTTTACATATATATGGAGAATTTGACCATTAATGAGGAAATTTGAGCAACCCCTTATGCACACGCGGTCTTTGCAAAAATTTTGCCATTTTCTAGATTTCAGGTATGAACTTTCTTGAGCAGAAAATCCTTGCCGATGGTGTCGTCAAGCCCGGCAACGTTCTTAAGGTTGACAGTTTCCTGAACCATCAAATTGATATTCGCCTGATGCAAAAAATCGGCGAAGAATTCAAGCGTCGTTTTGCCGACGTGCAATTCAACAAGGTTCTCACCATCGAAGCAAGCGGCATCGCCATCGCGGCATTCATCGCCTACCTGAACGATGTTCCGGTCGTCTTTGCCAAGAAAGGCCAGACCGTCAACAGCACCGACGACAAGTACGTGGCAAAGGCCTACTCCTTCACGCACAAAAAGTTCAACGACATTTTCGTTTCGCGTCCGTACCTCAAGCCGACCGACAAGATTCTCATCGTCGATGACTTCCTCGCCGATGGCGAAGCCAGCAAGGCGCTCATTGACCTCGTCAAGCAAGCAGGCGCCGAACTCGTCGGTGTCGGCATCGCCATCGAAAAGGGCATGCAGCCCGGAGGAGCAAAGCTCCGCGCCGCAGGCGTACGCCTCGAATCCATCGCCATCGTCGATAGCATGGACCCCGAAACCGGATTCATCAAGTTCCGCGAACAGTAATCGAGGCTAATATGAAGACTTCGGACAACATTTACCAGCTTGACGGACGCGTACCGCTTTTGCAGGCCATTCCCTTCGGCTTACAGCACGTACTCGCCATGTTCGTGAGCAACATCACCCCCATCATCATCCTTGCAAATGTCGTCGGGATTGAAAAAGGCCTCACCGCCTCACTCATCCAGAACTGCATGATCATCGCAAGTATCGGCACGCTCATCCAGCTCTACCCCGTCTGGAAAATCGGATCGCGCCTCCCCATCGTAATGGGCATCAGCTTCACGTTCCTCTCCGTTTCCATTGCCATCGGTACCACGCAAGGCATGGGAGCGCTCATGGGGGCCGTCATCGTGGGCGGCATCGTCGAAGGCCTGCTCGGCCTCTGCGCCAAATACTGGCTCAAGCTCATCCCGCACATCGTCGCCGCCACCGTCGTAACCTCCATCGGATTCTCGCTTTTGCCGATTGGCGCAAACTCTTTCGCCGGCGGCCAAGGCGCCGCGGACTTCGGTTCCGCCCAGAACTGGATTGTCGGAAGCATCACGCTCCTCACCTGCCTGCTCACTCAGATTTTTGCGAAGGGATTCTTGCGTTCGCTCTCCGTCCTGGTCGGACTCATCGTCGGTTACATTCTCTCGCTCTGCATGGGTATGGTCGACTTCTCCGGACTTTCGAATTGCAGCATCATCGCACTCCCGAAGATTCTCCCGTTCACTCCGGAATTCCACCTCGGTGCCATTCTCTCCGTTGTCGCAATTTACCTGGTCTCCGCCACGGAAACCGTCGGCGATTCTAGCGCCCTTTGCAGCGGCGCCCTCAAGCGTCAGATCCACAAGGCCGAAATGGGCGGCGCCATCAGCTGCGACGGCTTTGTCAGCACCATCTCCGGCATCTTCGGCTGCACGCCGATCACGTCCTTTAGCCAGAACGTCGGGCTTGCTTCGCTCTCCGGCGTCGTGAACCGCTTTGCCATTGCGACAAGCGCGGGCATCATGATTCTCGGCGGCATCTTCCCGCCTATCGGTACACTCCTCACAACCATCCCGCAGGCCGTTCTCGGCGGCTGCACCATCATGATGTTCGGTTCCATCCTCTTCGCAGGCTTCAGCATGATCGCCAAGAGCGGATTCTCGCAGCGCAACATGATCATCGTCAGCATGTCGCTCAGCGTGGGCCTCGGTTTTACCTCGGCCTCCAAGATGTTCCAGATTTTCCCGCAAACCATCCAGACCATCTTCGCCGAAAACTGCGTCGCCGTCGTGTTCATCCTCGCCGTCGCATTGAACCTGCTCCTGCCCAAGGATAAAGAAGAAAAAGCCGCAGAAGCGAAATAACCATTGAATGAGCTTCAATCAAAAGCCCAGCCAAACCGGCTGGGCATTTTTGTTTAGCAAATCATTTTTCAGCAAAACTGATCCCATACGATTTCGGAATCATGATTTCCCGGTAAACGTTCATCAAGTAGTCATCCGTCATTCCAGAAACGTAATCGGCAACAACACGCGGCAGCGAATTCGCTTCCTTGTATTTTCCGTTCATCTTTTCGTACCAGTGAACGATTCCCGTCGCCTTTTTCTCGCCACTCTCAAGTTCCTTGAGGCACACATCAAAAACTGCACGGAACATATTCTTGATTTTTTCGTCCTGTGTCGACTTTTTGGGGTTCGTGTAAATATTCTTGAAATTCCACCTTTTCAGCTGGTCAAGCGCATTAAAGACATCCGGCGAAAAGCTCAGCGAATCCTTATCCATACTGTTGTTGACAAGGTCCATAATGAGCGTATTGACGATTTTCTCATTATCGTCACCAAGCACTTCCGTAATTTCTTTTGGAATATCATCCCGCTTGATCAGTTTCAAGATGATAGCATCTTCGATGTCGCGACCCACGTACGCAATCACGTCCGAAATTCTCATGACGCAACCTTCCAATGTCATCGGGACCATATCCTTAGACTTGAACGTGCCTTCCAGACTCTTCGTGTATTCGTCCAGCAATCTATCCGGAGTTTTGCTGCGATCGCAGCGGTATTCATTTTTCAGGATTTCGCCGTTGTGACAGATGACGCCATCAAGAACCTGAGCCGTGAGGTTCAGCCCATTTCCATACACTTCAAGCTCGTGAAACAGCCTAAAGCTCTGGAGATTGTGTTCAAAAATTCCTTCGCCACGTTCCTGCAAAATTCCCGAAATAATCCGTTCGCCATCATGACCAAAAGGCGTATGGCCCACGTCATGCCCCAGCGAAATCGCTTCTATCAAGTCCTCATTCAGGTTCAAGAAGCGTCCGATGGTCCTTGCGATTTTAGAAACAAGCTGCACATGCAACACGCGATGCGTAATGTGGTCATTTTCAACAAGATAAAAGACCTGCGTCTTGTCGATATAGCGGCTGTAGCAGTATGAATTGACAATCTTGTCCGAATCGTGCAAAAAACTCAGGAAATCATCATCCGGCTGTTTCTGGAAACGAATGGCATCCGAAGACTTGCAAGCGTAACCGGCAAGAGCATTTTCCTTTTCTTTCAGGCGAGCCTCAACCCGCTCCTTTACAGCAGCGTTCCATTCCATAAAGCAAATTCTATCTATACTTCAATTCCGGATGCGCGGCATAGAAAGCATTCTTGTCGGCATACATACGTTCATCAGCGATTCGCATCGCCCGGCAAATATTTTGTTCGCCATAGCAGACGCCAATCGACAGGCGAACGTCTTTCGACATTCCCGCCAGCAAGCGGATTCGTGCAATACGGCGCTGGAGGTCGTCTTCGGCAATATCCGAAACAATGACCATAAACTCATCACCACCGGCACGGTAAACATGTCCATCGTGGAACACTCCTTGAATAATCGACGCCGCAGAACGGAGCATCATATCCCCTGCGCTGTGACCATTCTCGTCATTCGTACGCTTCAAGCCGTTCAAGTCCGCAAAGACGACCGCCTTGGGCATCGGTTCCTGTTCTTCGACAATGCGGTCAACGTGGTTGTTCATCTCATTGCGGTTCATGACACCCGTCAGCGAGTCCATCTTGCCCATGACTTCCAGCTTGTTCATGAGCTTAAAGCTTGCAATTTCCGAAGCAATAAAGAACGTCGTGACCTCGAGAGTTTCCTTGATCTTTATCACGTTCTCGACATCGAAATTGATAACCCACATATAGCCAAGCAAATCTCTGCCATGGCGCAACGGGAACAGCACAATGCTCTTCACGCGTACGTAGTCAAGCGTCGCCGCCCAAACAGAATTCTGTTCACGCAGCTTTTCCATATCCTTTTCGTCCTTGACAATGACGCAGGTGCTACCGGCAAGAGTCTGTGGCCACGTAGCCGTAATCGCATAGAACCCTTCCACATGCTTTTTCATCGTAGACAAATAGGTTCCCTTGCGGAGAGATTCTGCAAAAACAGAACAAGTATACTTTTCAGAATCAGTCAACAAGATGCAGCACTGGTCCGATCCGCACATTTGACGGATATCCTCGACCACTTCCTGGAACGTCTGCTGAATATCGTCCGAGCCGCGCAACTTGATGCAAGTGTTCAAAACAGCCGAAGCGGTTTCTGCCGAGAGATCCGCCATCGCAGAAGAATCGGCCATCGGTTCCACGTCGTAACAATAAATGCAGTAGCCGACACCCTCGCGATCCGAATCCAGCGGAAGGAGGAACATATTCAGCCAGAGGCCCATCATATAAAGGTCAACGTATGCATGAAGCGGCTTGCCAAGGCTCACGCAGCGGAAGCAGTGGTCTTCAAAATTCGGATTTTTGGGGAAGCAGGCCTCGTACGGACAGTCCGGCACAAACTGCTGGTGCCGCGACGCCATATCTTCACAGTGAGCCTGGTTGCCGGCGACAACGCGAATATTCCCATAAGTACCATCCGGATGTAGTTCGACAGAAATTACACACGCCTTCGACTTATAGTGCGATAACAGCTGATCAAAATCCATATACTTCCCCTAACTTTTTTAAATGCCTAAGTACTTATAATATACTATAAAAACGGCTAGAATCTACGCCCGACTCCGAGGTAAACCGCACCTCGTTGACCTTCGCCAAGAATTCCCAAAGTCACAGGGTAGTCTTCTCCAAGTTCCACCCCAAAAATTGTCCAATGGAGCATAGGAACGGCACCCCTGCTATTGAACATGACGCCCGCATCGAGTTCCATGAACGGGTTGATGAAGCCCTTCTTTCCTCTGAAATTAAGCTTAAATCTCGGCATCACCGTATAAAGCCGGACATCCTTAAACGGCATGGCGAAGTTGAACATCAAGCCCGTTTCGAGCATTTTGCCAAGCCTATAACCATAATCGATACTAACACTCCCGAACATATATATAGGGTCCGGGTCTCCACCGTAAAAGGCACTCAGGAACCAAGTCATCGCACTAGCGAGATCGCTAATGGTCAAAATACCATAACTGACCGACACGCTGTGCGGCTTTTCAACAACAGACGAAGAATCTTGAGGCGTGGCATGCGTAAAAGTTGCAAAAACCAATACAAGAGCGCACATCAAGGTCTTTATTTTCATACTCGTCCTCCTTTAACAAAACGGGTACAGACAAGAAAATAATAAAAAAACAAAGTAAAAAAGAAAACGCCCCGCATAAAGCGGAGCATTTCCTAAAAAACAATCTCTCGATTACTTTTTCTTGGCATTTCTGGGAGAGATGGCGCGAACAAGCTTCTTGACCTGCTTTTCGACATCCACCGGAGCCTGCTTGGAAAGGTTCAAATTGCCAGCGTTATCAAGCATAAAGTGCAAGAACAGGGCCTCGCAGGCTTCTTCGCTGCCTTCTGCGGCATTGATGTTCTGATCGTAATTTTCGAAATCAAAGAGATCCTTGGTTTCGCCTTCTTCGTATTCCTTCTGGTAGGTTTCAAACGCCAACTTGCAATCTTCTTCGCTATCAGCGTAAAGGAATTCGTGATGGAGCTTGCACGAGTAGTCCTTGTAGGTAAGGTTGTAATCGATAGACGTTTCGTCATTCGAGAGATACGTCAGCTTCATCGGACCATAAGAAATATCATTGCAGCCTACAACAACATCGTTTGCAGAGGCGGCTTCTGCGATTTCACTGAAGGTTTCGGCCATTTCGCCAAAATCCTTGAGTACGCATTCCGAGGTCGGATAGATCATTTCGGTATACTTGTTCGGCGTCGTCAAGGAGAAGCCAATGACAAGCGGCATTTGCAAAGAGCTGGTGAGGAAGTAATCGCCCATCGGGAAAGCGGATTCGACTCTGTAATCAAAGGTTTCTGCGCCTTCGCCATCGCCGAGGTCAACACTGACAGTCCCATTTGCATTTTGAACCAAGGAACCCGTCTGGGAAACTTTTTTCCAGACAGCCTTGTTCGCTTCGGAGGTGCAGGAGCCCTTCGTAACGGTCCATGCAGAACCCGAGAATTCGTACTCGCCCATATCCGTAACAATGTACTTTGTCGGATAATTCTTGACCGGAGTCGTAACGGTGCTAGAAGAAGATTCGCCAGATACAGCCTCGACGCTGGAACTGGAATTCGAAATGACATCTTCGGGGCCGGTGGTGCTAGTGCTTGTACATGCTGTAACAGCAAGAGCAGCGGCAGGGAGGACTGCTAGGATTTTATTCATATTCACCTCTTAAATAAATTTCTTAAAATAAATGTACAATTTTTTTATGCGTTATACCACAAAAAATCCCCATAAACCTGAAAATTTATGGGGAGTCTTTATGACCAAACTTATTTAACTACAAACAACACATTTTTACTTTGTGACGCAAGCTTGTCTATGCGACACTCGCCTTACCAGTCTTTGGCCGGGCGGGCTTGGCCGCGGACAGGTTTCCAGGGCTTGCGTTCGCCATTCTGCTCGTCAAAATCCTTGAGGAGCTGGGCGGCTTCTTCGGGAGTCAGTTCTCCAGGAGCAAGCGGCTGTTCCTGTTCTTGGTCGGAGCCTTCGCTATCGCTGGAACCCGCTTCGGGCTGTTGCGGTTGTTCACCGGCACCGCCATTGCTGTCGGAACTTTGCTGCTGGTTGTCGCTAGACTTGCCCTGATCACCCTGGTTCTGCTGATCCTGATTCTGGTCATTCTGAGCGCTAGAAGAACTCTGGCCTCCATTCTGGTCCTGATTCTGTTGATCCTGATTTTGCTGGTCTTTATTCTGATCTTGATTCTGCTTGTCCTGATCCTGGTTCTGATCCTGATTATTTTGATCTTGGTTATTCTGGTCGTTCTTGGGATCGTTCTTCTTGTTTTCGTTCTTCTGTTCGTCCTTAGCCTCGTGAATGCGGTCAAGGAGCATTTGCAACTTTTGGTCGTTCGGATAGTATTGCAGGCCTTCGTTACAGGTAATTTCGGCCGTGGGCAAACGGTTTTCAATGTACTGGAACGCCGCATCGCCATAGTAAGCCGAAGCCGACTTCGGAGCCGCGAAAGCAGCCGAAACGAGGAAGAGAACAGCCACCAGCACGAGAGAGGAGATTCCCGCTCGGCGGCGGGAATGACAAGACGTAATAAACATTAGATCACCTCCAGGTCGTTATCGGTGTTGCTGGCGTCAATTTTAGCCTTGGGCTTGCGACCCGCCTTGATTTCAATGACGTCATCAATGCGCTGGACGTGCCCGCTCAGCTGACCGGCGGTTTCATCTTCGGCAATCAAGTTTTCAAGCATCGACTTCGCTTCGGGATACTTGCCATCCTTGCAGAGCTGCATAGCACGAGCAAGAACTTCCTTCGCCTTTTCGGAAAGCGGCGGTTGCTTCTGGTCGTTCTGATCTTGATTCTGGTCCTTGTTCTCTTTCTGCTTGTCGAGTTCTTCCTTGAGCTTGCGCTGGACAATTTCAACGTTCTTCTTGGCGTTTTCAAAATCGTTATCGATGTCAATGGCCTTTTTCAGGTAAGCCACAGATTCACGCCAGGCCGCAATGCGGGCACTCGGTTCTTGAGCTTTTTCGCCCATACGGAAATGGGCGTTCGCCAAGTTGTAGGCCGCCTTGGACGAAAGATTTTTGTCGGGCATGCGCACGGCACTTTCAAGTTCCTTCTTGGCCTCTTCGTAATTACCGAGCTTGTACTGACACGTACCAATGTTGTAGAACAATAGCGGATTGGCGGGTTCTGCCTCACGGGCTTCCATATACTTTTTCAAAGCCCCTTCATAATCGCCAGAGGCAAACAGCTTGTTTCCGTCATTAATGGGGCGCGCCCAAAGCGCAGCCGTCAAAAAGCACATCAAAAAAACTAAAAATCGCATCTAGACCCTTCGGCGTTCCTTCTTTCTGCCCGGAATTACACGAACCCAGGCAAAAATTTCCATACAGCGAGAATATACAAAAAAGCCAGACACAAGACAAACCACCTCCACAAAGAGCCCCCTAACAACTACTCCCCATCCGAATTTCAATCCATTTTTTAACTAACTTTGCAAAACAAATAACTTTATCTAAAAAAAAGAAGGAGGGAATTTATGGCAGCAAAAGCTAAAGAGCATCAGATTGAGCTTATAAGGATTATCGCATGCTTTTTGGTCATCATGGCGCACAGCCAAATCGTGGTCATGAACGGGATCAACATGGACTACGGCCGACTTGCCATTTCAACCGCAATCGCCGACGACGTCCCCCTCTTTTTACTCGTCACCGGTTTTTTGTTCTTTGGCAGAGTCAAGTCCAACGAAGACATCGCTCCGACGTTCTCATACAAGATAAAGTCCTTCTTTACGAACATCTACATTCCGACAATCCTCTATATATTAATCAGCATCTTTTTCCGTCATTACAACAGCACCGCCACCTCCCTTGCCAATGCCGACTGGAATTACCTAGTGCGGTTCATTTTCAGGCTTGCGCCAGGCGATCATCTCTGGTACATCTGCACCTACATGTCGTTCGTCTTTTTCTTCCCGATGCTCGCTTTTGTTTGCCAAGACACTCCCGAAAAGAACAAGCTACGCCGCACGCTGCTCCTCATTTCCTTAACAGCCTCCGTCATCGCCGACGTCCAGTATTTCTTCAGGTGGTTAATGCTGGACATAGACAGATTCCTTTGGGGATACTGCACCATTCTCCTCATTCTAGGCTACGAGCTTTCGCTTTTCATAAAAAAGTGGAACGGTAGCAAGTTCAAGCTTGCCCTGTACGGCATCGCGATTTACCTGATCGGATTTTCCATCAAGTTCGGATTGCAGATTTACATGTTCCACGCATATAACGAAATCAACAACCGATTCAGATGGTTGCAATGCACGCCCTGCTTCGTCACCGCCATCGGGCTCTTCATTCTCGTGTACGCCATCGGCACGGCCGTCCGCAAAGAAAGCGTCGGCTCCCGGCTCATCAACTTTTTCGGATCCTGCACATTCGCCATTTACCTGTTCCACTTTCTAGTGATCATACAGACCGGTTCCTGGCGACAGGTGCTTTTTACAAAATTCAGCGGTTGCAATTCTTTCGCGACTGCCGTTGGATACTATGCCATCTACGCTACAGCCGTGTTCTTCACGACATTCGTCATCGCCTACATTTTCAAGCTTTTCACGGACAATACCGTCAAGCGTCTGCTAGGCCCCAAGCCTAATAGCCAACGATAAAATTCCCGAAATTCTTGATATCAAAACCGCGATTTTGCAGGGCCCTAAAATAGTGGCCCTTATTTTCCATCAGGTAAACGGCACTTGCACGGTCCTGTTCCATCGCATCCGTAAAGGAATACTTGTCAAAGGAATGGACGTACAGGAACGCGCTCGGATAGTTCTTGTACTTGACCGTCGAAAGATAGGAATCCAGATCGACACCGCCCAAGAACAGCACCTTCGGATAGCTGATGTTCGGATCGACAACGACCTTACGGTCCTTCGCCTCTCGATTCACGAACTCCATAGCGCTTTCGATGCCCTCGCCAAAATGGTTCCCGATGATGTTGCGGTAAGTCGAGAAATATTCCTTTTCAAATCCGGCAAAGCTGAGCAAGTAGGCCACCACCGGGATTATAATCGTCCTTGGATGGATGTAGTCGAACAGAAGGACCATACCATGGGCGGCAACCACAATGAGCGGCAAAAAGAGCAGATTCACGCGGTTGACATTGACGTTGATCAGCGCACCCACGGCCATCCCCGCCACAAGCC
>Ga0265300_10005220_pt1 | contig 10108 bp, 22 predicted proteins | sample AusTroGonzalo_MG_FD_193482 | JGI IMG/M metagenome (GOLD analysis project Ga0265300, IMG submission 193482) | Bovine rumen microbial communities from tropical cattle in Woodstock, Queensland, Australia - Gonzalo_03 | ecosystem: Host-associated > Mammals > Digestive system > Stomach > Rumen ... | reverse complement strand
GGTTTAAACGACGGAGGTGAAAACGGATGACCTGGGATCAAGTGATTAAACTGTTTCTGGAGAAGATCCTGCAGATCTTCAATTCCAACCCAAAGCGCCGGGAGCCGGGAGACGGATCTGACGGATACTGCGACTGCATCGGCCTGATTATCGGCGCGATCCGGAGAATGGGCCTGAAATGGACCGGCATCCATGGATCGAACTGGTGCGCCAGGAAAGAGCTGACCGGCCTGAAAGAAATCAAGTCGCAAAGTGACCTGGAGCTGGGTGACATCGTGCTGAAAGCTGTGCCAAAGGGTCACAAGAACTGGAAGCTGCCGAGCCGGTACCAGAAGGGCGGAAAGTATTACAATGGCGACCTGAACGATTATTATCACGCCGGGGTTGTGTACTCGCTGAATCCTTTCGAGATTCGGCACATGTCGAGCAAGATGACCATCGACAAGAAGTACAACACCTACTATCCGTGGACACATCACGGAAAGTCGACCATCCTGATCAAAGCAGCCGGAGGAGTCACGCCGACACCGGTTCCGACATCCGGAACGCAGGCCGTTGTTGTGGCTGAATCCGGCGGCACGGTGAACCTCCGCGAGACGCCCAGCCTGAAAGGCGGGCTGATCATGCGGATCAAGCTCGGCTCCATTGTGGACATCGTTTCTCCTGGTGAGGAATGGTGCAAGATCACATACGGAAGCAAAACCGGCTACATGATGGCCAAGTTCCTGGACATCATCGGAGACGGCAAAGGAAAATATTGAGGAGGAATAGCCATGTTTTCTAAGGAATGGTGGAAAGCAGCCCTGGTTCGTGCTGTCCGGACGTTCGCTGAATCCGCGCTGGCCTTCATCGGCACCGGCGCGGTGGTGCTGGGAGATGTGAACTGGATCGGCGTTGCCAGCGCCGGCGCCTTCGGTTTCGTCGTGTCCCTGCTTATGGCGATGACTGGCCTGCCCGAAGTGGATCAGAAGCAACCGCCTGATGAGAAGTGACCTACGTGAAAAGCCCGTGCAAGGACTGCCCGGACAGAGTTCTCGGATGTCATTCTGAATGCGGAAGATACCTTGCGTATGTCGAAGCGCTGGAGAAGATCAAGCAGGTGCGGAACGGGATCCTGCACTCGTACTGCCCGGGCCCGCTTCTGGAAAGGAATCTTCGGAACAAGCTGAACCGGACAAAGAAAAAATGAGCTGACCGCTCTCCCGATGTGGAGGGCGGTCTTTTTTGTTTGCCGGAGAAGTTCAAGCGCGTATGTATATCCTGTTCAAGCAGATTTGACCGGCAACAGCCCTCTGATATCTCAGACGGTGGATAACTCGTCCGAACGGTAAAACGCGAAATAGGGGCCTTTTTGGACGAAATAGAGGTATTTCGTATAAGTACGGTTCAACGTAAACAGTACATTTCGTTCAAAACAGGCATAAAAAGGCCCCTGTCTCTCCGGAATGGGCGTCAACTCGTTCCAGGAGGAGCAGGGGCGCGGAATGTGGCAAATTTCGCGAAAGCGGACTATTTCCTGATGCCCATGGTTGCGAACATGGTCAGGTCGAAGATTTCGTCTGCGCGGGAATTCAGATCCTTGCAGATCTTCCGGGCTTCCTCTTCGGTCATCAGGGCGAAGTCATCGCGCTTGACCTTGAAGATGACAACGTTCTTCGTGATCGGTGCGCCGTGGTCATCGGTTCCATAGAGCCATGACGCCAACGGATTGAAAATCTGGATCTCGTCCGGATGCCGGTTCTCATCGCAGACGGCATCGAATCCTTTTGGCAGACGATCCGGATAGATCGGCACCAGCTGCACCGTGTCGCATCCGATCAGCTCGTAGGCAACAGACAGAAGGTCTGTGCTTTCCGGATACGGCACCGGCTTCGCTTCATTGGCCATGGCATCGAGCAGTACGCAGTATTTCATATCAATCCTTCCTTTCTCTGGATCTCGCGTAGGTATTCCCAGTTGTCATCCCAGTAATGGGTACGGTCCTTGCAGTCCTGTTTGTTGTCGTACAGGTCATGCTTCCGGCATCCTCTGGTATGTTCTCCGTAACCGACATCCACCCAGCGCAGCTGACCGCCGCGGTTCTGGTAGATTCCGTACTCAGTGCCATCGCGGACCGGGAAGATGTCCAGCGGATAAACCTTGATTACCTGCTCACCCTTCATCGTGGACTGCAGGTAATAATATTCGCCCTGGTTCAGCTCCGGGTCCGGAGGGTTCGGAAGATATTCTTCGATCATCTTTCGGGTGCGCTCGTCGATCATTGTCAATCCTCCTTCCATTTCAGCAGAACTTCCGTCAGCACATCGATTGTCCGCTTGACGGATTCCCGGTCGCAGAAGTGAATCATCGCTTCCACATTCTCGATGTCTTCGTCCGTGAATCTTTCGCCGCTGGGAACCTTTCTGTTCAACCAGAGGATGTACAGATCAGCGCCGGCCTGGAACGGATGCCCCTGTGACGGTCCGGCCATGATCCCTTTCTTCAGATTCTTGCCGAGCATGATCGGCAAATCAGTTCTCCTTCCCATGATTATCCTCCTTCCACCAATCATCCGGGCGTCTGAACCGGCAGATCGTCTTGTCTTCGTACATTCCGTAATCGCAATCGTCACAGGCTTCACCGTAGCGGTGCATGCAGGCGTCACAGAGCATCAGGCGGGAACCGCACACCGGGCAGTAGGCCTGAAAGCCGTCCTTGTTGATGTCCCACCGGAGCTGGATTTCGCGTTCGCAGACGTTGCAATACTCAACCTCAAAGCCGTCCTCGCTTGTGCAGAACCGGTCATTGTACAGACCGTCATCGTCCACAAGGTCCACAAGATCCCGCATGACCGCCAGGGCTCCAGCATAATCCGTCTTCTGGATCAGCTCCCAGGCGTTGTTCCAGTCCGTGATCCGGTGCTCCTTACGCATCTGATCCCGAACCATGGCCATGACCGCGTAAATGTTCCCGGATTCGTGCCGGCTCTGGAAATGTATTTCTGCTTTCTTCGGCATTACTGATCACCTCCTTTCCGTGCCTTCCGGTAGGCCTTCATCAGCGGATCCGTCTCAAAGCCGAAGTCCTTGTAGCCCTGCTGGACGGTCCGCATATACGCGAAGCTCGGTTCCTGGATGCTGTGGCCGGGGTTCATGATGTAGGCCATGCATTCACCGACCTTTTCCTCGACTTCCTTCGTTCCGTCTTCCCTGCGACCGTTCAGCAGAATCGGGAAAAACTCTTTTCGGTACAGCCGGGGGAAGCCTTCGTAACGGTCCAGGCTCTTCTCGTCCGCTTCTGAGATCTTCCAGATCCCGGCGGGAACCACTGCTCCGGGGCTGTGCTCGATGGTGAGCACTCCGCGCCGGAAGACCAGTTCGTAATTATGCAGGACACAGCTGCCGACCGGTACGGCATCCGGACACCGGAATTTCATCTGGTACTTGTTCAGGTTCGATCCGTAAGCGAGATAGTATTTCATGTTCTGTCCTCCTTGATCAGTTCGAAATCGATATAGCCGTTACAGTCGGCCCATTCGTCAGCTTCTTCCATGGCTTCGCGTTCATCCCATGCCAGGAAGGTCTTGTACCGGAACACGGCGTGACCCGGGCGGTACATCTTGAACAGGTAAGTTGCCAGGACTCGCATCGTCATTCCTCCTTATCCGAGCACGATCGTGTGCTTCAGCGTCTGCACCCGGTACTCGTACCGGCCCTGGTCGGCGCTCCACTGCTTCCACACCTTCTTGATGTTCGCCGTCTTGAAGCTTGAGCGGTTCAGATGGCGCTTGACCGCCTTGACCACGAGCGTCTCCACATTCTCGAATACGCGCTGCGGATGCTCAACGTAGAACCGCTGTTCGCACCGCTTCTCGTGAAGCTCGATCGCCTTCTCGCCGGCTTCGCCTTCCACGTAGAAATCGACTTCGCGGTAACCCTTCTGCATCTGCCAGAATGTCCGTTCCTCGATGACTTCCAGATCGTTCGTCCAGAGCGTGTCACTCCGGCGGGATGTCATCGGCTGCATCAGCCGTTCGTCCGTGGTCCGTCCGACCATGACCGTCAGGCCGTCCCGGAAGTTCCGGTAGGCGGTACCGAACCAGATCCGGATGATCTCGTGATCGTTCCTCAGGTCGACCTTCGCAATCTCGCCCTGGTGGCCGGCCATGGTGGTTGAGTTGATGACGTAGCCCTTCCCGATGTATTCCGCGACCTTCTGGGTGAACAGGGCGTTGATATCTGCGTACTTCATTGTGATTTCTCCTTTCTCTTTCTGCCGGCCTTTGGCCCGACCGGCGGGGCGTTTTCTATCCTCAGGCGAAGGCGGCGGTCAGATGCTGGCGAGCCGTGGCGAATTCCTTTCCCCGCATCTGCAGCCGGTTCATCATGAAGTTCTTCATGATCTTGGCTTTCTGCTCTTTCGTGAAGTCCGCAGTGTCCTTGAAGAAAGGAACCTTCTCGGCGTTGATGGCCCAGGCGCTCATCGCGAGACAGAACTGAATGTATGCCTTGATCTTCCCGGCGTGGGTCGTTCCGTTGAACAGCCTGAATTCTACGGTTCCTTTCGTGTACAGGGCGTGCAGGTTCAGTCCGCGGTACCGGGCGGGACAGTAGTGAGCGTGGTTGATTCCGCCACGGTAGCCGTTGTTCAGCTGCGAGTAGTAGATCCGCTCCAGGGCCGCTTTCGTGTGCTCGCCCTTCCGCATGGCCTTCATCATTTCCTTGCTGGCCTTCTGGCACCAGCGGGAAGCGCGGTCCTCATTCTGCAGGGCTTCGTAGAAGAGATCCTGCCGGCCGGTGAAGAGGTTCACAAGGTTGATCAGGGAGTCCGCGGTGTGATTCGCACCGTCCACATGGACGTGGATTCCACAGGAGTCGTTCGCCAGGGCGCCGGCTTCCCGGAGATTCCGGACGATGTTCTGCAGGTCATCCAGGTCTTCGTACTGGAGGATCGGGCTGACCACTTCGCAGGAGTAGGCATCGGAAGCGGAGCGATGGTTCCGGGTTTCGCACCGGATGCTGGCGTCCCGTTCGCATTTCCATGTGCGACCCTTCCGGTCGGTAGCTCCCCAGATGTTGTAGCAACCCTGGCCGATGAAGTGGTAATCGGTGCCGAAGTAGTGCGCGATCTGCGCAGCCGCCTGTTCGCGGGTGATTCCGGTGAGTTCGATTTCGATTCCGAAGTTCTGATTCTGGATGGTAGTCATTTTTTTGTCTCCTTTCGTCTCGTCCGTTACTCAATATTTGGTAGCCTTGTGGGCGTCCAGGTTCTTCAGGAAGGTGTCGACCTCTTTGAGGTTTCCGAGGACATCTTCGTAAGCGGTGAGTCCGCAGGCCTTGATGATCCGGTAGGTTCCGAAGTGCGTAAGGACCAGCCCCAGCTTGTTCTCTTCGGCAATCTTCGTTGCCGTCCTGGTGAGCTTCCCCATGGTCTTGATCTCGCGGTCGAGACCCTTTTCCCCGAATCTGCATCCTGTCCTGTCGATGAACCTCATTCTTCGTTCCTTCCTTTCGTCCCCGGGTTTGTTCCCCGGTTCGAGGATATTGTACAACAAATTGTTGGACTGTACAAGGGGAAATTGCAAAAAAGTAAAAACTTTTTTTGGACAAGTACAACAAAAGAGTTGACACAACGCGCAGGCCGGTGGTATCGTAACGCTGAGGAGGTGAGATTGTGTCCATATCCGACAGCGTCAGCGCGGCGCTGAAGAAAGCGAGCCTGAAGCAAAACGACCTGGCAGCTGCCTACGGGAAGTCGAAACAAAGCATGTCCATGAAGTTCACACGGGACAGCTGGTTCGGAAAAGACCTGGTCAAGGTGGCGAAGCTGATCGGCGCTGATCTCGCGTTCGTCTTTCCGGACGGATCGAAGATCATGATCGATACGGATGATCCGGATGAATGACAAAGGCCCCGGGTGCTGGTAACACCCAGGGCCAAGGAGTACGGTTAGCGGGACTGGCTGTCCTGATCCTCATCCCTCTGCAGAAGATCCGACAGTTTGCAGCCGAGGACCTTGCAGATGGCATCGATCTGAGTCAGGCTCACACGGTCGACCATCTCATTGTACAGATCGTTGATCACGTTCTTGTCAATGCTGGTTTCCCGGGATAGTCTCCGCTGGCTCCACCGCTTTTCGCCTAAGCGGACAGAAAGTAAAATCCTGATCATGACCATGCTCCTTTCTGGGGATGGTAGCACATCCCAGAGATTCTCGCATGAATTCCGGACAAAATATTGATTCCGGGGACATTGTCCGGGATTTGCGGACAAAGGAGCACGAAAAAGAGGGGTACCCGATTGGGTATCCCTCTTTTCCTGCCTATACGGCAGCGGGGATGTCGCAGACGAAATATCCCTTGACCATGTAGACGCGGGTGGTTCGTCTGCGCACCGTGATGTGGAGATGTGAAGAGCTTAGACGAACCATCTGCTGTTCTTCACCCTGCTCCTCCTTTCCTTCGAAATCTTCAAGGGAAATGGTGACTTCCCTGTGCTCCTTCGTACAATTGAAGATGAGTTTCAGCCGGCCGTCATCGAAGACGTAGGCCCGGATCAGGAAGGAGTCGATCATCTTTTCCTGGAACTCCCGGTCCTCAACATCGCCGTCCCGGAGCGTTTCCAGATACGAGAGGATCATATCCCGGTCGATGTCGATCCATGCCATCTTCTCCAGGGCCGCGATCCGGCCGGAAAGGTCATCGATTTCCTGCTGGCGCTCCTTAATCCATTGCATCACGATCGGCAGGACGTCTCCGGATTCCAGGCTCTTCCTGAGGTTGTCCCGCTTTCTGGTGGCTTCCTCAAGGTTTGCCCGGAGAGAATCAATCTCAGCGGTATTCCTCTCGCTTTCCAGATGCTCGATGGCTTTGTCGGCCATCCATTCCAGGAGCTCGTCATCCTCAAGCAGATGCTTCAGCTCCATGGTGATCCTTCTCTCGATCTCGTCCCGCGGCACGTTCTTCTTGTGGCAGCTCTTGTCATACCGTTTCTTCGTGCAGATGTAGTAATAATGCAGATCTTCGTTCCTGGCCGTGCCGGAGATCCCTGACATCGGAGAATCGCATTCTCCACAGTAGAGCTTTCCGGTCAGCAGGTACGTGAAGGCGTTTGACTTTCGTCTCTTCACTGTTCCCCGTCCTTTCGGCTTATCCTTTATGTATGTTTGGACCGAGCGGAAGGTTTCGTCATCGATGATGGACGGGAATCCTCCCTCGATCCGGTGCTCTTTGTACAAATATACACCAATATAGCGCTCGTTGGAAAGGATTTTGTTGAAAGACGATCTATTCCAGAGCGCTCCTTTTTTTGTCCGCAGGCCGCGCCGGTTCAGATCCTCCGCGATCCGGATCAGCATTTCGCCTTCGGAAACCCTTCGGAATATCTCGCGGACGATCTCGGCTTCTTCTTCCACGATTTCAGCGTGGCCATCCTTTCCACGCCGGTAACCCAGGGGAACGGAGCCGTTGACGATGGCCTTCTCCGCATTGTCCGTCAGGCCGCGGTGGATCTTCTGTGCCAGCTCCCGGGAATAATATTCCGCGAAGCCTTCCAGGATCGATTCCATCAGGGCGCCGGTCGGATCGTCCGTGATGTGCTCCATGGCCGACAGCACGGTGACGCCGTTTTCCTTCAGCGTGTGCTTGTGCATGACGCTGTCATACTTGTTCCGGCTGAAGCGATCCAGGGAATAGACGATCACGTACTTGAATTCCCGCTTCGCTGAATCGCGGATCATCCGGAGGAACGCCGGCCTTTTGTCGGTCTTTCCGGTCAAAGCGCGGTCATCGTACACGCGGAGGACCTTCAGATCCTGTTCCAGCGCGTACTTCTCGCAGGCTTTCACCTGCTGATCGATGGACGCGTCCCGCTGGTTGTCCGATGAATAACGGGCGTAGATTACGGCTTTTTCCATGTTACTCTCCAAGATTGAGTCCCTTGCGATTGAATTCTTTTAGCTTCAGATTCCGGATCGATTTCGGCAAAGATGTGATCTGCGTATATGAAATGTCCAATGAATTGAGGGATGTCAGGTTGCCGATATCCTCCGGCAGTGCAGTAATTGGATTACCGTAAACATCAATAGTCTTCATGGCCATGCAGCTGCATATTGATTCCGGAAGAGAAGTCAGCCCGCATTGCGCAAAATCGATAGAATAAAGCTGTTGCAGATTGCCGATCTCCGGAAGCTGGGTCAGCGCTCTCTGATGGACGCATGTAATGTACTTCAGATTTGTAAGATACTGAATTCCTTCCATGCTGGACAGACCCATATCCATATCGTTGATGAAAATGTCAGTAACGCTTTCCAGCATTTCCTGGCTGACCTCATCGTTGATACTGAATGCGCCCATGGTATCCCGCATGTAAATCGCGAACGGTTTGTCCGGAAAAATATCAATGACTGTCTTTCCATCAAATACCGGCGGTTCATACCTGGCTGCGAGTTCGTTATTGATAGCCAGGCGCAGGGCAAGAAGATCGTCTTCAGACATGGCGGACAGATCTTCGGCAGCTGCGTAGTGGACAGACGATAGAAGAACCACAAGGATTAGTAGAACGGAAAGTAACCGTTTCATATGCTGTCCCCCTATTCAATACATTGTCCGTTTTTGGCCATCTTTGTCCTGATTTCTGATATAATGTCCGGGAGTGTCGACGCTGAAAACTCACTGAAGGAGGTGCAGGAAATGGATGCAAAGGAAAACAAGGCCAGGAGTCGAGAATTGCGGCTCATCCTCCTGGCCGAGCTCTTTAGGTTCCTCAGCGACGAGGATCAGGAGGAAGTTATCGAGAAGATAAAATCCCTCTTATCTGACGAATAATCAGATCCTTTTCGGTGTCGCTCAGGAGTGAGAACAGCTCCATGCACTCGGTAACGCGTCCGTCTGTCTGGCCAGCTTCGGGCGCGTTTTCTGTTGCCCGATCCGGGGAAACATCGAAGCCCATCAGCCAGCCTTCCGAGACATTCAGGACCAGACCCAGCAGCGTGAGCTTGTCCTGCTTCGGCTGAACCTTGCCGGAGAGATACTGGCTCAGGTCGTTCTTGTTCAGCTTGAGACCGTACCGCTCGCAGAAAGGCTGCGCCATCTCCACGACATCCACCTGGCGAAGATTCCGCTTTTCCATGACTTCACGGAGCCGCTGGGCTGTTGTTGCTCTTCCCATTCCTGTCACCTCCTTCATTAAGAGCTGTAAGTATTTTATCATCTCTTGAACAAAAGTTCAAGCCAAAAAAGAACCAAAATTCAAAAAGTTTGAAAAAAAGTGTTGCAAAGTTGCCGAAATGGTGTTATATTGTCGCTGAAGTTCAAGGGCGTTGAACTTTCATTCAAGGATGAAAGGAGGCGGGAACAATGGCATATCGGTACGATGATCTGATCGGAAGGATCATTGCAAAGTTCGGCTCGCGCAAGGCTTTCGCGGATGCGATGCACATGACGGCGGAATCGCTGAGTCAGAAACTGAACGGCAAGCGGTACTTCAATCAGAAGCAGATCACCAGGGCGTGTGAGCTGCTGGAAATCGCGGAAGCCGACGTCGTCAAATATTTTTTTACCCTCAAAGTTCAAAGCGCTTGAACTTCTGAAAGGAGACAAAGACCATGGACGCTGTGAAGGTGGACGTAAATTCCATCCCGGACGAGACCGGAAGGAGGTTCGGACAGTGCATCATCGCCGGGCTGCGTGAGTACCTGAAACAGCCGGGAGCCCGGGAAGCGCTGGACGCCAGGACGAGAGCGAGAAACGAAAGGAGGAACTCAAGTGGACACGAGAGCGTACCTGCAGTGGTGCATTGAAACGCGACAGGCCGAGAAGGAACGGAACCGGAAGCGGCTGGAGAAAGCCGGATACTGGTTCGCCATGATCGGCATCGCAGCCCTCTGGATCGCGGGGTGGATGATCCGATGACGGATTACCGGGACAAGTGGGTGGTCGTGGTCGGAACCGAAATGTACGTGGCTGGTCTGGGAAAGACCTTCGAAGGCTACGGCGAGACGGTCGGCACGGTGATCACCAAGCGCCGGGAATGCGCACTTGAGTTCACCAGCCTGCGGGACGCCAAAGGAACGGCGGACAGCATCGGAGGGCGGGTGTTCAAAGTATGACAGGACGGAAAAAGGACCGCCC
>Ga0265300_10005218_pt1 | contig 10109 bp, 5 predicted proteins | sample AusTroGonzalo_MG_FD_193482 | JGI IMG/M metagenome (GOLD analysis project Ga0265300, IMG submission 193482) | Bovine rumen microbial communities from tropical cattle in Woodstock, Queensland, Australia - Gonzalo_03 | ecosystem: Host-associated > Mammals > Digestive system > Stomach > Rumen ... | reverse complement strand
GATCTTTGCCCTCTTCTCGTCTCCCCACATCCTGTACAGGTCCGCCCTGTCCTCGGGCAGCGTGACGCCGTCCAGGAGCGGGAAGTTGGCAAATCCAAGCAGGCAATTCTTGTCAATCATACCTGCGTTCAGGGTGGCTTCGAGGATCTGTTCGGTGGTGAGTGCCATGAGCTCGTCCATGGTCTGGCAGCCCGTAGCGGTGAGGAAGTTCTGCGTAACGTGGATGCCATGCTCCATGGTGTCGGTGTAGGCAATGTTGGCGCTCTGCGCGATGATTCTGCGGAAGAGCCCATCGCTTCCTTCGATGAGCGGGAGGAACGTAACGCTGGCCGAGCCGGCCGACTCACCGAAAATGGTCACATTGTCCGGGTCGCCGCCGAAGCCGGCGATGTTTTTCTGTACCCACCGGAGGGCCTCCAGCTGGTCCAAAAGGCCCAGGTTGCCGGCCTCCTTGAAATTCTCTCCGCCGGGAACCCGCTCGAAGTTCATGAAACCCAGGAAGCCAAGCCTGTAGTCAATGGACACAAATAGGGTGTCGGGGCACTGTTTGGCGATGTTGGTGAGGTTGTAGAGGGGCGACGCCTGGGATTCGGAGCAGAACCCGCCGCCGTGAATCCACACCATCACCGGCTTCTTGCTATCCTTGCAGCTGGTATTACAATAGATGTTCAACACCAGGCAGTCCTCACCGAACTCCGCCGTTCCATTCGAGTCGTTCATAGGGCCGACGGGAACGTGGCCGGGCTTTGTGGCGTCGTACACGCCGTTATCGTCGGCAGCAGGAAGTGCCTTCTGCCAACGGAGCTTCCCCACCGGCTGCGTTGCATAGGGGATGCCCTTCCAGATAATCAGTTCGTCTGTTTCCTTGCCAATGAAGGTACCGTTGTTGCACTTCACGGCCAGCGACTTGTCGTTTGTATACATATCCTTCATTGTTGTTTATTTCATTTTCTTTCCACCAAAATACACCTGGGCCGGCCTGTTGTGACTGAAGCCTTCGGGATCGGCCTTCAGGAGATCCTTGTCGAAGACCAGGAAATCGGCATCCTTGCCGGCCTCGATGGAGCCCTTCTTATCTTCGATGCCAAGCTGCTCGGCACCTTTGATGGTGTAGCCCAGGAGCATTTCTTCGATGCCCATCCTTTCATTCTCGGGAGGACATACCTTAGGGACTCTGGCAAATGCAGGGACCGCTGTCTTTTCAGTAGACTGGCGTGTCATGCCGATTTCCATGCCCAAATAAGGGTTCCAGGTCATGAAATCACCGAAAACGATATTGTCGCTGGACCAGGCCACCCTGGCGCCGCTGTCCCAAAGCGTTTTGCAGCGGAACTCCTTCCTGGAGCGTTCCTCGCCAAGCCAGGAAGCCGAAATAGCGGGATCTCCCGCATGCCACCAGGGCGTGAAATTCGCATATACGCCTATCTTTGCAAAACGGTCCAGATCGGCGTCGTCCTGAATCTCCAGGTGCGCACAGGTGACTCTGACTTTTAAGCTGTCTCCCATCTCTTTTTTCGCCATCTCAACGCCATCCAGAACGGTGCGTGAAGCGCGCTCGCCCACGGTGTGAAGGTGAAGGTCCAGATGGGCCTCATTGAGGTTCTTCACAAGCTCACAGATTCCCTCTGCCGAGAAAGCGGTAGAGCCCGTCGTGTGGACATCCACATAAGGGGTGACCATGGCAGCGGTATGAATCCTCTGGGTTCCGTCCATGAAAATCTTCATGGTATGGACCTTCAGGTGCTCGGTGTCAAATTCGCGATGGAAGCGTTTCACCTCCTCGAGTCCCTCCTTGGCATCCCGCTCGGCATTGACAACCAGGCTGCCGTCAACGTATACGGGCAGTTTTCCCTGCTTGTCCAGAGCCTGCAGGCGTTTGTAAACCTTCTCGTGGAACTTGGCATCCCCGGGAAGACCGGCATCAAAAACCGCGCACACCCCATATTCCACCGAGAAATCGATCCAGCGTTTCAGACACGCGTCAACCTGCTCATCGGTCAGTTCCATCGAGCTGTCCAGGATGATCGGAATTTCCGCTGCACCTTCAATACAATTGCCGGTCACATGCCCGTCCTTGTCACGCACAAAAATAGCAAGTCCCGGGATGGGATCCGGCGTGTCGTCCGTAATACCATGCCGTTCAAGGATCTTGGAGTTCACCCAGATGCTGTGTCCTTCGCCTTCCTGAATCTGAAGCTCGGCATCAGGACAAATTGCATCCAGATCCTCCTTTACGATATCTTCTCCTTTGAGGAATACTTTCTCCAAAACGAACCTGTATCGTTTCTCCCCGGGATTCTCTTTGATATATTTGGCCATCATGTCCAATGCTTCCTGCTTGCCGTTGGGCTCCAGGCGTTCTCCCATGGGTGCGTACTCAAAACCCACAGGAATGGTCACGTGGACGTGGCTGTCGATGATGCCGGGCATGATGAACTTGCCGCCGAGGTCGGTGACGGGGCCATCAAAGTCCTTCAGGCCGGCCTCGTCGCCAACATAGACGAATTTGCCGTCTTTTACCACAAGAGCGGTGGCTTTGGGATTATTCTTGTCAGATGTGTAAATCTTTGCGTTTTTAATAATGTGGTCTGCTTTCATGGTTTCAGTGTATTAGTGGTTATTGTTGATTATTCTTTTGTTTCCTTTACAAAACAGGCCACCAGGCCATAGGTGATGGTGGGACGGATCCAGATTTCCACCAGCATGTAACTGGTGAATTCATCGGCGGGTTCCAGCATAATATCAATGTTATACAGCACGGCAATGAGCATATCCACGATGAAGATAGCCCACAGGTTGCCCTTGGTATAGCTCTTCCAGTCCTTGCGGGCATAGAAGAAGGTAAGCATGATGAGCAGCGCCACGGAAAGGACCAGGCAGGCCTTCTCGATGGGCTGAATGGCCAGATGGGGCGGGAAAAGGATGTCCCTGAGCAGAACCGCGACGCCCACGCAGAAAGTGCACCAGTAGTTGAACTGCTGCGTGGTAATGCGGCAGCCCAGGAAATACATCCACATCATTACCACACAGGCAATGTAGAACAGGTTGAGGACCAGTTCCGGCCAGGTGTTCTGCAGGCCGAAATGCCACACGCCGTATAGCATGATTCCCACAGAGAGTACTGCGGCCACGGCGGTAACCGCGATATTGAAGATGTCTGATTTGTTTTTGAATCTGATACTCATGGCTATTAGTGTTATTTATTGTCGTCAATCATATGCACGTCGCGCTGCGGGAACGGGATGGTGATGCCGTTCTCGGCCAGGATATTATAGATGAGTTCACGGCATCTGTACCTGAATTCAATCTGCTCCGGCACCAGCACTAACTGCTTCACCGCCACGTTCACGGAGCTGTCGCCAAAGTCGTCGAAGCGGATATTGATGCCATACGTGGGTTCAATGATATCCCGGCCGTAGGCATCTTTTGTCTTGAGCGCCTCCAAGCCTTTCTCCAGGGCTTCCCGCAGCCTGTTGAAGTCTGTACCATAGGCAACACCAACCCCTATAATGGTCATTTCGTAAGCATTATTACGGGTGAGGTTGGTGAAGTTCTTACCGAACAGGGAAGAGTTCAGGAAGGCCACCTGGGTACCGTTGATGGTTTCCACCATGGTGGTCTGGTAGTTGATGTCTACCACCTTGCCCCGGACGCCGTCACAGTCTATCCAGTCCCCTACCCGCAGTCGGCCACCCATAAGCTGGATGCCGTAGATGAAGTTGTTCAGGATATCCTTAAGAGCCAGACCTATACCGGCCGACAGACCGCCGGCGATCAGGCCCAGCGAGTCGGTGGGGATATGGAGCGTAATAATGAACAGGTCTATATACACAAACCAGACAAACACGCTGATGAGGCTGTTGCCCAGGGCCAGGTTGATCTCGTTGCCCCGCACCGTCTTCCGGTTGTTCTTCTTCATAAAACGACGGTACTTGTAGGTCTGCCACAGGGCGTGAATCGCCTTGTTCAGGTAACGGAACACGAAGAACAGCCCCGTCAGGAACAGGATGTCGTAAACGGATACACGGAATTCGCCCTGCCGGAAGAAAGGCTCTTCAAAGATGGTGCGATACAGGTCGTTGAATTCGAAGATGTGCAGCGCCCAGAAAACGCAGGCGGGAATGGAAATGAGCATGAGCAGCGGCAGCACCACATCCCGGATAAGATCGTAGAACCAGGTAGCGCCAAACAGGAGCTGATCCTTGGCCGGCCCGGTAACATAGGTAATCTTGGCCTTTTGGGCCGAAATCCGTTTGTCCAGACGCTTCTTCTTATAAAGGACCGTAAGATTCCACACAGAGGCGATGGCCAAGATGAGCGCCAGCTGGAAATACCACCACACCAGAATGATAAGTGCCAGGAAAACGTAACCGAAACAGCTGATAACCAGCGCAACGGCCGTAACAAGGAAAGAAACCCATCCAATTACCACATCGGTCTGGTCGGTCTTTCTGCTATGCCCTATATTGGCTGCCAGCTGCCAAATTGCCATCACCAGGAGCAGCGGCGGGAAGAAGAAATTCAAAAAAGCATTGGGCACAAACATCACCCGGCAACTGATTACCACCAGGGCTGTGAAAATGGTGGGCAGGTAAATCCGGACGCTGTATCTGAGCTTTGCGGGATCCAAGCGGATGATCAGGGCCGTGTTGATGGCCATGAGCAGCCAGATGAAGGTATGCGTGATGCTGATGCTCTTGCGCACTATATCGTCATCGGAAGCCTCATAGCTTAGTGCAAGGAACAGGATGCAGCCCAGCAGTAGTGCCAGGAAACGCCGCTGTTCCTTGGCCACCAGCTTGTCCACAGACTTCACAAAATGATAGAGAGGCATCAGGAGAAGGTACGACAGTCCCCAGATGACAAAGAACGCCACAAGATAAATGAGCAGCCAGTATAATCTTGCCGAGTTGGTCAGCTGATTGTCATTGGTTATTTCCTCGGTATTGTATTCAAATTTATCATCGGAAAACAGTTTCTGTATGAAAGAAAGGCTGTATTTTTCACCCATAGTCCGCCATGCCTCTTTCCAGTACTCGCCGGGATGGCTCAGGATGGTTTTCCAGGAGGTTTGTCCTTCCCTGAACACCATGTTTTCCAGGATAACATAATACTCTCGGGCATAGTCATACGATTCCTCCATGCGCAAGCGTGCTTCCCGGTAATGGGTGCTGTCGGCCATCACCATTTCACGCGTTTCGGCATACATCTTTAACAGTTCCGAGGCATACAGGAGGCAGGAGTCGCGGTCTATCTGACCGGCTTCGCTCAGGATGAATGCCGGAACGCGTTCCTCCTCGGCAAGGGTATCCTGCGCAGCATTGAAAGCCACAATGGCTTCCACCTGCTCATGCAATTCCCGCTGCAGGGCGCTGTCGTTTTGCAGTTCCTGCAAATCCTGCAAATCCTGCAGCTCCTGAGTCTCCTGCATTTCCTGCATTTCCTGCGTCAGGAGGCTCTCATTCTGCATCAGGTGAACGTCCAGCGAATCATTGTGGTAGGCCAGGCTGTCCGGCACAACTGCAACATCCCTTAACTCCGGAGGAAGCCGGCGAAGGGACTCGATGAGACGCGCATAGCGGTTAATCTCCACATCCAGAGTGGACACAATGCGGTCGTAAGGAGTGCGGTTTTTGTTGAAGTCGTTGTACTCCTGGGTAACCTTTTCAAGGGCATAACTGATGTCGAAGGTATAGTCCTGTTTCTGGGAATACAGCATCAGGGACAAGTCGTTGCACTTTTTTACAATGTCCACCATTTTCCGATGCTGCACCTCATACTTGCCTTCCATCTGTTCACGCGATTTGCTTATCTGCAAAAAGTCGTGATACAGTTCCCTGCGCAGATTGGAAAGCGTTGCATCCAGACCCAGTCCGGTAAAGACGGCCATGGCCGGCACCGCCACCAAAAGCAGCGCTGCCAAGATGCTGAGGAGTTTGCGTTTATTCATATCGAAGGGTTTTATTACCAAAATTTATATTTTCTTGTTGCTCCACTTTTTCCGGTGGATATACACTACGCACTGAATCCAGATACAGAGTGAATAGATGCCATCGGCCGTCCAGCACAGGGCTATGCTGGATTGAAGGATGCCGATGATGACGGTGCAATACACGGCATAGATGCCAAGGGCCACCGCGTCGAAGCGGAGGCACACACGCGTATCGCCCGTTCCCGCAACGGACTGCAGGTACACATTCCATGGCAGGGTAACAACCGTGCAGGCGCACATCACCCACAGCGTAGGAACGGAAGCGCTCACCAGGCTGGGAATGTCGGTAAACAGGCCGATGATAAAGTGCGGGCATAGGGCAAAAAACGCCAGCAGCGGCAACATGGTGACGGCACAGAGCAGAATCACCCGCCGGAGAACCGGAACTACACCTTCGGGATGCCCCTCGCCTATGATATTGCTCACCAGCGTGGCCGATGTAGAGGCGAAGGCCGCCGAGAAAACGAACGGGACCTCCGAGATACTCCTTACGATATTGGCAACGGCCAGCTGCTCCTCGCCCAAATGCTCTATAAATAGGAAGAACAGCAGCCATACGGAGACATTCAGCACATACTCCACCATCACCCAGGAGGCGGTAGAGAACAACTGCCTGAGTTCCTGCCACAGGGGTTTGACCATTTTCTGCAGGCCGTATTTCTTATCGGCCGTCAAGATGGCCCATGCCACAAAGAAGAGGAAAGAAATGCCTTCCGAGATGGTGGACGCCAGAGCGGCACCCTTGATGCCCATTTCCGGCGCGCCCAGGTGGCCGAAGATGAGCACCCAGTCCAGGAAAATGTTGCTCCCCACCAGCACAAGAGAATTCCAGGTGAGACTCTCCGTTTCCTTAATTCCAACGTAGAAAGCACGGAACAGCGCCGTCATAAAGGCAAAGGGCAGTCCCGGGATTCTCCAGTTCACATACACCACGGAAGCCTCAAATACGTTCTCCGACTTCAGGAGTCCCTTCAGAAGCGGCGGGGACAGTAAATAGGAAAGGGCCATGGTCACAAGGGCCAGGGCCACCAGGAACCAGACGCCCTGCCAGAAAACGCGGCCGATGGCACCGAAGCCTGTTCCGTTCTCGTACGCCTCCCCATTACGCCGGCCGATGATAATCTGGACTCCGATGGAGAAGCCGAATCCCAGCATATATAGGATGGTGAAATAAACGCCCGCGATGGCCGAGGCGCCCAGTTCAACCTCTCCCACGCGGCCCAGGAAGGCCGTGTCGGTCATGCCCAGCAGTTCCTCCATCACCAGGGCTACCAGGATGGGGAACGTGATCCTCCAGATGGTTTTGAAAGAGTAACGCTGCGGAAGCTTGTATGTGGAATTCGCGGCTTTCGTAGTAATAGTGTCTAATTATGGTTATTCAAACGAATAGTCATAGTTAGTCATTTTTCCTCGAAAGCACAATAAGGAAAAGGCTCCGGAATGCATGTTTTGCAAATTCTGAAACCTTTTTGCAAATTCTGAGAGTGAGAACTACTTTTCGGCGTTGCGCATCCACTGCGTAACGGTAGTCCCCATGTTCTGTTTGAACGTTGTACTGAAGGTGCTGTAACTGTGGAAACCGCTCTCGAAAGCCAGCTGCTGGGCGGTGAAAATCCGCTGCTGGGCCATCGCCTCATGATACAGACGGACGAAATGGCGGACGCGCAGTCCGTTGATGTAGGCGTTATACGTGAGCCCCTGCTGGGCGAAGTGCTGGCTAAGGTAGTAACGGTTTGTTCCTATGATCTGGGCAAGCTGCGACAAGGTAAGATCGTTCTGCAAATAGAGCTGCCCTTCCTCGCAACGCTTTTTCAAAAGGGGACCGATGTTGGCGGGAATGGCCGGCGCAGGCGCCTTCTGCACATCCTCCTCCGGTTCCGGCTCCAACGAGCTGCTTTCGCTAAGCTGCTGCAGGGTTTCCACCCGCCACAGTAGCAACGCCACAAGGATAATGCCGTCTATTTGAAGCAGATAAGCAAGGTATACGCGCGATTCCGAGGTAATGCTGTACATGACGAAAAACAGCAGGAAGACAGCCAGTATCAGAAAGCTCAGCCAAACCTCCTTGTGCTCTAGGTCTGCATAGTTGTCCCGCAGCCATCGGCGATAACTCCTGACGGCAAAAAACATATACAGCATGAACAGCGCATACAAAGAAATGACATAGATGGTCACAAGAGTAAACAGCGAGTCATTTCCCCGGATAATGCACAGGCTCATCAATACAAAAACAGGGATTAACAGCACCAGCACGGGCCAGACAATCCGATGCCGGTCCTGCAGCATAGACATCAGGACCCCCGCTATGGTAGGAAACAGCATAAGCATATCCAACGCACATACAATAATGTAAACGGTATGCGTAGGATGATAGACATAGAACAGCCAGAACAAGTGGCTTATCGCACTCACCACCAGGAAGGCAGCCGCCCATTGGCGCAGACGCACAGGCGACGTCACCTCCGGCGCAATGGCATTCCCCCGCCGCAGCAGCAAATAGAGCGCTGCCACAACGCTCAGCATAATAACGCCACCGTAAAGGAGGACAAAGACTGTGTCTTTAAGAATCTCTTGTGCTTCCATTTCGTGATGCTAAGTTAGAAAAAATAACGCAATTTTTGCAAATTCTGAAACCTTTTTGCAAATTCTAAGAGTGTTTATTACCCCGCCGCGAATACACAGAATCGCCATTCTGTGCGTTCTGTGTGTTCTGGTGGCCTGCATTTGGGCGAGAACGGGCGTTTCCCTTGCCGCGAATCCTTCAAATCGGCCTTTCACCGCATTCTACGTGTCAACACGGCAACGTTTAACGTGCCAGTTTGTCCAGATGCAAAATGTAACTAACTGCATTACAGCTATTTAGCAGTTTCCCGGTGCAATTAAATTTGCACCGGGAAACCGTTAAGCCACTAAATATCAGTCACTTTCATTCCGCAGGGGTAAAAAGCGCTCTGCAGAGCGCCGGCCGGGCCGTGTCTTTGCGCAGCAAAGATGGAAAGGCGAAAAGGCCGCAGGGGGATAATAGGGGGGCAGCGCCCCCCTGAAAGGTGGAGGTGAGCGGACTCGAACCGCTGTCCAAACGCCGCACCAGGCAGCTTTCTACATGCTTATCCGTCCTTTGGTTTTTGTGCTGTCCCTGCCGGATGGCGGGCGAAGACAGCCTTAGCCTTTAAATCTTAGCCGGCTTTAAAGGCGTCTGCCGGAGCAGCCTCAAATGGATGATACCCCTTGACCGGCCCTTAAGAGGCGGAAGCGCCGAGGGATACTCGTCGGCCCCGCAGCCTTGGCGGGACGGATTAAGCTAATTTGCTTGGCAAATTAAGCAGCGAGTGCGTAGTTGTTGTTGGCAACTGATTTTGTGGAATCTGCGTTTTACGGGACAGGTTCCGAGGCCCGGCATGCTTACTGTCCGACATCAGCGCTGTCAAAACCAAAACACCCCCGTCGAATAGAACTGCAAAGTTAATAAAAAAAACACTATCTTTACAACATGATAGAACGCAAAATGAACGGGTGGCTGGCACTGAGCCCACTGCTGGTCTTTCTCTGTATATATGTTATTACCGCGCTGATAGCCAGGGACTTCTATAAGGTACCGGTGGCGGCGGCCTTTATTATAGCGTCGGCCTATGCCCTGCTCATTACCCGCGGGGTGGAAAAGACCGACGACAAGATTGCCATCTTCTCCCAGGGGGCAGGCAACAAAAACGTGCTGCTGATGATCTGGATCTTTGTGCTGGCAGGCGCCTTTGCGGCTACGGCCAAGGATATCGGCGCCATAGATGCCACGGTAAACGCTACCCTGCGCATCCTGCCCGGAAAGCTCATTTACGCCGGCCTGTTCCTGGCTGCCTGCTTCATTTCCATGGCTATAGGCACCTCCGTGGGTACTATTGTAGCCTTAGTGCCCATTGCCACGGGTATTGCGGCCGAAACCGGCATCGGCATTCCTTTCATGACCGCCATCATCGTGGGCGGGGCCTTTTTCGGTGACAACCTGTCGTTCATTTCCGACACCACCGTGGCCGCCACCAAAAGCCAGGGCTGCTCCATGCGGGATAAGTTCCGGGCCAATCTGTGGATAGCCGCCCCGGCAGCCATTCTGGTTACCATCCTC
>Ga0265300_10005214_pt1 | contig 10116 bp, 7 predicted proteins | sample AusTroGonzalo_MG_FD_193482 | JGI IMG/M metagenome (GOLD analysis project Ga0265300, IMG submission 193482) | Bovine rumen microbial communities from tropical cattle in Woodstock, Queensland, Australia - Gonzalo_03 | ecosystem: Host-associated > Mammals > Digestive system > Stomach > Rumen ... | reverse complement strand
CTATCAATGCTGCAAATGTAGGTCCTATGACTCAGGAAGAGTGTCTGAACACTACCACCGGTTTCAATGTAACCAGTCCTTGGATGTGGGGTGCCCAGCAGACTACAGAGGATGATGTCGTACAGACAGGTATCATCAACTGGACATCACATGTGAGTGATGAGAGTACATTTGGTTATTGCGGTCCTTCAACAGGTCTATACAATGTGGCTGATGTAAACTTCTACAACCGTATTAGCAACACTGACTTCCGCAAGTTGGAATTCAAGGCTCCCGAGGGTTCTCCTCTTGCTGATAAGGTGTCTTACTGTAATAAGGTATATGCTGCTGACATGGATGATTACACAATGGTTAAGTTCCGCCCAGGTGATGGAAATGCCGACGACTATATGACAGGTTCTGCTACAGCATATCCTATTATGCGTGTGGAGGAAATGTACTTCATTGAAGCAGAGGCTGCCGCTCATCAGAGTGATGCTAAGGGTCAGGAACTTGTTAACACCTTTATGGCTCAGTATCGTGACCCGAACTATAATACGACGAAGACTGGTGCAGAGTTGATTGAGGAGATTGTGTTCCAAAAGCGTGTAGAATTAGTTGGTGAAGGTCAGTCGTTCTTTGATATCAAGCGTCTGAATTATCCTGTTACCCGTGGTTATGAGGGTACAAACTTCATTGCTACTGCTCGTTTCAATACCACAACACGTCCTGCTTGGATGAACATCGTAATGGTTCGTACCGAGAAGAATAATAATCCTGCAGTAGACGGTTGGAACAATCCTGATCCTTCAGATGTTTACAAAGTCTGGACAGGCAAATAATAGTAATATCATAAAAGAAAAGCAATTATGAAGAAATTATTTAAATATACATACGTTGCTCTGGCAGGCATGATGGCTCTGGCTTTGGCATCTTGTGTGGATAAATATGAATATGACGGTGTAGGCGAGAATGATCCTGGTGCTTTCATTTCTGCTAACGCCACGCAGATAAAGTATGCTGCAGAGGATGCTCAGATACTGAACTTCGTCCTTCAGCGTACAAATCCTGAGTCTGCAGAGGATATCGCTCTGACTTGCGATAATAGCAAGTTCCAGGTTCCTTCATCAGTTACCTTTGCTGCTGGTGAGGCTAAGAAGACTGTTTCTGTACCATTCAGCATTCTTGGAGGTACAACAGAAGAAGTCACAATTTCTGTCGCTCCTCAGAGTGCAACAGTATACGGTGTCGGTGAAATGAAATTCACTATTACACGTGACTTTGTATGGGAGTATCTTGGCGAGGGAGTGTACACTGCATGGTTGTTTGGTGAGAGTTGGCCTCAGAAAGTCTATCGTGGTGAGGGTACTCAACTCTATAAACTCACTGACTGTATTGCTGAGGGTTATGACATCGAGTTCGAATTGACAGAAGACGGTCAGCATTTGGCTAAGCCTATTGCTACTCAGGAGACGGGTTTTGTAGATGCTAGTTATGGTATGATATCTTTGACCAATGGTCTTGATGAAAACAATAACCCATTTGATATTGCTCGTGAGGACAACATCATCTACCTGCCTATGAAATACATCGTCAGTGCAGGTTCATTTGGAACAAATTATGACTCTATAGAACTTCCTGAATAAGGCTTGTTCGTGTTTTTTCAAGGCCGTGCCGGCGACATTATCCTCGGCACGGCCTTTCTAACTTAAAAATATAGTAGAAATTTATGAAACTGAAAGCAACCATCATCCTCGCATTTTTACTGGCAACTATTTGTTCGTCAGCAACCAAAAGAACTGCTGCAGAAAAAAGAATGGTGGCAGAACAATATATCGGTACGCATTCTACTCGTACAGCCTCTATCAATTTGCGTACGATAGTAGAGAATGAAATGCTGACGATGATAGGTTCTGAAGATAATGGTTTTGTCATCGTGCCTAATGACGATGTATTCCCTCCTGTCATCGGCTACTCACGAGAAGCATTCTCGTCAGATATGCCTTCAGGTCTTAACTGGTATCTGGATGCCGCAGAAGAGTCCATGAAAGAAATTCTTGCAAGTGATGTGCGATATAAAACCATTGCTCCACCATCAGATTTTCCTGAGTCATTAGATCCTTTTCTGACATCCACATGGGATCAAGGTAATCCCTACAACAAGTTATGTCCTGGCGGTAATGGGACATCGTCTAGACTCTATCCTACTGGCTGTGTGGCTACTGCTTTGGCACAAATTATGTATTATCATAAATATCCCGAAGTAGGTATCGGCGATCATCAGTATTCATTCAAACCCCAGTCGGGTGTAGGTAAGATTATTTATGCCAATTTTGGTGAGACTCACTATGATTGGGATAATATGATTGATGACTATTCAAAGGGATATACTGACGAACAGGCTAACGCTGTAGCGACATTAATGTTGCACTGCGGTGTTGCTGTAGAAATGGGATATACTCCTTCTGGAAGTGGATCGTATGGTCAGGAGGCTTGTCTTGGTATAAAGAAATTCTTCGGTTATAACAAGAATGCTCGATTGTATACTCGTGACTATTATTCTGCAGAATTGTGGATGGAGATGATTTTCAAAGAACTGAATCTCAAACAACCCATTTATTATAATGGTGTCAGTGAAGGTAGTGGCGGTCATGCTTTTGTCATCGATGGATATGATAAAGATGGATTTGTTCACGTAAATTGGGGATGGGGTGGCAAGTCTGATGGATTCTTTGATATTGCATTGCTTAATCCATCAGGTAGCAGTTTCTCAAAAAGCCAGGGTATGATACTAGGAATGTGCAAACCTGATGTTGACATACCATATGAGTCTCAAGTGGTAGCAAGTGAATTGGGTTTCATTTTTTCTGGAACAAGCACAAAAAGAGTGACTATAAGTGGTACTATTTATAATGCGGCAGCAGAGAAGTTTTATGGTACTATCGCTTGTGTCCTCGAGAACAGTGAAAATACGATTGTCCTAAAGACAGAAGAAAATCTGACACTCCAACCTATTACTGGCGGACAATGGTTTACTACAAACTTGTCTCTGAAAAGTAATAATCTCTCATCAATTCCTGATGGTACATACCGTCTTTTTGTTGGTTCAAAGACTGCCGATGATACGAGATGGCAATTAGTACGTCCCAAGGAAGGTGAAATATGCAGTTATATTGTCGTAAAGAATGGTGACGATGTTACATGGACAGAAAGTAGAGATGACATGTGGACATCTGAAACCACCGGGATATCGCCTGTCATAATGAAGTCACAGGATAATTCTAACATCTACGATCTTCAGGGACATAGCAAAGGTAAGGATCTTGCTCCTCTCCGTAAAGGTATTTATATCATAGGCGGAAAGAAAGTAGTGAAATAATCTACATTGCTAAAAATACATAAATATCAGCCGGAGTTGGTGAGACTTCGGCTGATATTGTCTATATTTGCAGTTGATGAAAAGAATACAGTTTGTTTTTACCATAGGGTTGTTGATGGCGGTGCTGTTGATAGCCAGTTGTTCGGAGGATGAGGCAAACAGCATCACCCTGACTACTACAGGGACGACGGAACTTTATTCGGTTACTAATCAGAGTGCCGACATCAAGTTCAAGGCAAGCAGTTCGTGGAAGGCAAGTAGTGGGGCCAACTGGCTGACTGTTTCACCTAAGAGTGGTGAGGCGGGTAACCATGTTATTACCGTTGCAACTACTGCCACCAACCGCACGGGCAGTTCCCGGGTATCGAATGTGACCATTGAGTCGGGTGGCACACAGAAGACTATCTCCGTGAAGCAGCGTGGCGAATATGCCATCTTCGACAGAGACGAATTAAATGTGCCTTCGGAAGGAGGCACCTACAGAGTGGACTTCCGGACGAATTTGGAAGACGATCAGTTGCATATCTATGCAAGCGTTAGTCTGGAAGATTGGCTCAAGGACACGGAGTCTGATGCCCGTACCAGAGCAGAGTATAAGGGTTATCTCTACCCGATGCGCCTCTTGCCGAACGAATCGACAAACGCCCGTGATGGCGCGCTGTTTTTTGCGATGCTGGATAATGCGGGCACTCCCATCTTGCTCGACACCTTGTTTATTTATCAGGAGGGCAGAGACCTTGGCTATATGTCAAGCGACTATTCCGAAGACGGAAAGGTGAAACTCCTCAACAAGGCTACTGAGGGAAAAGGTATTCCTATTGTGCTGATGGGCGACGGATTCGTTGATCAGGAGATTGCCGACAGTACTTATTCTAAGGTAATGAATCAGGCGATGGACAATCTCTTCAGCGAGGAGCCTATCAAGTCGTTACGTGACTACTTTAATGTCTATCAGGTGACGGCTGTTTCCCCTCGCAACCATTTCGAAGGTATCTCCTCAACAGCCTTCGGTACGGTGCCCGATCGTCAGACAATGGGTATCGAGGTGGATGCCGGTGCGGTGATGAAATATGTCAAGAAGGTAGAGGGCATCGACTCCTTGAATACCTTGGCAGTGGTTATCTTGAATACCAACATCAACCGTGGTGTTACCTATATGATGGGCAGCAACAAACAGGAATATAATTACGCCATCGCACTCTGTCCTGTCATCGATAGCCTGAAAAGTGAGATATTCCGACAGGTGCTGACGCATGAGGCTGTTGGTCATGGCTTTGCCAAACTGGCTGACGAGTATGTACGCTCCACGGAAGGTTCTGCCACCGACGAGGACATCAAACGCCTGAAGGAATTGCATGAGAAATGGGCATGGTTTATGAATGTCGATTCGGAAAGGGATTCCGCGAAGGTCATTTGGACTAAATTCATCTATGACCCGGAGTTTGCCAATGAGCAGATTAGCACGTATGAAGGTGGTTATACCTTCTATAAAGGTGTGTACCGTCCGACACAAGAGAGCATGATGCGATCCAATAATGCCCCCTTCAATGCTCCCAGTCGTCAGGCAATATATAATAAGGTAATGAAGTTGGGACTTGGCAAGACCCCGTCCTACGAGGAGTTTGTGGCTTTCGACCAGCAGCATAAACCCTCGGTATGGACTTATCAGTCGCGAACACGACAGGGTGGGGAAGTTCCTTGGCGGCCTGCACCACCGAGGATTATCTGGAAAGACTGGTAATCCTTATCGCTTTTGCTGAAAGAAATCTTGCATTAACTGGCGGCACTCGGCTTCGAGTATGCCGCCAGTTATCGTTGCCTTGGGGTGCATGGCGTTAGGGGCATACGCGTGATAGCCCCGTTTCTCGTCGGGGCAACCGAAGACAATGCGGGGAATCTGTGCCCAGCCAATGGCACCGGCACACATCACACAAGGTTCCACTGTGACGTAGAGCGTACATTCTGTCAGGTATTTGCCGCCCAGAAGGTTGGCGGCAGAGGTGATGGCCTGCATCTCGGCATGGGCCGTCACGTCGCAGAGCGTCTCCGTCAGGTTGTGGGCACGGGCGATGATACGGTCCTTGCACACCACCACCGCTCCGATGGGTATTTCCCCCTCCTGATATGCCAACCGCGCCTCGTCGAGGGCCCGCTGCATATAGAACTCGTCTTTCTTCTGTTGGTCTTGTTCAATCATGGTGCAAAGGTAATAAATAAGCACCATGATACTCCACGTGTTTTAGTTAATTATATATAAAAACATGATACAGATAAATTAAGTTTAAAAAATAAACACTATATTTGTACCATCAATAACCGTAGTGTATGACTACTGACGAACTCGATATCATAGCACGTACCCGCAGTGAGGTATACGGTCATAGCGTACCGACGGGCGAGAACCTCTTCTTGGTTTGGGGCTATCCGACGGCCTTCTTCCTCATCATGGAGTTCCTTGCACTCATGCTCTGGCATGAGAACTGGTGCAAGTGGATATGGATGGGCATCCCCTTGGTGGGGGCACCATTGATGATCCATTTCCTGCGTAAGGACTACGACCGCACGGGCAACCGCTCGCTGGATGCGAAAGTCATCCTCTATATGTGGATCTTCGTGGGCTTCGTGAGTTGCATTGGCGGAGCCACGATGGGCTTCGCGGGTGCTTTCGAGATGCTCTACTGCACGTTCCAGGGATTGCTCGTCGGCTTCGGCTGTTTCCTCACGGGTGTCATCCTGCGTTTCCGTCCAAAGACGGTGTGCGGCATCGTGGGTACGGCACTCTCCTTCGTCAGTCTCTTCTTCCAGGGCGACCTCTGGCCGTGGCAACTGCTCATCACAGCCCTTGTCACTGTCATCACCCTCATCATCCCTGGTCATATGTTCAACAAATACGTTAAGAATTATGGCGTTTAAGTTTCCCGTTATCAACCCGTTGCTGCACAACGAACTGCGGCTGAAAATCATGGTGGCCCTCGACAGTCTGGAGAGTGCCAACTTCATGTACCTGTGTGAGATCACCGGTGCCACACGCGGCAACTTGAGCATACAGATCAAGACCCTTCAGGAGGCCGGCTACATACAGATGGACAAGAGTGGCAGCGGGCCTGCCGCCCGCTCCGTGTGCCGCATCACCCGTAAGGGTATGGAAGCCCTCCGTGCCTATGAGCAGGGGCTGCGCCGTCTCTTTGCCGAGGGCGTACCCACCCAAAAAGATACCCCCCCCAAGTCGGGAACATTAATATAAACGTTGAGTATTCAATTTATTATTAACTAAAATATTACGCTTATGAAAACAAAACTTACGAAACTGATGTGCGCCCTGTTCGCTGCAATGGTGTGCACGAGTGTGAACGCCCAAGAGACCAGCGGTTCTTGCGGCTCTCCTAATGCAGCCGACGTACAGTGGTCGTATGACAACGGTACTCTGACCTTCACGGGTACGGGTGCCATGAATATGTATTCGGAGGATATGCCTCAGGCTCCCTGGTGGAATGATTATTTCGAAACCACAACGACTGTGGTTGTCGGAGAGGGTATCACCACGATTCCACACTGGGGTTTTGCTATGTTTGAAAACCTCACCTCCGTCACACTGCCAAGTACGCTGACAACTATCGGAAAAGCAGCATTGGAGGAATGTGCCTTCACCACGATTGACCTGCCTGAGGGCTTGACGACCATTGGCGACTATGCCTTCCAGATAGGCAAACTGACGACAGTAACTATTCCGAGTACAATAACCTATATCGGTGAGGTTGCTTTCCAGGCAATGGAAACTCTGACATCGGTCACGTTTCTGAACGCCGATCCCACGACAATAACGTTTGGTGAGAATGTTTTCCAGGCATGTGACAATCTCACTGCCATCAACGTTCCTGCCGGCAAGGTGGACGCTTATAAAGCCGCACTGCCCGACTATGCCGCACTGATTGTCGAAGACGGCGCTCCTTCACCTGCCACCAGCGGTTCGTGCGGAACTAACGCCACTTGGTCGTACAACAATGGCATCATGACCATCGGCGGTTCTGGAGCCATGACCGACTATTCAAGCACGATGACAGATATCCCATGGATAGCTTATCAAGAGAGCATCACCAGGGTTGTTATCGGCGACGAGATAACCCATGTTGGCGACTGGGCATTCCAAGGATGTACTGCGTTGAACAGTGTTACCATCGGCGAGAACGTTACGTCAATTGGTAAAGGTTCGTTCGACAATTGCACGAACGATGGTTTCACAGTCCTGACCATCCCCAACAGTGTGCAGACCATCGGTATCGACGCTTTCTCGAATAACCACCTGAAGTATGTATGTTTTGGCAGTGGTTTGACTTCCATCGGCATGGAGGCATTCATGGTGTGCCAGGACCTGGAGGCTATCGGAGTATATGCAAGCACACCGCCGACACTTGGAATGGAAGCATTTATGGCATGCAACGCCCTTGCGAGCATTTATGTACCTTCTGCCAAGATTACCGATTACACCACGGCCAGCGGATGGAGCGACTACGCTGCGATGATCAAGAGTCCCAGCGGCGAATGTGGCACCGATGCCACTTGGTCGTTTGAAATGGCTACGGGAACACTGACCATTGAGGGAACAGGCGTCATTGACGATTTCTCTGGTTGGGATAGTACTCAGGATAATGACAGTCGGGCGTTCAACCCATTCAATGCTGATTGGTATCCTTACGGTATTAAGAGTGTCGTGATTGGCGAAGGCATCACGGAGATACCTGGTAGTGCCTTCTACATGGAAGTCGGTATCACCGATGTCACCCTGCCCAGTACGCTGACCGCCATCGGCATGGATGCCTTCGGCGAGTGCGAGAACATTGAGACGATTACTTGTGATGCTACCACTCCGCCGACACTTGCCGATGATGGCAATGAGTCATACGTGTTCTACGGTATGGATGCTGAATGGAATGTTGTTCCTATTTCCACCATCACCGCCATTAACGTTCCCGCTGCCAGCGTCGATACCTATAAGGCTGCCGCCGGCTGGAGCGACTACGCTGACAAGATTGTGGCACAGGGCGGTGCACCTGAGCCTACTACCACCACAACCTTCACCTATACCGCTACGGAACAGGTGACAAAGTTCGATACCTATGCTAACTTTACGGGAGCCATTGGCATAAAGTCACACACGTTTGCCGATGGCGCAGGAACTGTTGTCTATGAAGGAACCGTAACAGGGTTGGATTTTAAGGCTCTGAATGCTACAAATCTGACGGCTATTACAATCCCAGAGAGCGTGACAATATTAGGTGAGCGGGCTTTCACTGATTGCTCAAAATTAACCAGCATCACCTTCGACGGTACACCGGCAATCGAGACCATTGGTGACTATGCCTTTGCTGGTTGCAAGGCTCTGACTGCATTCGATATGCCTAGTACCGTGACAGTACTTGGTAGCAGTGCTTTCTCAAATAATAAAGAACTGACTGCCATTACAATTCCAGAGGGCGTGACAACCATCGGTGAATATACTTTCAGAGGTTGCGAGAAGTTGGAGACCGTCACCTTTGCTGGTACACCGACGGTGACGACCCTCGGAAGTTCTGCCTTCAGCGGTTGCAAAGTCTTGGCTGCTATCGCCATTCCTGCCACTGTAGAAACGATTGGTGATGGTACTTTCACTGGATGTACGGCTCTTGCTTCCGTCACGTTCCCGGGAACATCGGTTCTTACAACCATTGGCACAAGTGCTTTTAGTAGTTGTCCAAGTCTGACTACCATCACTCTGCCGGAGAGCGTGACAACGCTTGGTGCAATCCAGACAGTGGGAGATGAAACCTATTATAATAACTCCGTCTTCTGGGGTTCTGGACTGACTTCATTCGTCCTTCCGAAGAATGTCACCACGATCTATGGCGGCGGCATGCTTGCCAACTGCCCGATAACATCGCTGACTGTTGATCCTGCAAACACTACGTATGATGATCGTGGCAGCAATGCCATCTTCGAGACGGCTACAGACAAGTTGGTGGAAGGCTGCGTCGCCACCACAGTGCCAGATGGAACTAAGGTCATCGGCCGTGAAGCCTTCTTCGCTGAGAAACAGCCGTTTACTATTACTCTGCCTGAGAGTGTTACCACCATCGAAGAACGCGCCTTCCACTATGCTACGGGTCTGACAGATATCAACATCCCGTCCGGCGTGACAGAGATTCCCGATGAGACTTTTGCGCAGTGTAACTTCACTGAACTTGTCATCCCCGACGGCGTGACCTCTATAGGAAAGATGGCCTTCATGATGTGTATGAGCCTGAAGACCATTACCCTTGGCAGTGGTCTAACCACCATTGACGAATGGGCCTTTGAAATGTGTCCGAACGTGACAGATGTCTATTGTTGTGCTGCCCCATTTACGACTTGGGACGGTGAAGGCTTCGCTGAGGAGAAGGCCACCAAGTTCCATGTGGCAGATGATGACCTTACGGCCTGGACGACAAAGTTCCCCGATGCCAATGTTACCTTCGTAACCGACCTTCCCACTGGCATAAAGGACATCAGTAACCGTCAGGTTGAAGGTGCCCGCTACAACCTCAGTGGCCAGCGTGTGAGTGATGGCTATAAGGGCATTGTCATCATGAATGGCAGAAAGGTCCTCACCAAGTAAGCCCTATAACTATCGTTAAAGAGAATCGCTATCATCCACTGGTAGCGATTCTTTTTGCATACATATCGTTCGTACATCGTTTCTGTGTAGATTATCCCAAAGCAGGGATGATATGCCTTGAATCCGGGAC
>Ga0265300_10005212_pt1 | contig 10116 bp, 5 predicted proteins | sample AusTroGonzalo_MG_FD_193482 | JGI IMG/M metagenome (GOLD analysis project Ga0265300, IMG submission 193482) | Bovine rumen microbial communities from tropical cattle in Woodstock, Queensland, Australia - Gonzalo_03 | ecosystem: Host-associated > Mammals > Digestive system > Stomach > Rumen ... | reverse complement strand
AAGTTACCCGTTTCGTGAACAATCTTATGCTGCAGGGAAAGAAGAGTATCGCGTATTCAATCTTTTATGATGCCATCGACATGGTGGGCGAGAAGATGAAAGATTCTGACAAGGCTCCTCTCGATATTTGGAAGACCGCCCTCGAGAACGTGACCCCTCAGATTGAGGTTAAGTCCCGCAGAATCGGTGGTGCAAACTTCCAGGTGCCGACCGAGTTGCGTCCGGAACGGAAAGTCTCCGTGGCCATGAAGAACCTGATTCAGTTCGCCCGCAAGCGTTCCGGTCACTCGATGGCAGAAAAACTTTGCGCCGAGATTGTGGCTGCCTACAATAGTGAAGGCGGCGCATTCAAGCGTAAGGAAGACATGCACAGAATGGCAGAAGCCAACAAGGCATTTGCACATTTCCGTTTCTAATCACTGCATGCTAAATGGCAAAGAGAGATCTTAAATTCACACGCAACATCGGCATCATGGCTCACATCGATGCCGGTAAGACCACTACGTCCGAGCGCATCCTCTACTATACCGGAAAAACCCATAAGATTGGCGAGGTACACGAAGGAGCAGCCACCATGGACTGGATGGTCCAGGAGCAGGAGCGCGGTATCACCATCACTTCTGCTGCTACCACCGCATTCTGGCACTACAACGGTGACACCTATCAGATCAACCTTATCGATACTCCCGGACACGTGGACTTCACCGTAGAGGTGGAGCGCAGCCTGCGCGTACTGGACGGCACGGTGGCTACTTTCTGCGCTGTGGGCCGTGTACAGCCTCAGAGCGAGACTGTCTGGCGCCAGGCCGACAAGTACGGCGTGCCTAAGATCGCGTATGTGAACAAGATGGACCGCGTAGGTGCCGATTTCCTGGCCTGCGTGGAAGAAATCAAGAACAAGCTGGGCGCCACCGCCGTTCCCATCTGCCTGCCCATCGGTGCCGAAGACAAGTTCGAGGGCATCGTGGACCTCATCGACATGAAGGCCATCTTCTACAACAGCTCGGAGGAGCTCGTCAACTATCACGAGGGCGAGATTCCGGCCGATCTCAAGGGAGAAGCCGCCCGCTGGAGGGATATCCTTCTGGAGGCTGCCGCCGAGTGCGATGAGAACCTGATGGAGAAGTACTTCGAGGATCCCGACTCCCTTACCAAGGAGGAAATCATCGCCGCTATCCGCAAGGGCTGCATCTCCATGCAGATTGTCCCTGCCTGCTGCGGTTCTTCCTTCAAGAACAAGGGTGTGCAGTTCCTCCTGGATGCCGTTATGCGGTATCTGCCTTCTCCGCTGGATAAGGGCGCTGTAACGGGTACGGACCCTCGCAACGGCGACGAAATCGAGCGCAAACCTTCGGCCGATGAGCCCTTCTGCGCTCTGGTGTTCAAGATTGCCACGGACCCGTTCGTGGGCCGTCTGGCTTTCCTGCGCGCCTATTCCGGTCGCCTGGATGCCGGTTCCTACGTATATAATACGCGCACCGGCAAGAAGGAACGGGTAGCCCGTCTGTACCAGATGCACTCCAACCACCAGAACCCCATCGAGTTCGTGGAGGCCGGCGACATCTGCGCAGCCGTAGGTTTCAAGGACCTTCGCACCGGCGACACCGTTTGTCTTGAAGAAAAGCCCATCACCCTGGAAACCATGGAGTTCCCGGATCCGGTTATCGGCATTGCCGTGGAGCCCAAAACCCAGAAGGACCTGGACAAGCTGGGAATCGCCCTGGCCAAGCTGGCCGAGGAAGACCCCACCTTCACCGTGAAGTCCGATGTGGAGACCGGCCAGACCGTTATCAGCGGTATGGGCGAGCTGCACCTGGATATCATCGTGGACCGTCTGCGCCGCGAATTCGGCGTGGATATCAACCAGGGCGCCCCGCAGGTGAACTACAAGGAGAGCATCACCTCCAGCTTCCAGCTGCGTGAGGTCTTCAAGAAGCAGACCGGCGGTCGCGGTAAGTTCGCAGACATCATCGTCAACATCTCTCCTGCCGACGAAGGCACTATGGGTCTTCAGTTCATCAATTCGGTCAAGGGCGGCAACATCCCCAAGGAATTCATCCCGTCCATCGAAAAGGGCTTCCAGTCCGCGATGGCCAACGGCGTTCTCGCCGGTTACGAGGTGCCTTCCCTCAAGGTGGAAGTCCTGGACGGCAGCTACCATCCGGTGGATTCCGATCAGCTCTCCTTCGAGCTGGCGGCCCGCATGGCCTTCCGTCACGCCTGTCCCAAGTGTCATCCGGTACTCCTCGAGCCCATCATGAGCCTGGAGGTGGTTACCCCGGAAGACTACATGGGTGACATCGTGGGCGACCTCAACCGTCGCCGCGGCCAGATTGTTGCCATGGACTCTACCGCCAACGGAGCACGCATCGTCAAGGCTTTTGTCCCGCTTTCCGAGCAGTTTGGTTACGTAACCGTGCTGCGTACGCTGTCCTCCGGACGCGCCACCAGCACCATGACGTTCGACCACTACGCCGAGGTCCCGGCCAACCTGGCCAAGGACATCATCGAGAAGAGCGGCTACAGAGTGTCCTCCGACGACGAGTAAAATTTAGCAAAAGTTAAAAAGTAATTGATATGAGCCAGAAAATCAGAATCAAGCTGAAATCTTTCGATCACATGCTGGTAGACAAGTCTGCCGCCAAGATCGTCGACACAGTGAAGGCAACGGGTGCAAAGGTTGTGGGTCCCATTCCTCTTCCTACCAACAAGAAGATCTTCACTGTGAACCGCTCCACCTTCGTTAACAAGAAGAGCCGCGAGCAGTTCGAGCTGGACTCCTACGTTCGTCTGATCGACATCGACGAGTCCAACGCCAAGACCGTAGACGCCCTCATGAAGCTCGAGCTTCCTTCCGGCGTTGAGGTTGAGATCAAGGTCTGAGGTTAAAACTCAGTTTATAAGCAAAGCAGCTTGTTCGCAAGCTGCTTTCTTGGCCCCATAGCTCAGCGGTTAGAGCAGCGGACTCATAATCCGTGGGTCGCAGGTTCAAATCCTGCTGGGGCCACAAAAAAGCCTGCGAAATCACTTCGCAGGCTTTTTTGGGCCCCCATTTCATTCACGTTACCCCCACCCGAAACCCCTCCCCTCGGGGGAGGGACTTAACAGGTGCTTGGCGGCAAAAGACACGGCCCGGCCGGGCGCCTGCAGGCGCCATGTTACTATAAGCCAGCGATTCGCTAGCTTTTTTCGTCCTTCACGGTTCATTCAAGTTTGGGTTGATTGTCAGATGTGGTATTGTTTAAAAAATAAACTTTAATTATATTTGTGGATAGAACACTAAAGACCACAGATATGAAACACTCTAAACTTGCAGCTCCCGCCAAGAGATTCCCTTCTCTGCTGGGTATCCTGATGATCATCGCTTCTTGCGGAGAAACATCGGAATGTAAAAGAAACGGTTTGGATTACAAATCCACCACCAATGAAATTGTCTGCCAGAATTCTCCGCAGGAACTGGGGCAGGATGGAACGGCCGTCCTCACATTCTATTGCTACTGGAATTGGGAAGCCGTATCGAATGGCAGTATCGGCAACTCGTACGAAAGGGGGGCAGAGGTGACATTCACTGCAACAGGCGGCACCTGTACGTCAAGCGCCATCTCGGATGAAAAAGGCGTGGTTACCTGTGTCTTCACTGCTACGGATCCGGCCAACTTCAAAGGCGGAACGGTAACTGCGAGCCTGCGGGTATTCTCTCATTCAATGGACGGAAGATATGACGATATGAATACCTACCGTACCGCCGTGGGAGAGATCTTGCCGCCTTCACGTCCCATAAAGGGCAAAGCCAAACCGAAGATCAGGGTCATCGGCGAAGAGAAACCGGTAGTGGGCGAGGACGGGAAGAGTAAGATTATCTTTGAAGTGTCGGAACGCATTGAAGGTGAGACGGCCGACCGCCTGGTAGGAGGCGCCGAAGTGAAGTTTGATAACAGCAGGCCGGACCAGGCTACGCTTTCACAGGAAAAAGCCACCACCGACGAAAAGGGACAGGTGAGTGTTGAACTGCAGGTAAAGGATGCCGACAATTTTGAAGGGGCCGACGTTACTGCAAAGGCCGAAGTGAAATATGCCGACGGAAGCACCGAGGTGGAAACCAAGGTCTCTGTCCAACCTTCCAACACCTCGCATTATACCCTTACCTGTGTGAATTCTCCGCAGACCGTTGATGCAACTACGAAACAAGCCACGCTCTGGTTCATGCTCATGGAGAAGACAGGTACTGAGACCAAACCCGTGGAACATGCTACTCTCGATTTTACTACAAATGAAGGTGAAGTCTGGGCATCATCCATGACCATGTGGACAAATGATGAAGGCCAGATGGCGGCCACATTTAAAACCGACGACATCCTTAATTTTGTAGAAGCCACCATTACGGCCACTTTTGAAAAGGACGGGAAAACCTGTAGCGCCCAAGGTGTGGTTAAAGGCCTTGAATGGACTTATTCCCTCGTATGCACCAATTCCGGCCAGGCAATAGATGAAACGGGCAAAGCGACGCTCAGTTTCGAACTCAAGGCCGATGCCAAAGATGCGAACAGTAAGGAGATTAGCCTGGGAGTCCCTTCAGCCAGCGTTGCCTTTACCGCTACGGGCGGCAGCGTGAGTCCGGCTTCCGGCACAACCGACGCTGCCGGAAAGGTGAACGCAGTATTCCAGGCCAGCGAACCGGACACCTTTGAAGAAGGCACGGTTACGGGCTCCTACACCAAGGGAGACAAGTCTGCAACGGGTGTGGGTACCGTTGTGGGGATGCCAAAGGACGAACCGCAGGACGAGGGCCTGAAGAAAGCCCACAAGCTCGACGATAACGAGTATGTGGTTGAAGACACGAAGGTTAAAGTGGAGGATCTTCCTGAAGGGGAAGGCATGCGTGACTATATCCTTTATGGAGAAAAGAAAGACTATGATGGCGTAACCAAGGTCCATTTCCTGGAGTTCTGCAAGGAGCACCCTGTCTATGCCACCGTGGGCGGCGGCACCATCCACATCAGGCCGGATCAGCTTGGCAAGGAGATAGACATGCTTCAGGAAGATCCCAACGGACTGTGCTGGATGAATCTCTTCTCGCTTCAGGATGTGAACCAGGGGTATGACTCCCAGACCAACCCGGAAACCAGTTTCAGCGCTCCCAGCAGCCAGAATGACATGGCCATTGCCAAGTGTCTGCTCAAGCAAAACCCGGATGGCAGCCTCACGGGCCTGGCCTACTTCAAGAAGAAAGACGGCACGGAAGGCTATTTCAAGATGAAGGCCACCAGAAAAGCCAACTGGTAGGCGCTCACTTTCCCTGTTTTATCGGCAATCTTTTTCGTTTTTTTCGTATATTTGAAATCGGGAAAAAGATTGCCGATATTATTATGGAAAAGATAAAAGTGGACAAATGGGAGGTGCTGTTTTGGGTGGCTTTTGGTCTGCTGGTGGTGGTGCTGGCAGCTTGGATTCTTTTGGAGATAGGACGGAATTCCATTGTGGAAAGCGTTCCCGTGCAGGAGGAGGCCGATCCGGACGTCCAGTTGGTGGCCGAAACGCCCAAGCCGCTGAATCATTACGAGCTGAAGGGCTCTGTAGCCGCCGGTGGTTATACGGAATATGTTCCCAGCAGCGACTATCAGATGGTGGCGGACGAGACGGGCGTTACCTTCCTTTCCAAAGGCGGCCAGAAACTGCTCCGTTGTAATGTGCTGGAGCACCTGGAAGCCCGCTGGCCGGATCCCAACGACCCTGCGCTGCTCCGCTACCGCACCGTATATGAAGACTGGGGCTACAGGGCTGTGTTCGAATACGTGGAAGAATGGTCCGAGGATGGAAAAACCACCTTCCGCCTGGGCCCCGTGGCCTTTTTCCGCATTCCCCAGAATTAAACAAAACACACAGATATGGAGGAAAAGAAAAACCTGCAGCTCCCGGAAAATGCCCATAGGGAGCTTAAGGAAGGGGAACAGTACATCCCCCTTTTGGATGCCAACAAGAAATACGCCGAGGTAACGCCCTATTCCGTTGCCATGGGCGTACTCATGGTTATCCTGTTCAGCGCTGCGGCAGCCTATCTGGGTCTCAAGGTGGGCCAGGTATTCGAGGCGGCCATTCCCATTGCCATTATTGCCGTAGGGGTTACGTCGGCCCTGAAAAAGGTGGACGGGCTTAGCCAGAACGTGATTATCCAGTCCATCGGCGGATGCTCCGGTGCGGTGGTGGCGGGTGCCATTTTCACCCTGCCGGCCATCTACATCCTGGGCGTGGAGGTGGACTTCTGGAAGATGGTGTGCAGCTCGCTGCTGGGCGGTGTGCTGGGCATCCTGTTCCTCATTCCGTTCCGCAAGTACTTTGTGAAGGAAATGCACGGGAAGTATCCCTTCCCGGAAGCTACGGCCACCACGCAGGTGCTCATCAGCGGCGAAGGCGGCGGTTCCAGTGCCAAAACGCTGGTGACGGCCGGCCTCATCGGTGGTCTGTACGACTTTGCCGTGGCCACCTTCGGCACCTGGGCAGAAACCATTTCCACCACCGTAATGGGCTGGGGCGCCGCTGTGGCCGATAAAGCCAAGGTGGTGCTAAAGATGAACACCGGTGCAGCCGTGCTGGGCCTGGGCTATATCATCGGCCTCAAATACTCCTTCATCATCTGCTGCGGCTCCCTGCTGGTTTGGCTGGTGATTATTCCGCTGATGAACCTCATCTGGGGGGCCGATGTAATCGACCTCATGAACACGGGGGTTACTACCGCCATCGGTGACATGTCTCCGGAGCAGATCTTTAAGGATTATGCGCGGCACATTGGTATCGGCGGCATTGCAACGGCCGGTATCATCGGCATTGTGAAGAGCTTCGGCGTAATCAAGGGCGCCGCCGGCCTGGCCGTGAAGGAATTCAAGCGCAAGCCCGGAACCCAGGAGGCCAAGCCGTTGCGCACAGAGGAAGACCTGCCCATGAAGACCATCGTCTTTGGGGTGGTGATTGCCCTGCTGTGCATTTTCGCCTTCTTTGCCTTCGGCGGTGTGGTGGATAACGTCTGGCAGGCCCTGGTAGGGCTGGTGATTGTGGCCGTGGTGTCCTTCCTGTTCACCACCGTGGCGGCCAATGCCATTGCCATTGTAGGCTCCAATCCGGTTAGCGGCATGACGCTGATGACGCTCATCATCGCTTCGCTGGTGCTGGTGGCCGTGGGCCTGAAGGGCAATACCGGCATGGTGGCGGCGCTGGTTATCGGCGGCGTGGTGTGCACGGCGCTTTCGGTGGCCGGCAGCTTTATCACAGACCTTAAAATCGGTTACTGGATTGGCTCTACGCCCAAAAAGCAGGAAGGATGGAAGTTCCTGGGCGTGGCCGTATCGGCCGTTACCGTGTGCGGCGTTATGCTGGTGCTTAACAAAACCTACGGCTTCACCGGCGAGAATGCCCTGGTGGCCCCGCAGGCCAATGCCATGGCGGCGGTTATCCAGCCGATGTTCTCCGGCGGCGGCGCCCCGTGGCTGCTGTATATAATCGGCGCGGCCATTGCGCTGGTGCTCAACTTCTGCAAGGTGCCGGCCCTGCCGTTTGCCCTGGGTATGTTCATTCCCATCGACCTGAACCTGCCGCTGGTGGTGGGCGGTGCCATTTCCTGGTACGTGAGCACGCGTTCCAAGGATGCCGCCGTTAACAGCGCCCGCCTGGAAAAAGGCACCCTCATTGCTTCCGGTTTCATTGCCGGCGGCGCCCTCATGGGTGTGGTTAGCGCCATCCTCAAGTTTGCCAATGTAGACCTGTTCCTCACGGATTGGGCCGCTTCGTACGGCGAAGCTGTGGCCATAGTCCCGTTCCTGGCACTGATTGCCTACATGGTTTATGCTTCAATGAAAACTGAAAAGAAGTAATTGAATTCCGGAGGTACAGGCCTTTCAAAAGGCGTAGCCGCCCGTGGCTTCGTGAACGGAGGGCCCCGCCGCACAGCGGTGGGTGGATTTACCTTTTGAAAGGCCTGTACCTCCGGAAACACAACACTATAACTAATGGAAAAGATATTAGACAGATTTTTACGGTACGTGTCGGTGGACACGCAGAGTAACGAGGAAAGTGAAACCCAGCCTTCGGCCGCCAAAGAGTGGGACCTGCTGCGCATGCTGGAAGCCGAACTGAAGGCCCTGGGCGTGGAGGTTACACTGGACGAATATGGTTATGTGATGGCCTCCATCCCGTCCAACATCGGCAAGGATGTGCCGGCCGTGGGCTTCATTGCGCACGTAGATACGGCACCGGACGCCAGCGGAGCCAACGTAAAGCCGCAGATTGTGAAGAACTACGACGGCGGCGCCATCGACCTCAAGGGTGTTCCCGGGCTGCAGCTTAAGCCGGAAGAATTCCCGGAAATGCTTCACTATGTGGGACAGACGCTCATTACCACCGACGGCACCACCCTTCTGGGCGCCGACGACAAAGCCGGCGTGGCCGAAATCATGAACGCCGTGCAGTATCTGGTGGAACACCCGGAATTCAAGCACGGCAAGGTGTGCATCGGCTTTACGCCGGACGAAGAAATTGGCCGGGGCGTGGTGAAATTCGACGTACCGCGCTTTGGGGCCGATTATGCCTACACCATGGACGGCGGCGAAGTGGGTGAACTGGAGTTCGAGAACTTCAATGCCGCATCGGCCAAAATCCATATCCAGGGCCGCAATGTGCACCCCGGCTATGCCAAGGGAAAGATGCTCAACGCCATCCTCATCGGTCAGGAACTCAATGCCCTGCTGCCCGCCGGTGAACGTCCGGAGCACACGGAAGGCTACGAGGGTTTCTTCCACCTCATTTCCTTCAAGGGTACCGTAGAGGAGGCCGACTTCGCCTACATCATCCGAGACCACTCACGGGAGAAATTCGAAGCCCGCAAAGTGCAGATGCAGCAGGCGGCCGATGCCATCAACGCCAAGTACGGCGCCGGTACGGCCACGGCCGTGGTGAAGGACCAGTACTATAACATGCGGGAACAGGTGGAGCCGCACTACCACATCATTGACAAGGCGGTGAAGGCCATGGAGATGGCCGGCGTCAAAGCCAGGATCCAGCCCATCCGCGGCGGCACCGACGGCGCCAACCTTAGCTTCAAGGGCCTCCCTTGCCCCAACATTTTTGCCGGTGGTCTCAATTTCCACGGCAAAATGGAGTTCGTCCCCTTGGAAAGCATCGAAAAGGCCTCCCAGGTGGTTCTGAACATCATCTCCCTCTTTGCGGAGTAGGGATTATTTAAAAGGAAAACTCTCCAACAAGGCTTTGAACCGGTCGGCAATCTGGGCGTTGCACAGGTTGCCGACGGAGCCTTCGTGGGTGTGATGAAGCGCACCGGAGAAGTGGAAGGTTCCGTTCTGTACGGCCTGCCCCACCTGTTTGTAGGCATCGCGGAAGGGAACGCCATCGGCCACCAGCCGGTTTACCTCTTCCACGCAGAAAGCCTGCTCGTACAGGGGCAGGGACATGAGGCCCGTGCTCACCTGAATGTCGGGAAGGGCATAGAGCAGGATGTCCAGGCAGCTGTCCATTTCGTCAAACAGCGGCAGGTACAGCTCCTTGAGCAGCTGCAAGTCGCGGAAGTAGCCGGAGGGCAGGTTGCCGGTAATGAGCCGGATGTCGTTGGGAATGCCCTGGATGCGGTTGCAGTGGGCGCGCACCAGCTCAAATACGTCCGGATTCTTCTTCTGCGGCATAATGCTGGAGCCGGTGGTGTAGGCGTCCGGCAGCTTCAGGAAGCCGAAATTCTGGCTGGTGAACAGGCAGCCGTCGGTGGCGAATTTACCCAGCGTTTCGGCCAGGCAGGCATAGGCAAAAGCCACCATCCGTTCCACGCGGCCGCGGCCCATCTGGGCATAAATGGAATTCCAGGCCAGGTCCTTGAAGCCCAGCAGTTCCGTGGTGCGGCTGCGCTTTAACGGGGCCGATGAGCCATAGCCGGCGGCCGATCCCAGCGGGTTGCGGTCGGCCACGTCCCAGGCGGCTTTCAGGAACACCAGGTCGTCGCAAAGGCTTTCGGCATAGGCGCCGAACCACAGGCCGAAAGAGGAGGGCATGGCCACCTGCAGATGGGTATAGCCGGGCATCAGGATGTCCTTGCAGGCCTCCGAGCGCTCTTGCAGCAGGCTG